>ERZ1673722.1843-NODE-1843-length-19547-cov-20.114868_pt1 | contig 19547 bp, 17 predicted proteins | sample MGYA00580222_ERZ1673722 | MGnify/ENA primary metagenome ERZ1673722 (study PRJEB41218, sample SAMN15661750) | gut metagenome | host: Homo sapiens | place: Canada: London | collected 2015-08-20/2019-03-30 | study: EMG produced TPA metagenomics assembly of...
GCCCATCCCGGATGATACATGCTTACATAAGGCTGATCAATCCAAGTACCAGCCAGATCCAGACGGGTAGGAATCCCCACTTCCTGTGCCGAATTATCAGATACGTTCAACAACGCCTTCTTCAAGTCAGAAGAAGACCGCGCCTTCAAACCAGCATGAGGCGTGCGCTGGAGTTCGATATATTCTATGCCCCTTTCCTTACAGATCCTACGTTTCTCATCAGACCCACCTTCAGCGTTCACCACAAACACATCCGGTTTCACCTTATCAAGAGTAGGCAGGAAATCGATGACTCCGTTTCCCTCATTGATATACGCATCCTTCACCGCCTTGATATTCTTGACCATGAATAGCCTTTCCTCCTGCGGAAACATAGGTTTTCGGTGCTTATACTCCAGATAAGTAGTATCCGATCCGATACCCACATACAGGTCACCATACTGTGATGCCTGCTGGAAAAACTCCACATGACCGGAATGTAGCAGGTCATAGCAACCGCTTACAAAAACTTTCTTCTTCATTATGATTATCATTGATAATCGAAGTGCAGATAGTCATCCTCATCTAGCTGATTACCTATCTGCATCTCGATAAACATAAACAGAATTATTTCAATTAATTATTTGATTAATTTATTTTTTATATTTTAGCCTCCAGAAGAAGTGCCATATCCTAAACAAAGGCTCGCATAGAGCCTCAGCAGGAAAATACCTCACGAGTCTTATATCCCGATACACCCTTTGGAGATTATGTCCAAGCTGTGACCTACCAAAGTGATTCCTTTCATCATGCTTTCCGAAGTTCCCGGCTTCCAGCACCTCATTCAGTACAAACCTACCATACTTCTCATTCGGAGGAACAATAAGCCGAGAGGCAGGCATGCCGAACACCTCCTGCGTGATATACATGATACCCCCGGCAAACTTCCACAATCCCAACTCCTTTAATTCCTCCTGCACCCTATCAATAGCAGTAGAAGAAGAGCGAGCAGCAGTTGCAGAAGAGTCAGTAGAAGCAGTTGCAGAAGTCATATCCCCAATAGCATCCCGGCGGTCCCATCCCGCACTATCTGGCGAGACCTTTGATGGTCCGCCATCCTTAGAGCGTAGCGGTTCCGAGCACCGAGAAGGTGCGGTTACATCCCCGCTTCCTGAGGAAGAGGGGCTTGGGGAAAAAGTGGAGCTCCCTTTGGAAAGGGAGACGGAGGGATTCGAAGAATTTTGATAGACTTTATAAAAGTCGCAAAGAACATAGAAATAATCCACCAGTTGCCTTAACCCAATCCCCTCATTCATCAGGTGCGAGAAGATATGAGTCAACTGGAAGATGAGATTGAATTCCGCTGTCGGAATTGCAATCTCCCCTTGCTCTCCCAACATCACCCGATGCGAGAACTGCTCCTCCTTCTCCCTCTCATAATATTTCTGAAGCTTTCTGTCATGCCAGAAGCACAACAGGAAGCTAGGCCGATAATGCACTTCCACCTCCACACCCTTATACGATGGGAACTCGATGTGGTGATAGCACGCCTTTTCATGAGGCGAGATAGAGCGGACAAAGGAGATAACCCGTTTATCTCCCCCTTCCACCCAGATATCAATATCGCCAGGAGTCCGGGAATAAGGATTCGGATACATCAATGCATTTCCCTGCCCTTTCAGGATACAGGTTCTGAATCCCTTTTTCCGGAACCACTCAGAAACCTGGATGGCAGCATCGTTCAACCGAACGTTCGCCTTCTCCAACATCTGGCTTTCCGCCATCCATTGGAGCAGCAACTCCTTCTTCATCCCTACATATTCAGCAGGCAACTTCTTGATACCATCAAAGAGAACACCCACCAGACATTGCTTCTTGGCAATAGCATATAGCTCCTTCCAATCCGCTTCCTTCAAGGAATCAGGTATTTCCTTGACAGAACCAATACAGAATCGCAAGAAATCAAAGAAAATCTTTTGTTGTTTCAACATAAAGTTGTATTTTTGCACATATGAAACAAACCATACGCATCATATTATCCTACATAGCAGCTATCATCCTTCTTCCGATAGCCTTACTATGTAAGTTCTTCCGAAGAAAGTAAAATACCCTCCTTGGCACCAAGCAAGAAAATCTTGCAGGCAGCATCATCCTTATGATACATAATAATAAGAGGTGAAGAAGCTGGAACCCGGAATCGCTTCCTTGATTGGAGTCTTCAACAACTTACCGAACAGGTAGAGAATCTTACTGTCACACACCACCCATTCCGACTTCTGATACACATCATAAAACTCCTTGTCCTTCTGAAGCTTAATCAGATGGTCAAGATTAGGAGTCACAAGAACACCCTCCTTCAGGTTCTCCAAGAGTTCCTGACGAGTAATATTCTGAATATCTATATTTAATACTTTTACAGTTTCCATTTTACGATTATTGTTTGTAACAAAGATGATATTTACGGCAATCAACTATTGTAAAATTTATCTAAGCTAAGAATTTCTATTTTCTCATTCTGCAAAATATCTTTAAGTCTATCTTTATCAACAAATTCATAAAAATCCTGCAAGTCTATAGGTATATCGTCTTCCAAAAATCTAAAAAATGAATCTAAAGAAAAAACATCATTATCAGAAACTGCTCTTACAAAATTTGAACAAATAGTTTCTGCGCACCTTAAAGGAATATTATTATCTTGTTCTATCAAAGAACAAAGATAGGAACAAAATTGGCTACCAGGAAGAATCAGCAGACCAAATTTAGATTTAATATAATGACTTTCAATCGATTCTGCGAAATTATTATTTGACAGATTCTTTGCAACAAAGACTTTTCTTATTGCATTCTCGTAATAATAATCATCTAAATCAATTTTATACCAACGCTCACATTTTAAACTCCATCTATATTCTATCTTTCTATTAATATTATCTATATTGATAGCACTTATCTCATATTTATCGGTAAACAAATCATATGTATAATGAGTACTATCAATGACAGATAAAACATTTTTTCCTTGTAAACCATATCTAGAATCCAAGTTGTCTAATATATTCAATGCTGTAACTTGACAATTTGTGAGTTCTTGCGAAAGATGCATTGCAGAATTAAAGGCATAACTATCAATGGTCCAAACTTCATCACCCAATTCTTTTAGTGACAAATGATAATATTTATTATCTTTGTCTACTAAAAAGCATTTCATTTCAGCAAGGCAAGAATTAAATAGTTTATAATCCTCAAAAGATTCAATATTTCTGTTAGATAAAGCTAAAAACGAATCAATATATTTATCTGACATTTTTACAGCCCAAGGTAGAGAATATTCTTTCTCTAGAGCATAAACTTTTTCAGAAATTAAACTAAGATAAAAGGTATAGATGAACTTGTTCAATTTATCCAGTTCTAAACTTTCCTCTAACTGATCCCTTGCTACATTTGTATTCGGAGCATTTATACCTGTGCAATTTACTAATGCCAGATACATTCTTGAAACAAAACCTGGCGTTGTTGTAGAAACCATAATACCCTCAATACAGGTACCTAAAGGAAGGAAAATATCAGAATGTCCTCTACCCTCTAATGTAAACAGCGACCATTCACCTAGATATTCATTTTTCTTTTCCACACAACAAATAGTATAGCCGTTATATTTTTTCTGACGCAAGCGGAAAACCTGATCATCAATTTTCAAACCTACACTATTCATATATTGCCTCAATGCATCTTCTTCTGAGTTATAGCCAATTACAGAACTTACTCCATCTTCAATATATTCAACATTACATTGAGGTACTACAATCCATTTTTTTAAGCTATAAAGAACATTTGAAAAATCCACATCTTCATGAACTTTTAAAATAAAAGTAGTACCATGCTTTCCTTCCAAGATTTCATCAGTATCAGCATCATTTCTTAAAATATAATCATTACTTACTTCTGATATACTTAATTTATAAGCCTTTTCATTTCCTTTCCACAATGAGTACATTTCAATTTGATCGCTAATCATAAAACATGTAAGCAATCCTATACCAAAACGGCTAATAGAATGAAAACCCGGATTTTCCTTTTTAAAACTTTCAGACTGATATCTAGAAACGCCAACTTTCACCAAATAATTCAAAATAATATCATCAGTCATACCAGTTCCATTATCTTGAACTTTCAAATATCTATTATTAGAATCCCAAGTTATTTTTACTTTAGGTTCATAAACAGTAGAACCCTCCTTAATGCTGGTATTCATTAAACGACAAGCATCTATAGAATTTTGGGTTAGCTCTCTTAATACTACATTTGGGTTATTATACAATGTATGTCCAACCAATAGTTGCAAAATGTTCTTTTTATCTAATTCAAAACGAACAGGTTGTGCATAAAAGCCTTCAGTAACTATTGCATCTCGGCTTATAGAATCCCATGGGAAACTATACTCATTAGAATTATCCTCTTGTGAAACTCTGCAATATTTAAAAGTTTCGCGTAATTCTTTTTCTGCATAATCCAAATATTCTTTTAGTCTTTGATAAGCAAATTCGTCTTTAAAACTTCCTATAACTTCAATTGTATGTAATGGAATTGACGCATCAATTTTCCCATCTCTGTTTACTTCTTTCTTAGGTCGTATACGAGTAATTGACTTTTGAAAATCCCATTCTGTTTTACTATAGGAATTTTGGGGAGAAATAATCCGCATAGCAACTAAAGGTGTACGTTCTGAATTTATATGAAGGAGATCTGCAGTTCGAAGCAAACTAGCTACATACAACAAATTAGCTTCCGTTTCTTGAGCCATAGAAAAAGGATAATCTACTTTATCACGGAAAAGGCAGAAAACTTCATCCATCTTCTGTTGATGAGACTTACACAACATAGCTAAGGATTTCAAAATATTAGCGTCAAGACTTCCCAACATACCTTTTAGCAATTCAATAGCAGCCTCATATCGGGTCGGACATTCTTCCTCCTTTGCTATAATATTCAACCAGTCATGAATTCTATCTGCATGATGAATACGCACGTAATTTTCATATAATTCATCTTCTGTCATTGTATTGTTATCCATTCCAGAATAAGTTTCCTTGTATTCCAAAAATGCTTCATCCAAATTCCTGTTAGAAACTTCATCTTGCGTCACCAACATTCCATAGTCATGAAAATAAACAGACAAAACCAACATCATCCAATCTGCCGGATGCATTATTTTCTTTGTCTTATCAGGAATTAAATATTCCAATATCTTCAACATACCATCTATATGGGAGATATCATGCTGAGTGTACTCCTTAAAAGAGCCATTGTCACGTAAATGGCTCAAAATATCAGCTAATTTATCCTTTATTTTCAACAAATCAATTTCCTTAAAACAATCGTAAGAAGATGCTTCTTGAGCATTTAACTCAATATTTTTTAAACTACTCATAACCGTAACTATTTTCTATGTTTTTTGTATCCAAAGTATTCTCAAAAGGTGCTTTTATTATTATAGAAGAATAATGACTACCCAATTTATTCAACAAAATTTCAACAAATTCACCATGATAAATAGAATAGGTATCAATAGACAGCTGAACATTTTTCCTACCCATAATACCAAAAGCCAAGAAGCCATCCAATAAATATGGATGTAACCAAGCCTTACCCAATAATTCTTCTCTAATACAAGTAATATCACCATCCAGATCATATACCCAGTATTTAATGATATCATTATCTATTTGGCTCCGAATCAAGCCCAATAATTCTTTTGGGTCTTTTGTTTTTATAAAAATTGCCATAATATAAAACAAATTTTAATTTATGCACTTTATTAATTCAAGACGATAGTATTGTACAATTGTACATCAGAACATACAACAATAGCACAACAATTAGTGTTTATTCAGATCAGCAGCACAAAGCAATCGAGAATTCCTCCCCAGGCGGTCCCATCCCGCATAATCTGGCGAGACCTTTGATGGTCCGCCATCCTTAGAGCGTAGCGGTTCTGAGCGACGAGAAGGAGCGATTACATCCTCTCGTTCCTGAGGAAAGAGAGGCTTGGTGAGAAAGGTGGAGCCTTCTTTAATGGTAAAGAAGGACGGGATGATTTTAGTCCCTTACTCTTTCACCATGTTCCAAAGGAACAAAGTATTACCGATTATATATCTTCTCCACATACGCTTAGGTTCCTTGATCAAGCGATAGAGCCATTCCAAACCATGCTCCTGCCACCAGATAGGTGCACGCTCCACGGTACCAGCGAAGAAGTCAAAGACGGCACCGATGGTACCTACGTGACAATGGATGTTCAACTCATTCCAATGAGAATAAGTCCACTTCTCCTGCTTAGGAGCCGTCATGCCGATCCAAAGCAAATCTGGGTTGGCAGCATTGATGGCATCAATGATAGCCTTGTTGTCCTCATCCGAGAACTCAGGCTTATAAGGAGGCGAATAAGTCACCACCTTCAGGTGAGGATAATCTACGGCAGCACGCTTCACAATCAGGTCGAGTACCTTCTGCGAACTACCCATAAACATCACCGTACCACCTTTTTTATCCAGCTTGTTCATCTCGAAGAAGAATAAGTCCCAGCCGGCTATTCTTTCCTTCGGCTGACTCTTAGCCTTAATCCACTTGCACGCCTTCACGATGCTCACGCCATCCGGAATCAACACATCACCATTAGTCAGAGCATCAGCAAAAAGTTGATCCTTCTTTGCGGTGTTAAAAGAGTGAGCATTTACTGTGTTAATGAGCAATTTGCCCTCTGGTAATGAGGCTAATTCCACCTTACTACCCAAAATTGTTAATGTTTTTAATCGAAACATAACTATATTTGAAATTATTTTGTTATCTTCGCAGCCATAAACAGCGGGTTCCATCAGAAACCCATCATTTCATAAACTAGAAACAACGGTTATGACATACGATATTAATACTATATATACGAAGTATAAGCAGCTTACGAAAAAGCAACGTCAGCAACTCCTTGCGGCTCTTCAGTCGCAAGGCATCAACATTGTGAAAATCGAAGCCTGCGAATATGCTGATGCCCCAGGCATCAAACATCTGTTTTTCTATTTTGCAGAGAATAGCAGGAAAGCTATTCCCTACTTCATGCTAGATAACGATATTTGGGAACAAATCCAATTATTCATTATACAAGATGTAAGATAGAATGGAATCTTTGGCTACATGAATAATCATTTACTTCCATCAACATCAATTCCCCAATAAGAGCATAAGGATTTTAGACCATCGTCATCTTCATGCTGTTTAGTCAAAGCAGATAACTTATTTGTAAAGTCAGACGTATCATCCACCTTCTTCATCATCTGTTTTACAACACTCTTGTTTTCTGACACCAGTTTTAATATTTCTGGGTCATCCAAAAATTCTGAACGTAGAATCTTATTCAAAGACTTTTTAGAGCCTTCCAAATTACCATACAAGAAAAGCCATTTACCAAAGTACCTCAATTTGTCTTTATTGACACAAGAGTTATTAACAAAGATATCTCTTACTTCCTTGAAAACTATAGAACTGTCATATCCCATATCGTTCAAAATCGAGATTGCTTTTTCTGTCAATTCATTCGATATCGAAGTATCAGAATTACCCAGTGCATAACCACGCATAATCTCCTTGAAAGCATCAATATAGAACGCAAGTGACTTTGGATGATAAACGCATAACAATTTAAAATTATAGTCATTAGAAACAAGACTATGTTTCCATGCTTCTTGATCTAGAGATTCAAGATACTCCTCGACCATTTCTAAACAATGCTTAGAAATTTGAAGTTCCGAGGAATTCTTCATATCCCCAACGAGACTAATGGACAACGATGGAACATCTTCCAACGTTACAGAAGAAATATATTTTTTCCAACCGTTGAATCTAGTAAGGATGACATGCGATTCTAATTTTAAGTGCTCATGTATAGTATCATAATTCACCAATGCCTTTTTTACATCCATAGTTGAAACGCCATACTTACTTGTAGTCAGTTTTCTTGCAATATCAGCAACATACTGCATTGCACTAAAGTCATCTAATTGAAGTAACAAATCGCCATAACAAATATAGTATTCTATGCAGCTTGAAACTTTCTCTGTTTGTTCTTCTGTCAAAGTTCCTATACTATTTTGCAAGTATTCCCTTATATATACATTGCCACTAGAATATCGAGAAATTGCCATACCCAAAACATCTGGATACAATTCATCATCTTTTGACAACGCATTAAGCATTTTGTAAATATCATTATCATTAAGATAGATAGAAATATCAATTGGTCTATTATTCTTAACGATTTCTTTCAACCTATAAAGCAGTTTAGTTTCAATTTGAATATTCGAGGTGTTCTCAGCAACTAGCTGTTTAATTTGTTCTTTATATCTTGGAAGTTCTATCTCATTTTTCAATAAAGGATAGAGTTTCATATCTGCGAGTTTATTTACATCTAAATTCACAAGGTAATCATCCATTTTTTCATCTTCTACCACAAGACCATACTCCTCGAAATTATCTTTTCTACTATCAACTAATTGCAAGTATTGTTTTGGTGAAATAATTGTCTTACGGTCCGATATTTTTCTATCTTCTTCGGAAATAAACTCATGTAATTTATCAATACCATTTATGTAATTTTGCAAATCAAAGCCATCATAGATATTAGCATGATAAACTGTTAGCAAGTGCGCATAATATTCTTTTTTCTCCGATATATGCTTTAGCAAAATACCATGATATTCCTCGTATTGCTTATCTCGCGTTGCGCTTCCAGGGTTACTCCTCATATACAAAGCATCCCATATTAAAGACGCTTCATGAGAACTATTATCTCCGAAATGCTTCTCCAATGCCAAGGCTGCATTCTCTATGTTAGATACCTCAGTTATTGAATGATTCAAGATTTCCCAATAATTTGCATTACCTCTCAATTGATCAAGAACTTTCACGTTGTTATCATCCAACTCTGCAGTCACCTCTCTAGTAAAGACCACATCCATAGCTTTATCCAAAGAGAGTTGATAATACAAAGAAGATATATTGCTTGCCATGTTTTCATCATCAGAATACAGAAAATTCAATCCTTGCAAATACGATGGATTCAATATCTCTTCAAGAGGATTCTCTATGATTTTACTCCTTCCAAAGATATACAATGCAATATATTTATCATCAATTCTCTCATCACATAAATTACGAATGGTGACAAACTGATTGATAAAGGCAATTATTTTGCGAGGACTTTGCTCTTTGGTCAACATATCATACACTTGCAAAACACTATAATCCACAATAGCACTATTGCCAAAAGCCTCTTTCCATCTATCTTTGAAATAATGCATCCAACCAGACAATATTGGAGGTGGAACAGTATAGACTATGTAGAACGTTTTGTTAATAAAATCATCCCCATATACAGTTATAGCATTATCTTTACCATCACACTGTCTAACCAGATTCTCAGATTGAAAGGCATTACGTATATGCAATCTATCGAATGGAACTATGATTCTTATATTTGTATATTTCTCCTCTGAAAAACAAGAATGAATTGCAGCCCAAAGTTCTTGTACTTTCTGCTTGGGCAATCGATCCATGTTGTCAATAACCAAAACCAAAACAATGCCATTATTTTGTTTCAGCCCATCATCTATTTCATGTATCCATTCTTTGAATTGTCTGCTAGAAGGTTCCTTTTCAGAAATTGTTTCAAACTTAGTCTCTTCTTTAATATCATCTTTGTAGATCAAAAAAAACTCAGAAAGGCATTTTTCCCATGTAAAAGCTTGCTTGTATTTATCTTTCATCTTTCCATAATGACGATACCCGAAAAAGCCATAAGCTGCGACATAAGGTATAACTAAAACAGCTTGCTTTAACCATTCTACAGAAACCAAAGAAGCAAGATGAGTAACAAAAGGTGTCAGTAAGATTGAGAACATACTAACTATAGTACCTATTCCTATTGCAGGAATTGTTTTTGTACTCGTATGTTTCTTCTTTGCTAAAAGATTCTCAAGACTATCTTTCCAACTATTTTCATTCAAGATAGGCGTTTGCCCCTTCACTAAATCAGAAGTAAGTTCTTCAAGTATCGTTCTTCTCTGAAGATCGGTTTGATGTCCCCAAGCATCATAGGTAAAGAAATGATACTTGCCTCCATTCGTACCCATAGACAGCTCTTTTTGTATCATTCCAACAAGGTTAGATTTACCAGAACCCCATCCTCCATCAATACCAATAATGGTGCAATTATCATCATTGCGTATCTCATCGGAAATTTCTATAGCCAACTTTCGATGAGCACCACCTTCAAACAGGTCATCATTACAAGGAACTTTACTTAAAAGTTTACCTTTACTTGTTGTTTTCATTTATTGAATCTTCAAAAGTTATATTTAACCAGCTTCTTCTCCTTACAGATATCTAATATTAGATAAGGAACTACTTAATCAGACGTTTCATTTAACCATGCTTGCTTGTTTATATATTGTGAGAGTAGCTTATCAATATTATCAAACCGTTCTATAATCGTCTTCTTACTTGCTATCGTCAATGAAATTTCATCATAGAGCATCGACTTCAAAACATTACAATCCTGACTGATAGCATTTACTATATCATTATCTTCTATCAATGGTAAAATCTGATTCATATCTTGAATTAACGCAGACAATTTTCCGAACAATTCTTTCATATTGCGACCTTTGTTCCAATTTGCTCCTCTAGAAATCGTTATAAAGTTTTTAAGTTCACTATGGAAACGCTCTGAATAACTGAATATATCAAACATATGCATAAAGCTTCGGGTTTCCTCCTTATATACCTTAGCGGACTTTGCTTGACAAAAAGAATAAAAAGCACAAATAATAGAAATTACAGTTACTATTGTATTAACGTTGGTCGCATCTATCATATTCTTCCAAAAGTTCCAATCCATATTCTAATTTTGAAGAAAAATAGTCTATTTCATCATAACTCCAGCCCTTTTCTGTTTGTAGCCACTCCTCAAAATCGCTAATTGACAGATCTTCCTTGTTTTTATGCAAAGCTATCACAAAATTCATCCATCGTTCCTGATCATGGGGATGATGTGATAAAGGAAAAGCATCGGCCCATTGGAAAAAAGCATTCCAAGAAAGAGGAATCTGTTCTTCAAGAGTATAACTTTCCAGATTAGTATAGACCTTATATTTTCCTGCATTAACAGGACTTAAAACACTATCCACAAAATACTGCAAAATCTTATTATATACTTCTTTGTCTAAAGAAGAAAAGCCACTATCTTGTGTTGGTACAATATTCACGATTGACAAAGTAAAAATGCCTTCCGTTTTATATACAGATAGCACCAATCTCACTTTAGGCAATCCTTCAGTGTTAATAAGAAAAGCTATATAATTGCCAAAAGTTCCCTTTCCCTTGCCCTGGTCAAAAACTTGCATTCCTATCGAAGTCGCTTTGCTTTCAACACATGATAATAATTCCATTACCGTTTCATAATCAGGCAATTCTATCTTATAATCTCTATATCGTTTCATATTTCTTTTATAAATAAATTTAATATCAGTATGTTTTTGCTCTATCGATTTACTTAAAATATTGCTTTCTGATATTTTTATATATAAATGCAGGAACTATATAGACAAAACAAAACGTAAGGAATTTACGAGATAAAGAGAACTGACTATCAAGTAATTTTCTAAACAATGGTCTGTATTCCTTTTTGAATATGGAAGTCTGTGCCATAATCGACAAGAAATCTCTTGTAGAATTACCACGTTTCATCCATAGACTCTTCCAAGAATCCACAAGTCCCCACTTCTCGAAATCACTATACATATTAGGAATACCAATAAACCGATAATAAGGTGACTTATTCATCCATGGACGATTGAATGGCTTTCGTTGAATACATAGTGGATATTGAATATATATAATATCCCCTACGAAACCATGCAAAATTTTTCCAAGGAATTCATAGCCAAAATGTTTTGTTGTATCCAAATGAATATTTTTAAACCAACATTCACTTTTAAATATAATGGCTGATAAAAAAGTTATATCTAAAACATGGTCTTGAAGAAAGCCATTCATTGAATTATATACTAGCACTTCATCGCCAATATTTCTATCTAGAACCGCTAATTTATTGATACGTTTTACATTATTATCATACCCCCACAATCTATTATAATGTATTAATGTAGGGTGATTATACTTTTCGATATAATCTAATACCGTATCTAAAAAATAAGGAGCAGGTAAGTCATCGTCACCCCACATCAGAATATATTCACCTGTTGCAGTGCTATTTGCTCTTGCGATACTATACCCGACATCCACATGTTCCTCGAATATTTTATACTCAAAATATGGCCATTTTTTATTTATAGTTTTCAAAAATTCCTCAGAACCATCAGTAGAAGCGTTATCACAAACTAAAAAAGAAACCTTATCACGATTTCTCTCCATCTGCTCTTGAAAAGCGCTCAATGTACGTGGTAAAAATTTTGCTCTATTATATGTTGGTAAAACTATTGATAAAATTTTCCGTTCCATCATTCAAAATCAAATTTTATAGTATCCGCCGGATCATACAATTTATCTGTATAAGCCAGCAAGATAAAGTCCTTATCGCTATTATTTACTACTATATGCGCCACTCCATTGGGAATGAAAACGGTCTGAGCCTTTTCAAAAGGCATCTCAATGTCTCTGCGTTCATGCGTTTCCATATCCTCCAATTTTAAGATGGCACTACCTTCAATGATGGTAAACCACTCCACTGCTTCTGGATGATAATGACCACCCTTAGCCTGGCCAGGCTTACCCATAGTAAGGTAAACCTCACCTGTATGAGAAGGAATGTCCTCCTCTGTTCCTGTAATTGCTTTCAAAAACCAGCCTCTGTCGTCTGCTATGAGACGACGAGGAATGATTCTTACTTTATTTATCTGTGACATACTTAATTCTTAATATGTGTCGATTACATCTATTATCTTAATACTTGCCTCAAAACCAGTAGCATCATGAAGTTTTTTACCGTCCAATGCCAGATATTTCATACCCACATCAGCACGTTGTACACTACCGAAACAACCTTCCGGCACTTCCTTACCCATAGCATGATGTATCTCCGTCACAATCTCCTTTACAGTAACAGTCTCCTTACCTTGAATATTATAAAGTCCTGATGGCAGATTATTTTCAAATGCCTGAGCCAACATACGTGGCACCTCACTTACATGTACATACTGTCGAGTTTGGTCACCAGCAGTAAAATGAAGTTCCTCGCCATTGCGAATGGCATTGATTACATATGGTATCAAACGCTTTGGATTTTCACCTGCACCGTAAATCGTTGGAATGTAGAAATGCCAATGTGTGAAATCATGCTTATAAGACGAAACGAAACTACTCAACATACGCTTACTGACAGTATAGTCATTTGGAGCAGGACAAGTAGAAGTCAGAACATCTTCTTCCTTGAAGAAACGCTCTTCATGGGTCTCACCCATCTCAAAGACACTGCCAAAAGTAACGAAACGGCCTTGGTATCCAAGTTCCTTCAACTTATTGCAGATGGTGACAGGAGCTGTAACATTAAGGTTATAAATCAGGTTGAAACCTTCCTTGAGGTTTGCCTGAATACCAGCACCAATCGCATAAACAATGATGTCAGAAGTCAGCAAGCCAGAGCAATCGAGTTCTGCGTCCATCAAGTTTACCTTATAAAAATTGTCAAACTTATGGGCAGTTGGTTCATCCAGTCCATACATATCCAGGTTCCAGCCTGCTTCATTGGCATATTTGGCAATGGCAGTAGAAAGGAAGCCGTTGGTTCCTAAAATTGAAATTTTCATTATCCTATGAATTTATTGATTTCCTCCACACAGAGGTCATATACATTTTCTTTCTTATATCTCTTATACCAGTCAGAGGTAAGCATGGCACACTGCTTGGCATTCAGTCTTGGTTTCCATCCCAAGCGGGTCTTTGCCTTATTGATATTGAGCATCAAAAGATTTGCCTCATGGAGAGCATTCGGATCAGAAACATCCTTCAACTCGCCAAAGCCAAAATTCTCAACGATGGCAGAAGCCACTTCCCAAACGGTCAATACACTATCAGCTTCAGGACCAAAGTTCCATCCTTCACAGTAACCTGTAGGATCATTCCACATTTTCTGAGCCAAGAGCATATATCCGGACAATGGTTCCAACACATGCTCCCATGGACGAACGGCCTTAGGAGAACGGATATCTATCACCTTGGTTGTTTCCAAAGCTCGGATACAGTCTGGTATAATGCGGTCCTTAGCCCAGTCACCACCACCGATTACGTTACCAGCTCTTACAGATGCAAGGCTCACGGTATGCTTCTTTCCATAGTCAGCAGGATTAAAGAAAGAACGTCTCCATGACTGTATAGCCACCTCACAAGCGCCCTTAGAAGAACTGTATGGATCATAACCTCCAAATGGGTCGGTCTCTACATATCCTTCCAACTGCTCATTGTTATCATAGCACTTGTCGGTAGTAATCATCACACCCACTTTCACACTCTTGGTGGCACGGATAGCTTCCATTATATGAATGGTTCCCATGACGTTCACCTCGTATGTCTCTACAGGAATCTCGTAAGAGAGACGGACCAAAGGCTGTGCAGCCAAATGAAATACGATTTCAGGCTGATACTCTGCAAAGATTTGCTTCATCTTCTCTCCGTCACGAATATCAGCACGGATGTCAGCCTTTATCTTAGAACCGATGCCTGAAAGTACAAAGTTGTCACGCTCAGAATATGGGTCTAGACCTACACCTACTACCTCTGCTCCCAACTCATGAAGCCAGATACACAACCAGGAGCCTTTAAAACCTGTATGACCTGTTACAAGGACTTTCTTGCCCTTGAAAAATCCATCAAATACGTCTATCATTATGTTTTCTTATTTACCAAACTTTCCAAGGAGCTTTATTTTCGCTCCACATTTTCTCTAACTCCATATTATCTTTCAACATATCCATAGGCTTCCAAAAACCAGTATGTTTATATGCATGCATCTCACCATCTGAAGCTATTTTCTGCAATGGTTCACGCTCAAACATCACAGGATCAGCTTCCTCTGGAAGATAATTAAAAATTTTCTGCTCACATACAAAGAAACCTGCATTAATCCAGTTTCCTTCCCCATCAGGTTTCTCTTCGAAAGACTGAACTATATTTGTCTTTGGATCAATGTGAACAGAGCCAAAGCGCCCAGCAGGTTTATAGACCGTCATTGACAACGACTTTCCACTATCCTGATGCGCCTTGATGGTATCGCTGATATTTAAGTCTGTAACGCCATCTCCATATGTCAGACAGAAAGGCTCACCATCCAGATATGGACGAATTCGCTTCAATCTACCTGCAGTCATCGTATCAAGGCCTGTATCAACCATTGTAACCTTCCAGTTCTCGGAATGATTTTCAAGTAACTTGACTGAATTGTCTGCAAGATTCACTGTTACATCGGTATTATGAAGGAAGTAATTCATAAAATACTCCTTTATAACATATCCTTTATAGCCACAACAGATTATAAACTCATTTATGCCATGAGCTGCATAAATCTTCATGATATGCCAAAGAATTGGCTTTCCACCAATCTCAATCATAGGCTTTGGCATGTACTGTGTCTTTTCGCTGAAACGTGTACCACGTCCTCCAGCAAAGATAACTGCTTTCATATCTTTATTATTTATAGATTATACTTTTCCACCAACTGCTAAATTAAGCAGCGTTGGTATATATTTCTTCAAAATTTTAAATATCAAATAAAACAATGCAATGATGAAAATCGGATACAAAATTGGTATCAAGATAACAGCAATCTGATATATGACTCCAAAAGGCTTCAATACTTTCAACAATATTTGAAGCATATATCCCATATAAGGCTCATGAGCCAAATAGATAAAGTAAGAAGGTATACCTAAAGTCATCAATTTGACTCCAATTGTCTTATGTTCTAAATGCAAGCAAATCGCTATTACAGAAACGACCATTGAAACATTATAAGCTATAGACAATAACCTATACATATATCCTTGGCTTAACGTATCTTCCGTATAGACAGAAGAATAGCAAATGATCAAAATGAATGCCGTTCCATAAAGATATAACTGTTTGCTTTTTATCCATGCAAAAGGTTTGATTCCTTGAATAGATAAGTACCCCCCCATAATGAAGTACAATATAGAAGACATTGCTATATTCAGTAAGCTGAAACCAAGGATTGTTAAGGCAATGAAAACTAAAATCACCAAAACTGATACCTTATCTAATCGCAGTACTTGATATAATATTGGAGCTAATAATACGCATACCATTAAATCCCTCAAGAACCACAATGTAGACAAAAAGGGGAAAGTCCCATCTCTCAGATTCCAATAAGATAAAAGAAAATCATAAGTATCAAAATCATGAATAAGTTTCATGTTACCTGCTCCAAACAGTGATGCTAATCCTAAAACATTTTGAATAAACCAAGTTACAAATATAGATAATGAAATCCAAAACAAATACGGAATGAACAAACCTCTAATACGACTTTTTATTTTGTTACCATAAGACCCAAATCCTTTGTAATTAAGGAAGAACAGGAATCCAGAGCACATAAAAAAGCCAGGCACAGCAAAATTCACTAAGACTCGAGTTAAGAAATCATAGTAAGATTCCACTAATGGCGAACAATCTGTATATTTCTTTATAGCAGCATGGATAAATATTACACCAAACATGCATATTACTTTTGCTAATGTAATAGCTCTGCTTTCTTCTTTTGTCAATTGTACCATTTTATATATTCTTTTGTTTTTTATTTTCCAACCAGCATATTAAAAACAGAATTCTACTTAGATGATACTTCATACAAATCAGAAAAATGCGATGCTTCAAAACCATTTTACCGATAGGATAATTCTGATAAAGAGACTGCATTAAAACATGTTTACATCGCTCAGATATACGATGATAAACTCTAGGCTCATTACATCCCAAGGCCTCGTATTTAACAATACTTCTAAAGAAAGAATAAATACATCGCTGATAATGCAACTTATATTCACGCTCCGAGAAATGCTCTTCAAGTTTTTCTTTCACTCGATTCAATAGAGCTACATATTTAGCAAACTTTTGACTCGAATAAGTACGAGACAATGAATTAGGATTAAAGCGCCAGTAATACATTGCATCTTTCAAATAACCAATTCTCTCGCATTTCGACAAAAAATCGATATGAAACAATAAGTCTTCAGATGGATACAATCGTTCTGACTCATATACGATATAATTATCCTTTATGATATTCGTTTTATAGATGCCATGCCATACCGATACCAGGTACTTCACATCAGAAGGGTAACTAGGCAATGGTCCTACCATATCCAAGAGAAACACATTTGAGTCCTTACTACTATCTATAAACAGATTCTCTTTTTGCTTGTTAGCTGGTTGAGTCTTACCATCATAATCAAAATTGTAATCACAATAGCACACATCCAGATTTCTTTCTTTAGCCGCAGCATATAGCTTCTCGAACATGTACAAATCCACATAATCATCCGAGTCGATGAAGGCGACGTATTCGCCTTCGACCAATTTCATACCTGCATTACGAGCATCACTAAGTCCACCATTCTGCTTATGAACAACCTTCACACGAGTATCCTTCTTTTTATACTCATCACAGATACGAGGACAACTATCAGGAGAACCATCGTCCACGAGTATCACCTCTATTTCCCTCAATGTCTGATTGAGCAAGGAATCCACACATTGGTGCAGATACTTCTCAACATTATATATCGGAACTATTATACTAACTTTTATCATGCTTGTTTTTTATTTTACTAATATTCTCAACAACTTTATCAACAATGTGGGTTACTTTATTTCCAAATACTCGTTTAATTACCTTTCGAACAAAAAAGAAACGTTTGAGATTATTAGATCCCCAAGAGAAATCAAAATGATGAATAGAATAAGTATTTGATGTTATATTCAACTTACCCGTTTCAAAATCCTTTGGACAAAAGTATTCTTTTGGATAAACAGAAATTCCTGCTATCTTTTGTATTTCATCTTTTATCTCTAACCCGTATTTTTCTAAGAAAGCACTCATCACATCAACAACAGTCATAGTGTTTTTTGTTCCATCAGATAGAATATAATGTTGTTGGCTATAATATTCTATAATTTCATGTATAATCGGTAAATTTGCTTCCATGCCAAATCCTAAACCAGGATTTACACCTAAAGTACCGATTTTTTCGGTAGCAGTATGCTCACAGCCCATAAAGGCGCCTTTACTAATTATGAAATCTAATGGTTTGACAATTTCAACATCTGTATCAAAATACAAACCTCCATATTTATATAGTATATAAAACCTAGCAAAATCACTAACAAAAGCATACTTCTTAACTTGATATGCTTCCTTAACATACGGAATCATATTCACATCAAAATTGCTCTCATTCCATTCCTTAATTTCATAATCAGGAAGAAATTTCTTCCAAGAAGCTATGCATTTCATTGCTGAATCTGGCAAAGGATTACCACCAAACCAACAATAATGAATTATTTTTGGTATCATATTAATTATTTATAATCGTTTATTTGTACTTAATGAATCTAGACTATATAAAGAGAATATATAAAATATCAAAATTGGAGCATCGGTCATTAATGCATTATTGGCATTTAAAAGTGCGAAAAACACGAGAAATGTCAAATTAAACTTTTTCTTATTAGAATTTATGCTCTTTAAACAGAAGTAAATCAAGACGCACCAACATAAAGTAAAAAAGAAGCCATTTGTAACAATAAAATTTGCCAAAGAATTTTCTATAGCAAATAAAGAATATTTTGAAGTTATTATTTCTATTCCATTTTTCATTCCGAACAAAAATTCATTCAACGGAAGATTACCAATAATACCTAACAACATATATCTAGTATTGCTACTATCATCTTTTGCAGATAAAGAATACTCAAAAATTCTATTTCCAAATTGATAATTTACAACTAAAAATGATAAGAAACAAACAGCAAAAACAATAAACAATAAAACAAAAGATTTTTGCCTATTATTCAGCACCCCACTTTTAAAATCGTTGTATATAACAAAAGTACCTAATAGTCCAATTAGATAAATTGAAGATCTAGTATTAAAGGCAAAAAGTGTAATTACACCTATAGCGAACAACCCATATCGATAGAGAACTTTCCCCTTAGCCAGCAGAAAGAATATAGATAATATACTTACTAAAAAAGCATTTTGCAAAGGGTGTCCATGCAAACTAAAAGCACGCATTTCATTATCAAACATATATTGTACATTATCTTGGTTCATATAACTCAAATCTGCAAATAGAATAGTTCGTGTCATAACTTCTATCCATGCAACCGAGCACTCAACAAAAAAGAACACAATGAGTGTATATTTGATAAAATTTATCACTGCTGTCCCGTTTAGAAATCATCGGGCCTGAAAAGGCTAGGATATAGCCAAT
>ERZ1673722.1844-NODE-1844-length-19547-cov-5.328494_pt1 | contig 19547 bp, 21 predicted proteins | sample MGYA00580222_ERZ1673722 | MGnify/ENA primary metagenome ERZ1673722 (study PRJEB41218, sample SAMN15661750) | gut metagenome | host: Homo sapiens | place: Canada: London | collected 2015-08-20/2019-03-30 | study: EMG produced TPA metagenomics assembly of...
GTATTCCATCATCTTCTTCTGGTTTAAATCCAACATAACGTCCAGGAGTTAATATAAAGTCATGTTTTTTAATTTCTTCTAAATCACATACTTTACAGAATCCTTTTTCATCTTCAAGAGTTCCTTCTTCAAATTTAGTGAAAGTATCTGCAATTAAATCAATATCCTCATCAGTTAACTCACGTAATTTCCTAGAAACCATTGTTCCCATTTCACGAGCATCAATAAACAAAGTTTTACCTTTCTGCTTTTTATTTTTGTTTATGAACCAAAGGCTAACAGGAATTCCTTCAGAATAAAACAATTGGGTTGGTAGTGCAATAATACATTCAATTAAATCATCTTCAATAATGGCTTGTCTTATTTTTCCTTCTTTGGATGCTGATGATAGTGAACCATTAGCTAAAACTAAACCTATTTTTCCTTGTGGTGACAAGTGGTGAATCATGTGTTGCATCCATGCAAAGTTTGCATTTCCTTTTGGTGGAATTCCATACTTCCACATATTACTATCTTGTAATTCATCAAACCCCCATTTGTCCATGTTAAATTTTGGATTTGCTAAAATATAATCTGACTTTAAGGAAGGATGTAAATCCTGTCTAAATGTATCACTAGAATAATCACCTATGTCAACATCAAGTTTGTGGATGATTGTATTTAATTTAGATAATTTCCATCGGTCATTATTTACTTCTTGACCATAAAAAGAGAAATTTTGAATAGGGATATTTTTAGATTCAATAAATTTATTAAATTGTATAAACATTCCACCAATACCACAACATGGATCATAAACTCTACCTGCTTTTGGTTTTAATATGTTAACTAATACTTTAATAATGCTTATAGGAGTATATGATTCACTTGATTTTTTACCTTCAGCTTGGAAGAATCTATAAAGACATGTCTCAAAAATATTACTCCAGAATTTTTCATTAGGAAGGTAATCTGTGGATGAAATATTATTGAATATATCAATTAGTTCACCAAGATGTTTTTTATCTATTTCAGGTTTTCCAAAATCTTTTGAAAAAATACCTTTTAAGGATCTATTAATATTTTCAATTAATCTCATTGCGTTATCAATAGTATAACCATTCTCTTCAGAATATGTTTTTTTAGAAATTAATTCCCAGCGTGCTTCAGGAGGTATATAAAATATATTTTCAGAGATATACTCATCAATATCATCTTCAAATCCCTCTCCTTCATCAAGAAGTTCTTGATATCTTTTTTCAAATTCATCAGAGAGATATTTTAAAAAAATTAAGTTTAACACAATGGTTTTATATTCATCTATGCTTAATTTTCCATGAGAGTCATTTATTGTATCAAAAATCAAATCGACAAATTCAGATTCATTCATATTTATCAATTATCATATATTAATTTGATATAGTAAATGTTTTTTCATTGATTATTTTGTATGAAAATTTTAATTAGCAAATTTAAAAAAGATATACTTTGAAGTTCTATATTCTTGGCATCTTATAATTCTACTTCCCATAAGTAAATTTTTTGTAAGTATATTGAAGTAACTTTTTTGTTTAATTCCTTGTTTACTTCTATTTTTTTATCAATATTCTTTAAAATGGTAAGAATTTTCATTTGATCTTTAGAATCGCCAGGAATCGTAACTTCAAAGGTTTCAATATCATTTTTGTTTATAGACCCAAATACTGTTCCACTTTCTTTATTTATTAAATGTAAAATATTAGCTTTGAGAAGATAATATAAAAATTCATTATCTCCTTTTTTCATTTGAAGTCCACATACTCCTCTTCCAATACAGATATCTTCCTTTGCTATGTTTAAATCACCCACTGGTGCTCTAACACTCATTAATACACTACTTTTCTCTGCAACTTTTTTAATTGAAGTAGTGTATAATTCAAATGATAGATATTTGTCTCCAAATGTTTTGTTTCCTTGTAAAAAAGGCATTCCTTCAAAATTTTCATTATAAAATTCAGATTTTGGAGATTGGCCCATAATAACATTAGCAATTGTTTTTAATTCAACTGTTTTCCATTCTAAACTCAAATTTTATTAATTTATTCATATTATGAACTTATACAGGAAATTAAAAAAATAAATTTGAGTTTAATTTTAAATGATGTTGCCAAATTCATGACTTCAAAAATTGAAGTATCTGAAATTAATGAAAGCAATTATGTTTCTACTGAGAACATGCTTTCAAATAAAGGTGGAATTACAATAGCTAGTTCATTACCTGATACTAAATCTGTTAGAAAATATTTACCTCAAGATATATTAATTAACAATATACGTCCTTATTTTAAGAAAATATGGTACTCTGATATGATAGGAGGATGTTCTAATGACGTATTTGTTATAAGATCTAAAGAAAACTATGATTCTAAGTTTTTGTATTATGTTTTATCATCTGATGATTTTTTTAGTTATGTAATGGCAAATGCAAAAGGAACAAAAATGCCGAGAGGAGATAAGAAAGCTATTCAGAATTATGAGGTTCCTAATTTTTCTATTGATGAACAAAAAAGAATATCTTTTGTTTTAAGTGAAATAGACAAAAAAATTGAAGTTAACAAAATGATAAATAAAAATTTAGAGCAATTAATTAAGTATATTTATATTAACTGGTTTGAAGAATTTGAACCATTTAAAGATAAGGATTTTTATGATACTAAATTAGGTAGTATTCCTGTAGGTTGGGATGTTAAACCATTACAAGAATTTATTAAGTTTCAAGAAGGACCTGGAATTAGGAATTGGCAATATGTGGAAGAAGATGGAATTAATTTCTTAAATATTCGTTGTATTCAAAATAATGATTTAGTTTTAGATACTGCTAATATGATTTCTAAAGAAGAAGCTAATGGCAAATATGCTCATTTTATGTTAAATGAGTGGGATTTAGTTATATCTTCTTCAGGAACATTAGGTAGATATGCCATTGTTAGGGAAGAACACTTGCCTTTATGTTTAAATACAAGTATAATAAGATTTACTCCTATGCATTCTTTTGATCATTATGCATATATTTATTCTTATTTAACTTCAAGAGGTTTCTATCATTATCTTTTAACAATGGGCAGCGGTAGTGTTCAGTTAAATTTTGGACCAACACATTTAAAGCAAATTGATTTAATTGTGCCTCCTGAAAATATTCTGAAGAAATACAATGATTTAATTTTTCCATTAATCGAACAAATGGTTACTATTAAATCTGAAATAAGTAAATTAACTAACTTAAGAGACACTTTACTTCCTAAGTTGATGTCTGGTGAGATTGATGTCTCTAAGATAAATTGTGATTTAGAATTAAAATATAATTATATGAAATATTTATTTAACCAAATTCACACACCAATGTCCAAATCCGTTGTGTAAAGATAAATTAATTCATTTAAATTTATAATTCATAAAATTCTTAAAAAAATCTAAAAATACTGCATTTAAAGCAGAATAGAAATTATAATTAAAGTTTAGCAAATATGAATTTAGAAAAGGTTAATGTTTTAATAAGACAAATATATTTTTAAGAAGTGATTTTCATGCCAAGAAAAAAACGTGCTTTGCTAATGACAGTTGGAACAGGAACCGGGGATAAAAGATGTAGTTTGGCACATGGATTAATGTGTTCTATTGATTCAAAAGATCCTGATTTTATTTGTTTTTTTGTTTCAAAAGATTCAAAACCAACTGTAGATGCTCTTAAAAAGGTTTTTAATAACAAATTTGATGAAGATTTTGATGAATGTTATGATTATGAATTTGTTGAAAATGAAGCTGTTGATAAGTTTACTGAATATTTTAATGAATTTAAATCTAAAATATCTGAATTAGAAGATGATTACAGAATATTAATTGATTATACTTCAGGTACTAAAACAATGACTATGGCTGCTGCTTTTGCTTCAATGATATTTAGAAAAAAATTATTTTTTGTTTCTGGAAAAAGAGAAAAGGGTATTGTTGTTAAAGGTACTGAGGAATGTGTTCCACAAAATCTTTATCAGGTTTATGATGAATTAATGATAAATAAAATTAAAGATTTATTTAATAATAATCGTTTTGAAGCTGGAAAAGTACTTGTTGATGAAATTATTGATACTAATGAAGATAAAGAAGTATTTTCTAAATTATTTGATGCATATTATTATTTTGATAGTGTTAATCATGAAAAAGCACTTGAAGTATTTGATATTAAGGAATTTCAAAAAGCTTGGCCAGATTTAACAAAACAGTTTCAGTTAAATATTAAAGCATTAAATATAATGAATACTTTTAATCAAAATTCAAGTAATGGTCCTGCTGAACATAATTTAAAGAAATATTATATGTTGGCATCTATTTTAAATAATGCAAGACGTAGGGAAGATGAAAATAAATTTGATGATGCTGTAGCTAGATTGTATCGTTCATTAGAATTAATTGCTCAGATTAGACTTTCTAAAGAGTATGGTATTGATAGCTCCAATATTGATATTGATGTTTTACGTCAAAATAATGTTGATGAAGATTATTTAAGTGAAATAAATATTTCTGATGAAATTAAGTTTGGTTTAACCGCAGATTATGAGTTACTTGCAAAACTAAACGATGAATTAGGTGATTTTTACTTAGAAAATAAAAATCAAATTCGAAATATTCTTAAATTTAGGAATAATTCTATTTTAGCTCATGGATTTGATTCCTGTTCTAAAAAGGAGTATGATGAATTTAGTGGGATTGTTTTAAAAGCAGCTAATTTACTGCATAATGATATGGAAAAATTCATTGAAGAAACTAAATTTCCCATTCTTTTATAATCCTAATAAAAACAATTATATACTATTTTAAACACATCATAATATATGGCTGAAGAAAGTTAGTAAAAGCAGTTATGCTACTAACTAAAGATAAATTCAAAAAGACTCTTAAAATTGGTAATAAAGTTTTAGCTAAAAATTCTACATATATACAAATTTTAACAAGACTGACTGAACCTTCTTAACAGCACACTAAACTATTATCCAGATAAAAAAGAGATGACATATATATTAAAAATTAGATAACAGGTGTTTTTATGGGAAAGCGAAGAAAAGCAGGTAATATTAATCCTAAAAAACGATTAAGAAAGCAGGGAACTGCTTATTACAACAGAGAACAGGAAATCAATTATTTATTAAACAATTTTACAAGTGCTGTTTATAATCCCAACTTTAATTTGCAGAATATTAAGTCATACAAACAAATGAATGAAATTAGAATGAAATTAAAGAAATTATTTGACCAGCAGGGAGATATGGTCTGGAAAAAAAGTGCTAAGAGACGCAGAATATATGATGAGCAATTATCAAAATTTAAAGTTGTATATACCAGATGGAAAAGTGAAACTTATATTACTTATTTAAATGTTAATTTCGATGTTCCAGAGCATTTAAATCTTATTTTAAGTATGAAAAGGTCATAAAATGAACAGAGATCAGAGAGATAGAATAGAAGGTAACTGCTGCTGGGCATGCGGCGCATATTTAAATGACGGCAGAGACAGATACTGTCCTGTTTGCGGATGTCCCAATGACAATTACATGCCTCCGTTAAGAAATGTCAAACCTCCCAAATCCAAAGAACAGGAAGATAAGGAATGGAACAGATGCTGTATGCTGATGTTTGTTGTTTTTCTGATTTTATGTATTTTAGGTAAAGCTATGCAATAAGGAGTTTTTAAAATGAATTCAATTCAAAAAGCGTTTATGTCAAACTGTTGTGAAAGGTGTGGAAGAACTTTGGATTTCAGCAAGGATAAGTATTGTCCTTACTGCGGCCATCCCAATTTTAATTATCATCCTGCCACTGGGGTTTCACACAGCTCTTCTAAAACAACAAAACGCAAAAAACAGGATAATACTTCTACCTGCTGTATTCTGATTGCAGTTTTTTTCATAATTGCATATATCTACAGCTTTTTTATTTCTGGTTAGGTGATACTATGAAAAGAGAAATTGATTTTGAAATGCTTGCCGAAAAGATAAATGATTCAGACTTGTATGAATTTGTCGCATTCAGTAATGATGTTCCTGTAAGAGCAATTAACAGGGATTTGGATTCCATTAAAGAGGCCCTAAACAGTCATGATAAAATATTTTTAGAAATCGGATTTTACGGATATGATGATGAATACTGTGATGAACCTTATTTCATGTTTGATGCCGATGAATCCATAGATGATTTAAAAGATGATTACTATGACAAATATAAATTCATGGTTGGAGGATATGGAATTTATCTTGACAAGGATTTGAATGTGGAATACGGGTATTATACAACAGAAGCTCCTGCATGCGGTCATGGTGCAGGCTATACTGAATTTTATGATTTTAAAGATGCCAGAGATGATGATATTATTAAAGAAAAAATATATTCCCTTTTGGACAGCAGCGGTATCTGGAAGTAATATTTTTAAGCTTTAGAGAATTTCCTAATTAACCGTCCCATTTTTTTAACTAACTTTTTGTATACATTATAGCAACATTTATATATCAACTCCAACAGAATAATATTTACTTGTGTTTATCTTGATTAAAAGATATACAAACTAGGTGAAAATTATGAAGAATTTTGAATTTTTAAAAGATTTTGACAGTGACATGTATGCTCTTCTTAGTGAATTTGAAAGGGAAGCCGTAAAAAATCCAAAAATAACAGAATCATATGTTACTCCTTTTTTGGAAAAGGTGGTAAATGATATACTCCAAAGAAACAATAATGCAATTGATGATCCATATGTTGGATTTTCTAAAAGAGTCGATAAATTATATGAATTAAAAATTATTGACTATAAGTTTAAATGTATGTTGCTTGAAGCATATCAGATGAGAAATGCAATCACCCACAAGTCAATTGAAGATTTTCTGAAATCCGACAATAAAATACCCTTCCAGCTCCACAGAAGCCTTTTTGACATTGCATGGAAATACTTCCAGCTGTGCAATGAAAATTACTATTATCCGGGAAAACCCGAATACACACCGATTTACAATCTTAACTCAAAAACAATAAAACCCACACCAAAACCATCAGATAACAGAAATTTCAGCCGCTGCATAATATGCGGCAGAGCTAATGATTCCAAAAACTCCAATTTTTGCATAAGCTGCAACAATGAACTTGAATATCAAAATGAAATCATCAATCTGAAAAACAATTTAAACATCAGTCATTTTACTAAAGAAGAAGTTAACCAGATTCATTCCAGCATGTATACCAGTCAGCTGCTCATTGAACTTACAACCAAAAAGCTTCTTAAAAAAACAAACAGACACTACAGTCTAAATGAAGCAGAATATGAAAAGCTTATTGAATTTACATATGAGTGCTATGATATGGAAAAGACTTTAACTGAATTTCTAAATGGCAAACACACATCAAAACAGATTAAACAGTCAAAATATTATAAATGCGGTCAAAAAGGCATCCGCCCCTTTGTGGAGTTTTATAAAATTGTTGAAAATCAGATATTCGAGGATTTCCTAAACCAGATTGCAATGAAAATCCCTATTGATGAAATTCTTGAAAATACACAGATAAATAAATCCCAGATAAACAACTGGTATGGCAAAAACAAGGACAGTTTCATAAAAGGAGAGCACAACTCAGAATTCATAACATATAATAAGCTTCTGATGGAGCAGTACTTAACCTTAAAAAGAAAACAGTACCTGAATGATGATATTAAAGCTGAACTGCAGATAAATGATGAAATTATCAGCTTCTGGACGGATTCATTTGATATGGAATCAGCACTCTTTAAAAATAGTCTTAATGAAATCAGAATGAACATCTTTTTAAACAACCTGAAGGAAGGCAAATCAAAAGAAGAAGCACTTGAAATAGCTGAAATCACCGATTTTGAAGAACTGCTTAAAGATAAGGATTTTGAAAACGAATATAAAACAGAATACTATGAAAACCGTGTAGACAGACTTATAAAATCTCTAAAAACAATGAGTTTTGATAAGGCTCTTAAAAGAGCAGGCATATCTGAAGACGACTATAACAGATGGTATGCCACAGGCAAAAAGCAGTGCCTGCTTAAAAAGGATGAGGATGAATTCTGTTTGAACTTTTACATCAATGTAACCCGTGTACTGATGGACAGGTATCTGAAGCTGAGAAGTGACGGCAAAACAAAAACTGAAGCCTGCAAAAAAATAAACACTGACTTAAATGAAGTTAAAAGATGGTGCAACTGGAATGAAAGCGGCTTATTTATAGATTTCAAAGAAAACAACAAGAAAATTACCGCTAAATTAATAATTGATGCAATTAAAGATGGAAAATCCAAAGACAAAATAGCTGAAAGCTCAGATATAACACTACATGAATTAAATAAAATTCTGGATTTAGGATCACAAAACGATAAAATCTACAGAGAAGTATATGAAGAATATGAATCAGTTTATCTTTCAAAACACCTGGAAGTCTTTTTAAAGGAAATTAAAAATAAAAACTTGAAAAAAGCACTTAAAACCTCAGGAATTGAAAAATCAGAACTGAACCGTACATATAATTCAGGAAAAAACGGAGATGAACGCTTCACTAAATTTTATAATGACTACCTGAATTTTAAAATAAGCTGTTATATCACACAGATTATCAAGGGAAAAACTGTCAGTAAAGCTTTAAAAAATTCTAACTTAACAGATGAAGAACTTAAAGACAATTTAAAAGAAATTGAAAGCAGAATCCTTGATAAACAGATGAACAGTGTTATTGGTGAAATTGCAAAAAACAGAACTACAAGACAGGCAGCTAAAAAAGCCAGAATCAGAATTGATGAAATTTACAGATGGTATCTTGAAGGCAAAAAAGGCAATGAGAAATTTAAAGACTTTGCAGACATCTATCATGAACTTTATGTTGAAGTGGGATGTGAAATTTTCCAGAATTTCTTAAACAAGGGAAAAACACCAAAACAGATTCTTAAAATCATGAATGAAGACATAACCAGAGAAGATTATGAGTTCTGGATTAAAAACAATCTGATAAGTGATAAAAATGTTGAAGCTAAACTCTACACAGAAGATGAAATTAAAGAAAAAATCGAAAATGAAGGATTCAGACAAAAAGAAGAGAAATCTCTTTCAGGTTTAAGTATAATGGGCTGTTAGTTATGGTTATAAAAGAATTGAACAATGCAAAAAAAGCATATCAGAGAAAAGACTTTAAAGCAGCTGATGAAATTTACTCTAAAATCTATGATAATCATCAAAAAGATTTCAGCAGATGGGATAAAAAATTTTATGCATTAACATTATACAGATGTTATGTTCAAAATCCAGTTAATCAGAATAAACTTTTAGATGCAGGCAAACTGATTACCCAATTAGTTAAACAGTCAAATCACTCCAAAAAAGATGCAATGTGTCCGTATACATTAGCAGTACTTAAAATAATGAAAACCCATGAAGACCCTGAAGCTGTTTTGGAATGGTCATCTAAACTTAATCCTGAATTATTAAATGGAGATATTTCAGGAAATTATTCCTCTAAAAAAGAAACATGGTATAAATTAACAACAAAAGCACTGCTGGATACCCGCCAGTATGATAAATGCATAAGCCTGTCAACTGAAGCACTGCTTAATTTAAGCGAATTTACATATGATAATGATGTCTGGTTTAAATGGAGAATAGCTAAATCATTTAATCAGTTAGGTGAATATGACCAGTCTGTAGACTATCTGAATGACATTAAACAGTTTAAAAATGACTGGTTTATAGATAATCTGATGGCTGAAAATTATTTCTTTAAAAATGATCTGGACAATGCCTTAAAGTATGCCTCATCTGCAGCACTTGCCAAAGGAGACACTGATAAAAAAGTCAATTTATATTCACTGATTGAAGATATTTTAAATAAGAAAAATAAACAGAAGGAAGCAGATATTCATGCATACCTGGTTTATACAATCAGAAAGAGACATAACTGGAATATTGATGAAAATCTGGAATATAAAATTGAAAAAGCAGGTTTTGATTTGGACAATGAGGATTATTTTACTATTGAAAAGCATCTGCATCATCTGTGGGAAGAATATCTCTATAAAAATCAGGAATTAAAAAAAGGAGTTATTGTTTCAGTACTGCCCAATAAAAAAGCGGGCTTTATCAGATGCGATGAATATTCTGACAATCTGTATTTCAGCATGAATGAGTTTAAACATAACATCACATTAGCAAAAACAGGCCAGAATGTCACTTTTTATGAAGCTGACGGCTTTGATAAAAAGAAAAATAAGCAGGTTAAAAATGCTGTAAATATTTATCTGAATGGGGGCTGAATTATGGAATTTTGTCCGAAATGCGGTTCGGTGTTATTTCCAGACGAAAATAATGCATTAAAATGTTTCTGCGGTTATTTTACTTATTTGGATAATGACCGTGAATATAATATTAAAGAAAAAATATCTGAAAAGTCAGCCAATATATCAGTTGATGGAAATGAATATGAAAGTATTGATTTATTATATCCGAAAGATGTTCATTTAAAATCTTATGACTGGAGACGCGAAGACTGGGGTTAAAAAGGTTTGGTTTTATATTGTTATAAAATGGGTTTATTAAAATAAAGGTTTTGTTTTCCTCTATTTTAGTTTTTCTATTGTTTTGCAGTCTAGTTTTGTTATTTTGGCAATTTCTTTAACTGAATAGTTTTCTTTGTGCATGTTTTTTGCTATTTTTAGTTTTTCTTCTTCTTTTCCCTCTAGTTTCCCTTCTATTTTTCCTTCTATTTTTCCTTGTTCTAACCATTCTTTTTCATGTGATGTTACATAGTCGTGAAGTATTGTTATTTCCATTTTTATCACATCTATTACTTTATTTTTCAAATCCTGATTTTCAATGAATTTATCTGCAAGTACTATCAGTATGCCAAGTACAGAATCTTTTAATTCATCATCAATATCAGTTATTTTTCTAGCAAGTTCCAGAGTTTTTACTACTTGCACTCCGGCTTCGTGTTTGGTTTTCATTAACGGCAATATCCCTAATGCAAGAAACTCATTGTAGGTTAGTTTTATGTTATTTTTAACTTTATAAGTTATATTACTTAATAATTTGTCTCCGTCATAGTCTTTAAATGATATTACTTCAGGTCTAAAAAACTGCCCAGGAGAGTATTCAAGAACTACCTGATTTTTATCGATTTCAGGAGTCACTACAAGATTTATTTTTACCTTTAACTGATAATCATATCCGATTCGGGCTACATATAGAAAGATTCTTCTTAAAATGTTTGCAATATTGGATTTAGTAGATAAAAATTCATAAAGAATTATTTTATCCTTTTTCTTTATGCCGTAATCTATTCTGAGAACTTTTGGTTTCAGGTTTATTAGCTCAACATTTATTTCATCACAAAACTCTGCACCTGTAATTTTTGCAATATACTTTGTGGTGTTTTCTTTTAGAAATTTCAGTGTTAAATCCTCATGATGGTATCCGCGATATATCTTATTTTTTTTCATACTAAACCATTAGTCTTTAATATTTATATAACCGTCAGTTTTTTATTAAAACAATAATTAAAGCACAAATAAATAGTTTTAAATGAAATGAATACTTCATCATCATGAAAACTTTTTTATAAAAATGTATTAATTACTTTATTTAAATTATTAATCAGCTAAAATATGTGAGGTGTTTGGATTGGGCACTGAATATATTGAAAAAGGAATTTCATTTGTCAATCAGAAGGAATATGATAATGCACTTGAATGTTTTAATAAACATCTGGAAGCTGATTCAAAAAACAGCATTGTTTTAGGTCTTAAAGCACTGGCTTTAATGGATTTGAACCGGTTAGATGAAGCTTTGATATATATCTCCAAGTCATTGGACATTGATTCATCAAATTATGAATCCTGGGCAACTAAAGGGGAAATCTTTAGAAGGTTAAATAAAAATAGGGAAGCTCTGCACTGCTTTGATTTGTCTTTGCAGATTAATCCGAAACAGTCAAAAACATGGACAAAAAGAGGTTTTTTATTAATTAACAGATACGGTCAGTTTATAGAAGCAATTAACTCATTTGATAAAGGACTGGAATTAGATCCCAAAGATAAAAATGCAATATATTTTAAGGCAGAAGCTTATTTTGCACTTAAAAATTATAAAAAAGCTTTAGGAGCATGTGATGATTATCTGAAAATCACTTCAGCCAATGTTTTTGATTCAAACGTTTACTCACTTAAAACAAAGATTTTAATGATTTTAAACAACTTTGAAGAAGCATTGGCTGTTATTGATGAAGGTTTGAAAATCAGTCCCGATGATGATTCCATTTATGCAACAAAAGCTATGATTTTACTGAGGGCACATAAATATGGTGAAGGCATAGAATGTGTCAATAAAGCTTTAAAGTTAAATCCGAGTAATGTCATTGCATTAAAATTGAGAAATAATATTTTAAAAGGTAATTTAAGATGAAATGTTAAAATAATCTGTAACTAACGAGAAAAATTCTTAATAGCTAAAAAAACATATTTACTATTGCAGGTGTATTTAAATGTCTGAAGATCATAATAAAAAAGAACACAAACACTGTCCTTTTTGCGGACACCATGTAGATGAAGATGATATGATTTGCCCTCACTGCGGATTATTCATCCCATAATTATTTTTTCTAAAATCAATTAAACAACTTTATTATTATCTTTATATAAATTAATCATTAATTAACAATATTTACCTGTTTTTGTAAAATGTAGGTGAGGTTAGCTAATGGTTCAATGTCGTGAATGTAATAGTGAAGTTTCAGATAAGGCAAAGTTCTGCCCCAAATGCAGAACTCCCTTAAAAAGTAATGAAGATGTTCCCAAAAGTCCTAAAATAGCCAGTGATAAAAAAGGTGGTTTCAATCCTATTTTGATTATTGGTATAATAGCTATTGTAGCTATTGCTGCATTAGGTGCAGGTCTGCTTTTAGGTGGGGGAAGTGATGATTCACCTGCTGCTGTAAATAATACTGCTGAGAGTGATGATGTTGCTGAAGATGTAAATCCTGCTCCTGCTAGTTCAAATGTTACTTATGTCTGTTCTCAAAAGTCTGACAAGTTTCATTTGCCTGAGTGTGAATGGGCTCAAAAGATAAATCCTAAAAACAAGATTACTTATAATTCCAGAGATGCTGCTGTAGCAGATGGAAGGATTCCATGTCAGGTTTGTAATCCTTAAAGTTTATTACCTAAGATAAACATAATTTAAATACAATGAGGTTTTTAAAATGAATTGTCCTAACTGTGGAGCTGAAGTATTATCAGATAATGAAAAATTTTGCAGAAAATGCGGTTTTAAATTAGTTGATTCAGAAGTTAAAAAAGCTACTGTAATTTCAGAAGATATTCCAAAAACACGGTGCCGTAGCTGCAATAATATGATAGACAGCAATTTAAGAATTTGTCCCTACTGCGGATCAAATCCAAATTCATCTTCAACATATGCATCATCAGCATCCAAAACAAACAGCAGCAGCTCAAGTGACAGTGACTGCTGGGGATGCTGTGGTTTAATTGTAGTTATTGTAATTATATTGTATATTATAGGATTGATATTTTGATTTATGACCGCATAATGAATATCTGCAAATATTTATGTCATCAGAAACCTGAAAGGTCATTTTTCTACAAAGAAAAGCAGTTTCCGGTTTGCAGCAGATGTACAGGAATTGTTATAGGTGCGGCTGCAGGGTTTGTTTTAGCTAGTTTAACCCAACCTAATTTAATTTTTGTTTTAGGATTTATTCCATTAATTATTGACGGAACTACACAGTATTACGGTTTAAGAACAAGCAATAACACTTTAAGATTTGTTACAGGTTTGTTATGTGGCTTTTCAATACCTTTTGTTGTTTTTAAAACAGAATCAGTTATACTCAATTATTTCTAAATTTTCCAAGCTGTCATCCATCAGCTCTTCAATGAATTCTGAAGGGTTATTTTTATCACTTATTAAGTAAACATTATTTTTAGAGCGGGTTAAACCTACATAGAATAATCTGCGTTCTTCCGAATATTTGTAATCATAATTTCTGGTATTTACATAATTCAAAACACTGTGGGTTTTTAATTTTGATGGAAAACCTAAATAGTCATCAACCATATTGATTATAATCACATTATCTGCTTCCAGACCTTTAGATGAATGCAGGGTTCTGTAGTAAACATTATTCATTGATTTGTCTGTTTTGTCTAAAATTCGTAAGAATTTGTCTTTTTTCAGATTGCCTTTTTTAACCAGATTTCTGTGTTTTATAAACTGGTTGATGTTGTTGTTTGTTCTGCCTAAGATTAATACATCATCGGATTTTTCAGAGAGATCTTTTATAAGATTATAAATCATTTCTCTTTTTTCTATAGGATTTTTTTGAGGATAAATTATTTTAACAGGTTTTTTCAGATTTTTAGGAGACTTAAGAGATTTCCTAATTTGTTTAGGGTTTTTCATAATGAAGCTACCTGCTATGTCAATCAGCTCCTGAGGGTTCCTGTATGTTTTTTCAATGAATATTCTTTGAGGATTTTCAAAATACTCTTCAAAATGTGAGAAAAATTCAATGTTTGTTCCTCTAAATCCGTATATTGACTGCCAGTCATCACCTACAACTGTCAGATGTGCATCTGTTTTATCCTGCAGGCTTTTAATCAGATTATAATTGGTATATGTGGTATCCTGATATTCATCAACCAGTATGTATCTGTAATGTTTTTTCAGCCCGTATTTTTTAATCAGCTTGCTTGATTCATTTATCATGTCATTAAAATCAATCTGCTGGTGCATATCCAAGTATTCCTGATAGTAACTGTAGAAATCTTCAGCGATTTTTAGGAAGATGTCATGGTCCTTGTCATCGTTACTGCTTCTGAAATAGCTGAAATAATCTTTTGTAAAATTGTTGCCCTTAAATAAATTTATAAAATCTGCAAACAGGGGTTTAAATGCCACTTTTGTAAATGCTTCTTTCAATTCATTCAATAACTCTTTTCTGTCATTTCTTCTAATGATGTAGCTTTCAATGTTTAAAAAATATGAATCGCAAAATTCAAGAATATCTTTTAATGTATCAGTATTTGCATTGGCCAGATAATCATTTATTATAGCCAATATTTCATTGTTTTCAATAACTGACACTTTATGGTGCTGCTTAATGACTGATCTTCCCAGACTGTGAAATGTCCTTACCTCAACATTTTCCGGAAGCTTTCCTTTTAAATCCCTGACAGAAGTATTTGAAAATGACAGACACAAAATATCTTCAGGTCTGACATGCTTTTTAGCTATCAGATATTTTATTTTTGCAATTAAAGTAAATGTTTTTCCTGTTCCTGCTCCTGCAATGATTTGAACATTTTTGGAATCTAAAACACAGGCTATTTTTTGCTGTGTGTCTAAAGGTTTGCTGTTTACTGTTTTAAAAAACTTATCATTAGCCAGCAGCTCCTGTCTGGTTTTATCATCCAAATCATCAATACTTTTGTAGTCTTTTTTCAAGTACTTGCCGTTTTTGCTGGCTATTTTTTCAGGTTCTGTTTTAATATCTTTAGTGAATGTTTCAATAACTGGCTTTTTATTTGTTTTTTTCTTTTCTGGCCATGGTGTTTTTTTAACTTCCTTAGTTTCAGCAGTTTTTATACAGCCGCACATCGGGCATTTGCTGCCATTTAGTATCATTGATCCGCATTCACTACAAAAATCCATAATATATATTTTTTATTAACATTTAAAAATAGCTTTCCTAAGAGTGTCTGAAAAGTATTTCTGTTTTATACATATTTTAAATACTAGTTTAATTAAAAATTATAAATGAGGTGTTTTATTGAATCAAGATGAATATATAGGAAATATTGTTAAAAATGGAGTTATAGCATTAATTATAGGATTTATTATAACTGGCATTTTATATTCTGTAATGTATTCAATAAACGGAATTGAAATGTATGCCGGTTTTATAATTTTAGGAGCACTCTACGGTTTCCTGTTTATAAAATTAGACATTTTTGAAAATAAACTGGATTTAATCATAACAAATGCTGTTTTTGCATTCTTTGGTTCATATGTAAGCATACATTTAATATTTACAAGTGCATTGAAAATAGCTATGAATTCTTCACTGCTGACTTATCAGTTTATAGGAATCTGTATTATTGCAGCTATTGTTGTTAACTACATCCGTGACACTTATCTGGAAATTAATCCTTTAGGGTCAATTAACCTGAATTTGGGAAAATTGCCTACAGTTATCTGTCCTGAATGCGGTGTTGAAGTCAATGCCGAAAATATATTCTGTCCTGAATGCGGCCATAAGTTCAGTTTTATACATTGTCCTGAATGCGGTGCAAAATTAGATGAGGAAGGTGCATTCTGTCAGGAATGCGGTCATAAATTAGAAGATGACTCTAAAAAAGAAGAAGTTAAAGAAGATAACTCTAAAAAAGACACTTCCCTAAAAAAAGAAGTTAAAGAAGATAACTCTAAAAAAGACATTTCCCTAAAAAAAGAAGTTAAAGAAGATAACTCTAAAAAAGAAGATAACCTTAAAAGCTGTTCTAATTGCGGAACTAAAGTAAGCGAAGATTCCAAATTCTGTCCTGAATGCGGAAATAAAATCAGATGAATAAACTATGAAATATTGTCCAAAATGCGGCAGCGAAATAAAAAACAATATGAAGTTTTGCCAAAAATGCGGAGCCAAACTTCCTGCTGACCACATAAATTTAAACAATGAATACTGCAAGCATTGCGGTTCAGCAATTCCCAAGGGAGCCACCAGATGCCCAAAATGCGACAGATATTTAGATGAAGCTGCAAATGACAGCCATAGTGTTGCTACTGTAATAGGATATATCTTTTCTTTTTTAGTTCCTTTAGCAGCTGTTGTTGCAGGCATTTACTTATTAACTCAGAAAAATGAAAACGTCCATAAACACGGAGCATGCATTATCATCATAGCTGTTGGAGTCATGTGCATCACATATTTATACTATATTAAATTTTTATAAAATTATTACTATTTTTTAACTTTTTTTAAATCATTATATACACAAGTTTATATATTATATTTTATAAATTAATAATTATCAGGAAAAAAACTATTTTTAAATCAAAAGAAACATGAATTTTTTATAAATTTGTAAATAAAAAACTTGATATTATAAAAGGAATGTTTAATAAAATGAAAAAATTCAATAATAAAAGCAGGTACTTTACTGATGAATTAAATAAACTTGGAGAATGGATGAAATGGTTTTTATTGACCGTTATAACTTTAATTATCATCTCTCAAGTTTCTCACATGTTTTTAACATATGGTGGATAAAATAATGTCTAAAAAAATAATTTATGATGAGTCTCTTGATTCTGAAATGCAATTTAAGAAATTTGTAGCTACACAGGCACCTGAAAATCATGAAATATCTGATGAAGATGTGGAACATATGGAAATGGCTAACCTTATTGATTTGGAAATACAAGATCATGAAAAATTTATGAATCAAGTGAGGGATAGCTATTGTGAATATGATTCCTATGATGATTATCTAATAGAAGAACAATATATGGATAAAATTGAAGAACCTTTTGATTTAGAACAGGAATATGATAAATGGGATGATTATTCAGATTGTATTGATTCTGATTTGGAATATAAAGAGTATCAACAAGAACAGTTCAGAAAAGAAGATTCTATTGAAGGTCCTATGAGCTGTTTTGAACATGGCTATTATATGGATGAATCCAGCAATTCCAATCATGAAGAGCCTTCATTTATAGAGGAATATGACTTTGATGAACTAAAAATGGAATTGGAGTATGAAAAAAACAGCTATTTGGTTGAAAATGAAGTAACTCCTGAAGATATAATGTCTGAAAGAATTGAAGAACATAAAAAAGAAGAAAAAGAATATATGGATATGTTAACTTTCCAGCAGGAAGATTTTAATCCATTTGAATATTATCCTGATCCTGATGCTGGATGTAATGATATTTCAATTGATGCCCAATATTTTGAGTATAAACAGGCAGAACTTAAAAAGGAAAACTCTATTGAAGGTCCAATGAGCTGTTTTGAACATGGCTATTATATGGATGGACCTAGTGATTCTGATTATGAAGATCTTTCGTTTATGGAAGAATATGACTTTGAAGATAATTTAACTTTTGAAATGAAAGAAGAAATTTATGGGCCTGATTTTGAATCAGAGTTACAAGAAGACAAAGAAAAAGAATTCAAAAAAAAAACTAGCTGAATATAATGCAAAAAATCCAATTAAAAAATGATAAAATATGTCTTATGATAATATAATAGCTGAAATCAAATCCAATTTAACCGGAAATAAAGATAATGACAAAGATTATATAATTAATCAGTTTAAGGTTTTCAACTCAAAGGAAATCCATTTGGAACTTGGCAGATTGCTTTGGGATTTGATGAGTGATGAAGAACAAAAAGAGTATAAAAAAGCTGTTATTCAAGATATACCTGTTGACGAATTCATAAAATCAGTTTACAGTTATCTGAATTATGGGGATTTTGAAACAGCCCTAAAAGAGCTTGAAGATTACATGGAAATTATACCATTTAAATTTAGGGAAAATCCTCAATTTGATTATTTTTACTTTAATAATCCTTTGGAAGAGGAGTTATTCAGAAAATATTTTAAAACACCAAAAGAGCTGAAAGTAATTCCGTTTGGTGAGGAATATCCGAGAGTCTTTTACCTGTATGGTGTTGTGCTTATGAATTTATCTGAATTTGACAGGGCTGAAAGTGCACTTAAAAAAGCTCTATCCTATAATCCTGTTTCTGGTGAGATTTTATCTACATTATCTGCATTATATGACGGAAATTATGATTTGAATAATTTGAAGAAAACAGCAGTTGAAATTTTAAAGTTCAGCTATGATCCAAGAGAAATAGCTAAAGCGTATAGGGATTTGGGATACTGCTACTATGAAAATAAGAAGTGTAACATATCAAAGGCATTATATGAACAAAGTTTAAACTATGAAAATCATCCGAGGGCACAAATAGAACTGCAATTAATAAACAGCTATCTGCATATTGATGAAACAGACATTAAAAAAGTTTTAAATGATGAAAATATTCCGGCAAATATTAATGATGATATTTTGGAAATATCAAGGTTTTTAGCTTTGGATTTTGAAAAGAAAAATCTTTTAAATCAGTCCTTGTATTTTTATGGTGTTTTATATAACTTAACTCATGATGAAGAAGTTTTAACTAAAATTAATGATTTAAAACATAGATTATAATTTTTTTATTTGGTTTAAAACTTCCAATCCAAGTTTAGTTATTTCATATATTCTTCCTTTTTTGTCTTCTTCATTAATACATTCAACTAATCTTTTGTTTTTTAAGTCTGAAAGTGCATTAGATACTTGTGTAGTTCCTAAATCTTTTTTTAGTGCAATTTCAGAAGGCAACATATAATTATTTTCAAGACATTTTAATATTTTTTGACGTGTTTTTGATATTTTTATAAATCCAATAGCTGAATA
>ERZ1673722.1855-NODE-1855-length-19440-cov-10.232499_pt1 | contig 19440 bp, 18 predicted proteins | sample MGYA00580222_ERZ1673722 | MGnify/ENA primary metagenome ERZ1673722 (study PRJEB41218, sample SAMN15661750) | gut metagenome | host: Homo sapiens | place: Canada: London | collected 2015-08-20/2019-03-30 | study: EMG produced TPA metagenomics assembly of...
AGTTAAGATGGGGAAAACCTCATTTTAACTTGTACTAAATCTTGACATAGTACCAAGGACTCAAACCGATAGTCCCGCGTTTCATCACCACTCTTGACCTGATAGATTGAAAAGCTGTCCTGCTCCTGCGCTTCATAGCCAGCCTCCGCGTATTCCTCTACGGTCATACCGGCTGCGACGGCCTCCTGTGCGATCTCGGCCTGCACCTGCTCCTTGTAGTCCTGCAAGGTCTGGTCAAAATCGGACAGCTTCGGCAGCTCCGGCAACTGATATTGGCCCTGATTGAGAAGCGGGCGGCACTCCTGCACATAGTCAAGAACGGCATGGAAATAGGCTTCCTTCTCCGGCGTCAATTCCTCCCCGGAACGTAAGGCCCGTCCGGCTTCCTGCTCCATGTGGGCGAGATTGCAATGCAGCTTCATATAAGGAACAAACTCACCCAGCAGCATATCCCGTTCCGCTTTGTCCTGCTCCCAGCCCTCTAAGCCGGTTTCCGCAATCACATGGTTTTTCCAGCTTTCATCCTGGGCGTAGTATTCATGGTAGCTCTGGATGTGCTGTATCAGGGAACCGTCCCCGTCGCCAAAATCCTGCCGCCCCTCGTAGTTGTCCGGCTGGCCCCGGAACGTAAAGTCAATGCGGAACTTGGTCTTGTCATAGCCCATGCCTGCCGGATATTCTGCATCCAGCTTGGCAAACAGGGCTTCGGCCTCATGCAGCAGCATGGTCTGGCCCTCTTTCAGATAGGTGCTTTCACTCCAAAGCACCGTAACAACCGGCTCCGCTGCCGGATCAAGGGCCGGGGCCTCGGTCTGGTCTGTCGTTTGCTGTTCTTGCGGCTGTTCGGCTTCTTGTTTTGCCTCTCGCTCCTGCTGAAACTGGGCCAGATGACCGTCAATGTCGGTTATCAGCTCATTGGCTGCTTTACGGATGGTTTCAAGGGAGGCTTTCAGCTCGGACATCTCCCGCCCGGAACTCCAACCGGCCACATAGCCAAAGGAATAGTCCGATGTGTCCAGCCCGTGGTGCTGACAGACGGCATACGCCACGCTTTCAGCCTGCACCTCACGGGTGCGGCGGTCAAGCCGGTCAGCCTGCTCGGTGGCTGGGGCGTCCTTGTCGATAGCGTGGAGCTTGGCATGGGCAATCTCATGGATGGCTGTTTTCAGGTTTTGCAATTCACTCATGCCCTCGTCAATGGCAATCCGCTTTTCTTCCAGATGGTAGTAGCCGTGTGCGCCGCCCTCGATGTTCTCAAAGGCAATCGGAACCGGCGACGCCTTTTCCAGCGCGGTGAAAAAATCCTGATACTGTTCCACGCTGCCGGTCAGCTCGGTCACGGCAATGTCCGGGATTTCTTTGCCCTCGGTCTGGCTCACGTCAAAGACTGTGACGACGCGAAAGGCCGGGATTTCAATTTCCCGTTCCTCTGTAACGGGCTTGCCGTCTGCGTCGATCACCGGCTTTTGAGTAACCGGGTCGATTTTCTCCATCTGCTTTTTCACCTTGTAGGGGGATGGGGCCAGTATCTTGATGCCTTTTTCGCCTGTCTTCACATGGCGCTCAAAGTCGTCCCGCCACTTGCCAAAACCGGCAACCAGAGAGGCATCCGTCTTCTGCATGGCGATCAGCAGCGTATTGTTGAAACTGTAATTATGGAACTTGGACATCGCCGTGAGATAGGCTTTGTACTGTTCACTTTCAAAAAGGGCCTGTATTCCTGCTTCCAGACGGTCAGTGATCTCTTTCATGCGCTCGGCATTATTCTTTCCGTTTAAGTCGATGGGGATAACCGGCTGGGACTGCGGGGCCTCGGCAGTCAATACCGCCGCCTGCCGGGTCTTGATCTCGTCCCGCATAACCTCCGGCCGGGGAAAGGCCATTACCCGGTATTCCTCCGGCACCGGCTGGCCCTCATGGACGCGCTGCCACTCGTCGTCGCTTTTCACGATATAGCCGTACTCGGTAAAGGCTCCCTGTTCCTGCTGGGAAATGTGACGTCCAAACTGCGCCGTATCAATCCCGGCTTTCCATTCCTGCGGCATATCCACCATGCCGGAACGGTTCAGGTAGTAGTCGCCTAAAGCGGCGGCGGTATGCACATCCGGCAGATGCACATAGTAGTCCACGTTTTCGGTAAAGTCGATGATCTGGCCGATACTCGCAAAGCCGCCCTTGGGATTTTGCAGGGCGGCGTTCAGCTCTGCGATCTCTGCGGCGTCAAGCTGGCCCAGCCGGGCGGCAAGGAAATTCAGCTCGTCCACGTCGGCGGTCAGCACCATATCGTAAGGCAGCGCAAGACGCTGGCCCTCCGGGTAGGAATACCCGTTGATAAAAAAATCCTGCGGATTGTCGGCGGAAATGCCGATCTGCCGCAGGGCCGCTTGCAGTTGTTCCGTTGTAGTAGGCATATCCAGCTAGACACCATCCTTGCCCTGTTCGTAGAGCTGGCGGTTGTGGAGCTGGATAGAAAATACTTCGTTCACGCGCTCACTCCCTTCTTTGTCCTGTTCCATCAGACGGTGCATCAGCTCGTAGTCCTCAACGCTCATATTGCCGTCATATACATACGGGTCGATGTCCTCCCCATTATAGGGGCGCTCATAAAAAGGCAGCCCCGCTTCATGGGCCTTGGCCCATGCTTCCTCTAACACCTCCGGGGGCAGCACATCGTCGTGGGCCTCCAGAAACGGGGTGATATTACTTAGGCCGTTTTCGTAGTGATGGCGCACTCCGGCGGCCAGCTCGTCCACGCTCATTTCCTCGCCCAGATAGCTGGAATAGTAGCCGTTCACTACAACGGCCTTGGGGTCTGTGACCTGTATCTCGGCAAGCCGCATTTGGTCCTCCGGGTACAAATAGTCGCTCATATCCAGATGAAACGCTTCCCCGTGCCATGAACGGCCCTCCCGCCAGAACGCCAGCCATGCAATGCCGCTTCGTAAATCGTCCTGATATTTTCTTACGGTGTCCCGTAAACTTGCCATCGGCAGTCTCCTTTCTGTAAAAATGGTTAAAAGAAAAGCAGGAAACCTTTCAAAGATTTCCTGCTTTCAAATAATATTTTATATTTGCTTATCAACGAGTTCAGAAAACAAATTAGTCTGCGTAAATACCTTTTTTGTCTATTTTCAGCTTTGCTTTGATTTGATCGATAAAAGGGCGCATACGACGATATGCTCGCTTGCTTAATTCAAGTTCGTATTCAATGCCTTTCCGCTGCTCTGCAACAAGATGAATTGCATTTCTATATCCATATATTTCGATAATTTCTGATGTTAAATCAATTTCAATGCCATCATTATTGATGAAGCTATGAAGTAGTCCTATCTCCTCTGCCGTTTTACACTTATCATCGAATCGAATCTGCGTATCGTCTTTTTTCCGTTCTTGCCTATGATAGGTAAGTATTTCTTCTCCGTTGTGAGTAAGTTCCCTTTTCAAAGCAGCTAATTTTGCTTCTGGAATATCAATTCTGGCAGGCACAACGTGGTATTGCAGTTTATGAAATTCCGGAGTATCTTTGTAATAAGTGTATAGCACAGAATGAATAACGGCTTCGTATATAGTTGCATACGAAAATATCTGATGACGAATTTCAAAAATAAGGTTTTCGTCTTTCGCCTCAATACCCTCATAGAGTTTATAGGCAAATCTTATTCCTTTGAATTCTTCAACAAGCCTCTTACGCAAAGGTTCATCTTCAATAAACTCAAATTCTTCATTATACCATGCTTCATCTGCCAAATGATTATTGCAATAGAGATATACAGCGTCTTTAATTTCTTTTGCCAAAGGCATTTATATACCCTCCCTCATTTTGATTGCTTTATTTTAATTATAGCAAAATCCTCCTCTATTTTAAATGGCAAATAAAGCACTGAAAAAATAACTAATATCGCTATCAGATACATAGCTCCACAATCCGGTTGAAATGGCCGGGTCAGGGGGGGTACCGGGAGTGTAGCCACACTCCCTATGCTTGCTCTGTTAGTGTTTTAGCTTCTGTGTTCCACGCGGTAATTGACGTATTTCCCGCCGGTATCGGCCAAAAGAACCGTCCCGTCATAGGTTTTGCCGGTTTTCATGGAATAGAGGCCCTTTACCTTTGCTTTTCCGTCTTTGAGCAGCGCGGCGGCGATTTTCGGGGTGAACGCTTTCCTGCGTTCCTCAAAAAATCGGTCATTCTTCCACATGACAAACTGGCAGGCCCGGTTTCCGCAGTAGTAGTTTTTCCTGCCCTCGTAGACGGCCTCGCCGCAGCGGGGACACGTCCCGATTGCAATACGCTCGGTCTGAAATAATTTCTGCTTATCCTCACTAATGCAGGAATAGGTCTTTATCAATTCCTGCATCATAGCCTCAATACCGGCCATAAACTCGTCCGGGTCAGCCTGCCCCTTGGCGATTTCGGTCAGACAGCATTCCCATTCAGCGGTAAGTTGGGGAGATGTCAAAGCCTCCGGCAGCACCACGGCCAAATTGATGCCGTCCTTGGTGGGAATGAGCTGCTTGCCCTTTCTCTGGACAAAGCCCATCTGCACCAGCTTTTCCAAAATAGCGGCGCGGGTGGCCGGGGTTCCCAGCCCCTTGCGCTCGGCGTCCTCCGGCATATCCTCGGCCCCGGCTCGTTCCATAGCGGACAGCAGCGTATCTTCGGTGTAGGGCTTGGGCGGCGTGGTGAAATGCTCCGTGACGGATGCAGCCACATCCGCAAAGGTCTGGCCCTCTTTAAGCTCCGGCAGCTCCCGCACGGCCTCGGCATCCTCGTCAGAATCGGTTTTCAGGGAGGGACGGAAACGGTGGTTAAGCTCTTTCCAGCCGGGGGAAAGAATGGTCTTGCCCTTGGCGGTAAACTCTTTCCCGGCACAAGTGAATGTGGCGGTGACAGCCTCATAGATATGCGGCCCGGCCACGGCACACAGCACCTTATAGCAGATCAGAGACATCAACTTTCGTTCACTCTCGGCCAGCCCGTTAAAGCCCTGCTTCACAAATTCAGCGGTGGGGAGGATAGCGTGGTGGTCGGACACCTTTTTGCTGTTCAGGATGCGATCATACTGCGGGGAAGTATTTTGGCCTTTGGCGAAAGGGACCAGCCCCCACAGGCCGGACACAAGGCTTTCGGCCACAGGCAGCATATCATCGGTCAAATACTGGCTGTCCGTTCGCGGATAGGTCAGCAGCTTCTTTTCGTACAGTGTTTGTGCGTAATCAAGGGTCTGTTTGGCGGTAAAGCCAAAGAGCCGGTTGGCCTCCCGCTGCAAGGTGGTCAGGTCATAGAGCTTGGGCGGCTGCTCCGTCTTTTTCTCCCGCGTCACGGAAACACAAACGGCCTGCGCTCCGGCACAGGCCGCCTTGGCAGCGTTTGCTTCGGCAGCGTCAGAAAAACGGCTGTTTACTGCGTCCGCGTCGCCTACACCGATATGGACGATGTGATACTTCTCTTTCTTGAAATTCGTGATCTTGGCGTCACGCTCCACCAGCAGATTCAGGGTCGGGGTTTGGACGCGGCCCACGGTCAGGGGCTTGTGGTACAGTACGGAGAAAAGCCGGGTGGCATTGATGCCCACCAGCCAATCGGCTTTCGCCCGACACAGGGCCGATTGATACAGCGGGTCGTAGTCTGTTCCCGGTTTCAGATTGGCAAAGCCGTCCCGGATGGTGTTGTCCTCCATACTGGAGATCCAGAGGCGCTTGAACGGCTTTTCACAGCCTGCCATCTGATAGACAAAACGGAAAATGAGTTCTCCCTCGCGCCCGGCATCGGTGGCGCACACAAGGCCGGTCACGTCGGGACGTTCCATCAGAGAGCGCAGAATCTCAAACTGCTGTTTTTTCTCGTCGGGGATGATGTACTGCCACGTTTCCGGGAGAATGGGCAAATCCTCATAGCGCCATTTCTTGTAACACTCGTCATAGCGGCCAGCATCGGCAAAGGACACCAGATGCCCAATGCACCAGCTCACCAGATAGCCGTTTCCCTGCAAATATCCGTCGTGTTTTTCCGTGGCCCCGATCACGCCCGCAATACTGCGGGCGACACTCGGTTTTTCTGCAATTACCAACTGATAACTTATTCCTCGTCCTCCTGTTCAGTTTCGGTTTCCGGCGCTTCGTCCTCCAAATCCTCGTCGTCGCCAAAATCATATTCGTCTAAATCGTTGCTACCCTTGGTGTCTGCCCTGGGCTTTTTGAACTTGAAGTAATACAGGGCTGCGCCGCCGCCAGCCAGTGCTACCACAAGGAACACGATCAGGCCGCCAGCGCCGGAACCGCTGTTTTTCGGTTCCTCCTGCGGGGCCTCGGTTTCCTGCGGCTTCGACTCGGTACACTCACTCATATTATTTTTACAAACCGGGCAATTCGTATTGACGGCCCCAGCCTTACATTTGGTGGTACAGGTGCAGACAGAAGCGGTGCTTCCTGTCTGGCCGTCTTCCATCAGCGCCAGCAGGTCGGCTTCATCCACCTGATTTAAGAAATGGACGGTTTCTTTTCCCTCGTCATCCCGGTCAATAATCAGGTAAAAGACGTTGCCGCTTTTGGTTTCTGCGGTGATAAACTGCTTGCCGCTTTGGGTGGTGCTGCCGATGTCGTCAATCAGCGTCAGGTTCCCGTCCGGGGTCAGGGCGGCGCTGCCGCCGCTGGTCTGGCTGCCGGTGAATAGCCCCAGCAGGGCGGCAAGTTCTTCTTCATCAAGGGAGAGGGAGAAGCTGCCCGCGCCGGTACTTTCTGTCTTGGTGTCGTTGACGGTCAGATAGTCGGAATGGACATAGCCGACACGCTCCGGCAGAAGAATTTTCACCCAATCGCCGTCTGTGCCGATCACTTCCACCTGCGTTCCGTTGGGAAGCTGGGTGAACGCGGTCTTATCAAGCCTCGCGCCGGTGCGGACATTCAGCTTTCCGCCGTTGGTAGTTACGGTGCCGTTCTGGGTGGTTTCCTCCGTGCCGCTGGTGGTAATCTGGATGCCGTCGTCCGTAGAGGTGATGCTTACCTTGGAACCGAACAGAGAGGAAAGCAGGTCGGCGGTTTCCTTGCCGGTCAAGCGCTTGCTTTTATCATCCTCCGTTTTGCCTGCTGCTGCGGTATTCGTCTTATCGGACTTCTTCGCGTCAGGCTCCACGCCGCCCGTTGCCTCGGTGGCAGCTTCCGGCAAAGGCTCCGGGGCCGGGTCGGTGCCGCCTGCAAAAGCGGTAGCAGGCAAGACCGTGACGCAGAGTATCACGGCCAGAATTGCGGGCAGAATCCGGGTAATTCGTCTGGTTTTATTCTTCATGGGCATTGTCCCCCTGTTCATGGTACGCTGTGACAGCAGGGGCGGCCTGCATTGCGCCTGAACGCAGGAACGCGGCAAATTTCTCCGGCTTCATGTTCATGCCGCGCACAAGCTGGATGATCTGCAAATTCTCCTGTTCGGTTTTCTGCGCTTCCAGCTCTCGAAGCTGCTTCTGATACTCCGCGATCTTGGACTTGATTTTCTGGATGTCCTTTTCGATGTGGTCAAGTTTACTTGCCATAGTCAAAACTCCTTTCTGGCATCAGGGCAGACGCCAGAAACTGTAAAAATGGGATTGCCAATAGTTTGAATTGAGATTTGTGTAGGAAATGGGGTCGCCGCAATGCAGCATCATCGAATTGCCCACATACAGGCCGACGTGGGACACGCCGGGGGTGTCATAAGTGCCGACAAAAAACACAAGGTCGCCGGGCTTGGCCTGCGAACTGGAAACAGGGGTACAGATGTTGTATAGGCCCTGCGCCCCAAGCCGTCCCACGTTCCAGCCGGAATGATTGATGACCCATGAGATAAAGCCGCTGCAATCAAAGCTGGTACTGGGGGAACTGCCGCCCCACACATAGGGATAGCCGATGTACTTTTCGGCCTCTTTCAGCATGGCGGCAAACCGTTCATCCTCCAAAGCCTCCGGGGGAACGTCATAATAGGTCGGTTCTTTCAGGGTGGAGGCGTGGGGGTACTGGCTGCCGGAAAACAGGTCGGGCCGATTGCCCAGCGTGGACATATACAGGGAATAGGCACTTAGGGTTTCCTCGTCCATGATGTAAACCGGCACATGGGACAGGTTGAAATTTTCCAGTGTCACGGTGCAGATGTAATAGTCATACGGCACCTCGTAGGTGTCCGTGTGGGTGTTACCGTCTGCGTCCGTCCATGTATCGGTTTCTGTGCGGTAGCGGGTTTCCACCACGACGGTTTCCGTCAGGATGTATTGCTTGTCGAACAGCATTTGCAGGTCGCTTCGTACCTCTCCAATGGTAAACTGCCCGTTATGGAGTGCCGACAGAATGGAGATCAGCACATAGGGGTCATGCTCGATGCTGTCAAGGTCAAAGTGGTACTCGTCATAGTCATGGGTGGCCTCGTAGTTGTCCAGATACGCTTGCAGCTCGGCTTCCAGTGTAGCGTAGGCATTCTCGGCGGCCAGCATATCGCTGTCCTCGGAAAAGTAGGAGGACGCCGCAATGCCACTTCCGGCGCTGCCGAACATGGCGGTGCAGGATTGCAGGCCGGTCATTACCATCAGCAGCAAAAGCCCCAGCATCAGAACGGCCAGTGAACCTTTCCAGTGACGGGCTACAAAAGACGCGGCCCGTTTGCTTTCCTCGGCGGCAGCCTTGGCCGCCTTGGTGGAAGATGCGGCTGTCTTAGCTGCGCCCTGTGCCGCCGCCCCTGCGGTCTGGCCCGCTGTCCGGGCGGCTTTGGCATACTGACGCTTGATCTGCTGCTTTTGCCAGAACCGGGAAACGGGATTGGTGGCCGCCTGCGCAATCTCCGGGTTATCCCGCAAGGACTTCTGGTAAAAATACTCCGCGTTGGCGGCAAGGGCCTGACGCTCGGCTTTTTCTGCGGCCCGATAGGGTTTCAGCTTGTGGTGCCGGATGCTGCTGCGGATGGCCCGGCCAGTCTGGCGCTCGGCAAGTTCTTCCCCCTTGTGGCCGCCCTCCACACCCACGTTTTCATGCTCAACTTCGTGGATTTTGCCGTGGGCGAATAGCAACGCCTCCGAAACGGGGCGACCTGCCGGGTTGGGTTTTAACTTGGATGGCCCTTTGTCCTGCTGTTCAAAACGCAGGGCGTTCTTGGTCTTGCCAGTGGCCTCGTCATAGACCGTTTCTTTCACGACAATACGCTTTTTCGGGATGGCGTCACGGGCTGCATCCAGCTTGTCGGCTTTCTGATCTGCTTTGCGGATATAGGGCTGCAAGTCCGGGTCGGCCCGTTCTTCCTCGGTCAGTTGGAGCCGGGAGGATGGCCGGTGCAGGGCGGCATCCCCCTCGGCAGCGGTAGCCGCTGCCTGCTTTGCGGACTTTTTAGCCTTATGCCGGTCATGGGTATCGTCGGCCCGTTCCAGCAGCTTTTCCGCTATGCCGTCAGCCTCCGAGGTATAGTCCTATTCGGCCTCCCGGCTAGAAATGTTCTCAACCTCGCCAGTGGCCTGATTTTCCAGCGTCAGGCCGTCGCGGGTCATGGCCTGTGTCATCTTGGGTTTAGCTTTCAGCTCTTTCAATGGGTCGTCACCTCCTATTTTGGACATAAGAAAAGCGCCGCTTGTTCAGCGACGCTTTCAAAGCTCATTCAGGAATTCAGCTTTAGACGAATGGGATTTAGCCAGTCAAATGATACAGCATCATCAGGTTTGCACCATTTGGACTGCCTGAATTGTTCCGATATATATTGCATATCTTCAATGCGGCTTTCATCCAATACTATACTCATTTCGCCACCACCTTTGGCTATCATAACAAAAGATAAGATTTCCTTTTGTGCATTATGAATACGTTCGGAATAAGGCCTTTCGTTAATTTCTTGAAGCTGTTCAGCATCGTACAGGTAGTATTCACCACAGTAGAACACAGCACTTACTTCATTAAAGTCCGGCATACTTATTATTTCTAATACCCTCCGGTAAAATGTTGCCTTTGTTGTTGCAACAAAAGGTATCATACGATAGGTCTGATCATCGTAGACCAGCATAAAAACAGGCATGATGTCATGCTCCTGCATTTGAAATATTACAGTATGCATGGAGGAAAATCGTAAAAACAGCTCCCGTAAACATCCTTTGGAATCTTTGAAAATAGGATTATCAAGAGTAGCTCTTAGTTCGGAGGGCTGAATAAACTTTGCGTCTCCCATAGAAAAATACATTGCAGCCTTTTCTCCTTCAACTGCCTCTTTCCCCAGTTCCAAAGTGTAATCACTTGTGAAATTCAATTCCTTAAACTGTATGTTGCGGAACAGTGTTTCAATTTTACATTTAAGAGCCTGGCATATTTCACAGTCACATGGAAAATGTTTCCCTATTTCCTCTAAAAATTGATTCATCTGTGCAATGCCATCTCTGATTTTGGGATAAAGATCAAGTGTATCATTTGCTTCTCGGAAAGTAATTCTTGAAGTAAAAAACACCTCTACCAATCCTAGGTTTTCAAAACATACAGAACGAATATAATCCAATGCGTCGTTAAACGATGCATCCACATCAACAACAAGGCGCGAATTTTTTAATGTGTATAAGCCATGAGGTAAATACAAATCAATAGCAAGCTCTTTTTTCAGTTCAAATGGTCTCTCTTTGGTTGTTTTGTTTCGCGTGTTGATAAACCATTTCAATGTATCGCCCGACAAAAGGCTATCGCGCAGTTCCTCGTATGTTTTTTTGTTTTCCTCCGTCTTTAAGTTTTTTTGTATAACGAATGTAATATTTCTGAACTCAGAAAAGAATTTATCCAAGTTTGAAACATCATCAAAAAAATTACCATATCGGCCAAATTCATCGAGCGATTTTAATGCGCTATAGAATTTTTGTAAAGCAGGAGCTAATATTTCGTGATTCTCCATAAGATTACCCCTTTCCCATTATATTTTAGCACATCCTTCCATAAAATGATAGCGTTCCTGTTTTAGCATATCGATTTTTCTGCCATCGGAACTTCGTCTAACCGGGTCGTCATAATCTTGTAAAGCTCGGTATTTTTCGGGATGGGGTTGGTAAAGGGCAGCACCACATTTTCAAAAATCAAAAGGCCCTCGCCGGGTTCGGAATTGTCGATGTACTTCTGCTGGTCTGCGGACAGGTTGAGCCGTTCCGCAAGGATTTTTCTGTCCCCGGACGCCTGATTGAGCAGCGTAATAAAATCGCTGTTTTCCAGAATGTTTTCGATCTCCGGGGAGGAAAGCAGGTCTTTCACATTCTGCGTCGCGCCGGTTGGGATGCCGCCCCATTTCCTGAACCGCTTCCAGATTTCAGCGGAGTAGGCTGCCGTCTGTTCCTCTTTCAGAAGCAAGTGGAACTCGTCGGCAAAGTACCATGTGGCCTTGCCCTGGCTGCGGTTGGCGGTGACGCGGCCCCAAATCTGGTCTTGGACAATGAGCATCCCCAGCTTTTTGAGCTGCTTGCCCAGTTCCTTGATGTCAAAGGACACAAGCCGGTTGCCGATGTCCACGTTGGTACGGTGGTTAAAGACATTCAGGGAGCCGGACGCATACAGGTCAAGGGCCTGTGCCACACGGTCAGCCTCCGGGACGTGCTGATCTAACAGGGCTTTGTGGAGGTCGGACAGAATCGGCATATTTTCCGGGCGGGGGTCTGCCAGATAGGGCCGGTAGATCACCCGCACGGCCCGGTCAATCACCGTTTTTTCAATGGGTTCCAGCCCGTTCTTGCCGCCCATGACCAGTTCACAGAACGACAGCACAAAGTCGGATTTCAGGGCCAGCGGGTTATCGTCCTTGGAATAGTTCAAGTTGATGTCCAGCGGGTTCACATAGTCCCGGCTGGTGGGCGACAGCCGGATTACCTGTCCGTGGAGCCGCTTCACCAGCGGATAGTATTCAGCCTCCGGGTCGGAGATAAAAATATCGTCAGGCGTCGTTAAGAACACACTGACGATCTCGGATTTACAGCTCATGGACTTGCCGCTGCCGGGAGTGCCCAATTTCAGACCGTTGGGACACCGGGCCTGTTTCCTGTCCAGCATAATCATGTTGTGGGACTTGGCGTTGACCCCGTAATACATGGCTGCGCCGCCCTGAAAAAGCTCCTGCGTCACAAACGGCACGAACACGGCCACGCTGGAAGTGGTAAGGCCCCGCTGAATTTTGATCTGGTTGACGCCCAGCGGCAGGCTGCTCACAAGGCCCTGTTCCTGCTGGTAGTCCAGACGGACAAGGGAACAGTTGTATTTCTGCGCCACACCGGCGGCCTGAAACACATCGTTGCTCAACTTCTGTTTGGTATCGGCCACGTTCAGCACAAGGAACGTCAGCATGAAAAGGCGCTCGTTGCGGGTCTGCAATTTGGTAAGCAGCTTTTTGGCGTCCTCCCCGTAAGTGGCAAGGTCGCTGGGCAGTATGTCCATATCGTAGCCGCTGCGGACAGCCTTTTTCTGCTCCTGTATCTTCATGGCGTCAAGGTCGGTAATCTTGCGCTTGATGGTCTTGATGGCCTCGGTCTGGTCGATGGCCTGCACATGGAGGTTCACTAAAATACTGCTGTCCGTATTGAGAAAATCCGCCAGCATTTCATCCGACAATTCCGGGGCGAGAATTTGCAAAAAACTCACCGAGCCGTATTTGCCGCCCATGCCAAAGGTCTTTGCAGTGCCGAAGCACAGGGAGGACGGAACGATAAAGTCCTTGGTGGAAAGGCCGGAGGGGGTCATCCACTTCCAGTCAAAATTGAACAGCTCCCCGTCCGGGTGGAACACGCCATGCAGCACCGCAAGCCGTTCTTTGCCGTTCATCACATGGGCCACAGCTCCCATCGTCTTGAAGTAACCTAAGAGGTCAAGGCCGATGCGGTTCAGTCTGGCTCTGGCAGATTTTGGGCTGTCGGCCTCAATGGTGAACGTCAGGTACTTGGTCTTGACAATGCCGTTGTTGCCGTTTGCAAGCTGCTTTTGGAGGATGCCGGTGTACTCGGCTCGGATGTCGTCGAAGTCGTCCCCCTGCGGCGCGATTTCAAAGCTCTTGGCGTACTGCACCGGGTCAACCCTGCGGTTCAGGAATGAAAACTGGACGTGGATAGAGGCGTCCACATAGTTGTAGAGGTCACACAGGTGTTCAAAGATGGCCGTCTTGGTGTCCGGCTGGGCCAGCTGATAGCTGATGTCCTCAAAGGCAATGCACTTGGAAAAGGTGTTTTTCGTCAGGCGGCACACGCCGTCCGGGTACATGGCCTCATAGGGGATGGTAGCCTGCGCCGTATGGGGCTTGCCGTCGCCCTTGTACTTGCGGATTACCGCGTCAATTTCTTTTCGCTGGGCGCGGGTCAGCTTTGTTTTTTCGGATTCTTTTGGGATTTCTTTTTTGGACAATGGCCTTTACCTCCTGTTCCATTTGATGCTGCCGCATAAGTGCGGCGTAGGCGTTGTTGGTCTGGTAGGGACGCTCCTTGGGACGGAGAAAGCAGCACTGAATCATCTGCATTACCACCACTTCAAGGGGCTGGCCGTGACGCTCATACATGGCAAGCAAAAAGCCCGGCAGCATGATAAAGACCATGAGCAGGGCCGCTGCACTGGTGGAGAGATAGTCACGGGTGAGAAAGTATAACGGGACACCTACCAGAAGCGCCCCGCCAAAACAGATCAGTTGCCGTTTGGTAAGGCCAAACACAACCTTGGATTTCACATGAGTTAAGTCCTTGGGGACAGTTACATAAGCCATCCGGCACCTCCTTTCACGACGGGTTTAAGGTAAGATCACATTTCACTTCGTTGCCCCACGCGTCCCAGCCGGGGCATTTCTGTCTGGCAAACAGCTCCACGCGGGGCAAGTCGCCCGCCAGCTCCACGATCTTGTCACGGGTCACATCCGGCTTTTTACTGTGCTGTTCAATCGGGCTGATAATGAACTGATGGACAGCGGCAGAATAGCGTTTCGGTTTGCCGCGCTTTGCCAGCAGGCAGATTTCCGCGTTCCCCCTTGTCCAGTAACCCAGTCCGTAAAACCATGTAGGACTTTTGCGGTTCTGTTTCAGCCAGACAAAGGACACCGTCTTGAACGTAAAGCCCCATGCCCGGATAAGCTGCAATGCCTCCGACAGCATGGGAAATGTGGCCCATAAAAACAGCAGACAGTCCTTGGCAGCTAGTGCTTCCACCGGCAGGGCGCACAGCTCGTCTATGCTCATGGTGGGATAGTGATTTTCCGCTGCACCCGATTTGTTTTTGCACTCATACCGCCACGGCGGATCAGCGTAAATGATGTTGTATGTTGAAATAAATGATTTCCTCCTGTGTGTAGTTGATTTTTAATGCGCCGAGAATACGGATTTACTGATGCTGCCGGTCTTGAACAGGCAGAAGCACAGAAGCACCGTATAGCCCATGCAGCCCCAGATTGCGCCGGATATGTCAGAAGCGGAAGCAATGTTCTGTATCAGCACCGCATAGATACCGACAACAACCATGATTAAAAAGGCTTGGAAGCCCAGCGCCAGCAGGGATTTCAGGTAGTTCTGCCCCATGCCGCGCCACTCGCTGTTTCCCATGGTGGCAAGAGGGATAGGCCCTAACGAGATCACGACGTAAATTTCAATCATGCGCCCGTAGGTCACAAGGAAAATGCAGATGGCGAGAATGTTCATGGTTAGGCCCACCACAAGGGTCTGGAACCACAGGCCCAGAAGCCCGCCCACGCTCATAGCCTCCAACTGGCTTTCAAGGTCAGGTATCAGGCTGTTAAAGTCCACGGACGTTTCCCCGATAATCACACCGGCGCTTTGATTGACGACGCTCTGGGTGGCGTCAAAGATGCCCATGACGATGTTCCATGTGTTGCTGACAATGAGGATGGCAAATGCAGACTTGAAAATCCAGCGGAAGAACATGGAGCTGTCGAAGTCGTGCATATTGTTTTTTTCGGTTATCATCTGGATCAGCTCCATGCACATGACACAGGCAAGGATGGCCGCCGCAATGGGCAGCACTACCGTTTCGGACAGGTTTTGCAGCATATTGAAAATGCCGCTGTTCCACGCCTGCGGGGTGGCTCCCACATCGGCGGCGATTTCTCCGACTTTGGCATTTACATTGTCAAACAGCCCGGACAGGTTGCCCGTGATGCCGTCGATCAGAATACCTTTTATCCATTCTTCAATGATTTCACTAATCACGGGTAAACACCTCCTTTCCCGTGCCCTCCCGATTAGGCCGGGAGAGCGCGGAGGGGATTAGTGTGGATGGTTACGGACAAGTGCCGGGCTTATCCCAGCAGGCCGGACAGCAGGGGAATCAGGGTCACGCCGATCAGGGCCACGCCGCCGCCAGCGACAAGCTGCTTTACGCCCTGGCTTTTAGCGCCGGGGTTGTCCTGACCGTAGCCCTCCAGAAGATTGACGCCGCCCCAGACGCACAGGCCGCCGCCCAGTCCGATCACGATAGTCTGCAAAGTGTTCACTGCGCTGTTGAAAAATTCCATAAATGTCCTCACTTTCTGCCGCGTTTTGCGGCTCACAAAATTGTTTGATTTGGATTTTTGGTATAAAAATAGCCGCTGCTTATTCAGCGGCGGCATTCTCGTCCGACAGGTCAATTTCGTACAGGTCGAAAATCTCGTCCTGCGTCACCACTTGCTGCCGTTTCCGGCGCGTAGCGGTCAAAAACCTGTCCACATCAAAAGTGTTCTTCTTGTCGGCGTCGGCAAGGTATTTGTAGCGCGGGTGCTTGGTAATATCGAATTTCTCCGATAAAAACGGGCGCACACCCCGTAGCTGCAAGATGCACTTGCCGCCGTCCATCACGGCGATTTCGTCTTGGCTCATCAGCTCCTTTCCTAATTTCTGATAGTTCAGTCCGTGGGATGTCTGGCTTCCCCGATTTTCGCTGGTGTTGAAACTGTCAATGGTTTCTTTCCCCAGCGCGTCGGAGATTTCCTTTGCATTTTTGCCTCGCCCACTCAGGAAAAGCACAGAATCACAGTTGTCCGATATGATTTCGGCAGCGTCCTTGTAGATGGCCTTTAACTGCGACTGGCTCTGCAAAATGATAGAAGCCGAGATTTCCCGGCTTCGGATGGTGGCAATCAATTTATCAAAATTTGGTATCTGACCGATGTTGGCAAACTCGTCTAAGATCAGCCGCACATGGACAGGCAGCCGCCCACCGTACTTATCATCGGCCCGGTCACAAAGTAAGTTGATTAACTGGCTTTGGAGCATAGCCAGAATGAAGTTAAATGTGGTGTCCGTGTCGCTCATAATGAGAAACAGCACCGTCTTTTCATCTCCGATGGTGTCCAGCTCCATTTCGTCGTCCTCCATCAGCTCGCGCACTTCCCGGATGTCAAAGGGAGCCAAACGTGCGCCGCAGCTTATCAGGATGGAGGAACGGGTTTTGCCAGCGGACAGCAGGAATTTTTTATACTGCCGCACAGCAAAGTGGTCTGGGTCTTTCTGCTCCAATCGTTCAAACATCAGGTCTACGGGGCTTTGAAACTCCGGGTCGTCCTCGCGGGCTTCACTGGCGTTTATCATTTCCAGCAGCGTTGTGAAATTCATTTCTTCTGCCGGGGCCTCATACCAGATATAGCCGATCAGGGCCGTGTAAAACAGCCGTTCCGATTTGACCCAAAAATCCTCCGCTGATTTTTCACCCTCTCCTTTGGTGTTGGCAATCAGGGTATTTACCAGCTTCAGCACGTCCTTTTCCGAGTGGATGTAGACGAACGGATTGTATTTCATGGACTTGGAAAAGTTGATGGTGTTCAGGATTTTTATGCGGTAGCCCGCCTGCTGAAACATCTTTCCTGTTTCCAGAACAAGGGTGCCTTTGGGGTCAGTGACGACAAATGAAGTCGGATAGTCCGTGGTTGGAAAGCATTGCATCAGGTTTGGCTTCACGAAAAAGCGGGTCTTGCCGGAACCGCTGCCGCCGATCACCAACACGTTTTTGTTCCGGGCCGTCTTTGGGTCTTTGGGCCGCCCGGTCATAGTCAGCCGTTCCATTTGGGTCAACAGGATATTGTTTTCAAACTTGGGGGCGATGTAGGGAGCAATATCCTTGGCTGTTCCCCAACGGGCGCTGCCGTACTCCACGCCCTTGCGGTACTTCTTGGCGTTCTTCCCCTTGCAGTACACTATCAGCCGCACGATCAAAGCACCGGCGACACCGATGCAGAAATCAAACAAGTGCAGACTGGGGAGAGGATTTGCAAAGGCCGCCGTGAAGCCGTCCGCAAGATGCAGGAGCTTTCCCGACAGGTCAGTACCGGCGGCCAGCCGGTATGCCTGCCCGCATTTTCCGAACAGGTACACAAAAATCAGATACGGGAGGTTGAGAATCACCAGCTTTTTCACATCAGGTTTCACCGTTCCAGCCCCCTTTCTCTGATTTTCTCCTTGGCTCTCTGCTTGGTCTGCTCCGCTGTCTTTTTCTTCATGGCAGACAGCACCTTGCGAATGGATGGCCGCTGCTCCTTGGAGAGTGTCTTTGCCGTAAACTCCCGGAATGCCTGTTCCAGATTGTCCGCATCCTTGGATTTGAAGATCACAACGTAGTGGGGCGGCTGGGTGGTCTTATCCTTTCGCAAGGCAAAATCCACGCCGTATTTCTTGGCACAGGGCTTGAACGCGCCAATGTTGGCCTCGGTGATCTCAATGTTGGAGAGGGCCGCCCCATGTTTTTTGAGTTGCTTTAGGCTCTGCTGGCCGTGATGCAGTGTGGTCTTGCTCTCGGCCCGGTGCTGCAAATACTTTTTCAGCGCTGCTTGCAGCACCTGGGCTGTGAGCTTGCCCGTTTTCATGGACAGGGCAATGGTTTTCTGATCGACTTCTTCCTGCAATAAGCATCCCTCCTTGTCAGAAAGTCAAAAATGGCATCTAAGGTGGAACCATCAGATGCCACAGGTAACAGCGGTTCAAAGCGCCTCCTTTTCCTCACAGGCTTTCATCCGGCGAACAGGAATAGTCCGGCAGGCCGGATTTCGGCTTGCCCCAATCCGGCTGCGCCATATCGTGCGCCACAAGGGACGTGTAATAGTTACTGATGGTGCTGGGGGCATTGAACAGCATGGCTCGTAAATACTGCTTGATATTGCGGACTTTCGTGGTGTTCTCCCGCAGGCAGTCAAAGACAAAGCGGATATGATCGCTGTTCAGCTTCATAAACTTGGATTTCACCAGCTCGGCGGGGTAATCATCCCCGGCAATACGGATGGTCTTGCGGGAAGTACAGACGGTTTCCAGCATCAGGTCAACGATCTCGTCAAGCTGCTCCCGGTCAATGGAATTGTCCTGAATGAGATAGTCATACTCGATATTCTCCAAAAGGATTTCCCGATAAATCTGTACTGCCGCATCCTTTCCTGTTCCTTTCCGTTCCGGCGGTGCAGCCGCCGCCTCGTTTCTCGCAGGGGGCAGGGAAGGGAAGGGAATCGGTACTTTGTCCATCTGTATTTAATTTATCTTTTCTTGGTAAGTTAGTTCTTTGTATTTCTTTATTTAATTGCGTTGGATTTCCCGACGCCGGATTATTCGATGTCGGGTTATCCGATGTTGGATTTTCCAACACCGGCTTATCCAACACTGGCTGCTCGTAAATGGTATAGACCATATCGGCCATTTTACCCTTTGCGTCACGGCCCTGCTCCCGCCTGATATATCCGGCACGTTCCAGCTCCCACACCGCTGTCCTGATGGCGTCAACGCTTTCCCGGTTGATAAGGGACAGGCCCTTTAGGGTGTAGTCCCAATCCTCCGGCAAGGACAGCATTTGTGACAGCAGGCCCTTGGCTTTCAGGGACAGAGCTTTATTCCGCAGATGGTGGTTGGACATCACCGTATAGCCTTTGTTCTTCTCCACGCGGAATACTGCCATATCGTCGTCAGCTCCTTTCAGTGTAAATTTGACCGGCAACAAGGGCGGTCAGTTTGCCCGGCTGATAGGGACACTCTGCATACACACAGTATTGATATTTCCAATCCGGGCGATAGAAGCGGCAACTGCCGCAATCATCCGGCGCGTTCGCCCCGCCGCCTTTGTAATGATCGAAACCGGGCTTTTCCTGCATCAGCCGTTCAAAGGCCCGGTCTTGGCCGGAAGTAAAGTATAGCATCGCCTCCTTTCTGAATTTAGGCATGAAAAATGGGCGTCCATTTCTGAACGCCCATAGGTACGATATGGAATTTTGGTATGTGAAATAGCTTGTCCTATCTGTAATTTAGGTAGGTTGTCCTTTTACAAACGTAGCATGAAAAAACTCGTACAACAAAAAATCCTGTATTTTCAAGGGTTTTCCGCTGCGTTGTTCTTGCACAGTCGTACCATCTGCTGCAAGGTCTTCAAATAGATCCGTGATTGGATCACCTTTACTCTGGAATTCGCAGGCATTAAATGGAACACCCCCTGCTGCCTGTGGCCACACGCCAACTGTGTGGTCAATATAATATGGTCCCAGCCCGGAATTCTCAA
>ERZ1673722.1873-NODE-1873-length-19303-cov-12.921083_pt1 | contig 19303 bp, 13 predicted proteins | sample MGYA00580222_ERZ1673722 | MGnify/ENA primary metagenome ERZ1673722 (study PRJEB41218, sample SAMN15661750) | gut metagenome | host: Homo sapiens | place: Canada: London | collected 2015-08-20/2019-03-30 | study: EMG produced TPA metagenomics assembly of...
TTACAAAAATCATCAAAAGCCCCGCAATCACAAAGATACTGCCTGTATTCTTCAGACTAAGGAGTTTTTTCGAATTAACTCCTTCTTTTGTTTGCTTCATGCTGCTCATTCACATCCTCTAAATCCTAATCTGCCAATTTTATCATAGCATATTTTCATGCAGTCTTCAATACAGCAAAAGCAGCCACCACTACAGTGACTGCTCTTTCTCAATGATATCGCTTCCGCGGCACCACGCCGTTCCAGCAAATACTTCTGCATTACAAGCTGCGCTGCTGGAGGCGGTATAAAAATATCTGCATGTAATTGCTCGATATGATGCGAGTCTGTTTCAAAACCTTAAAGTTTCGCCACCGGTTGCAAAACTCAGCGTCATAAGTTATAATAGAGGTATCAAAACCTATATTCAAAACTCGCGGTGTCAAAACCGGGAAAACGGGGGAATTTACATGACATTCGGCTACGCGAGAGTCTCGACCAAGACGCAGGCGCGCGACGGCAACAGTCTGGACGCGCAGCAGGCGGCGCTGACCGCGGCGGGCGCGGAAAAAATCTACACGGACACCTTCACCGGCACGAAGATCGAGCGCCCGGAGTTTGACAGGCTGCGCGCGCAGCTGCGACGCGGCGATGTGCTCATCGTCACCAAGCTCGACCGCCTCGCGCGGTCGGTGTCGCAGGCGTCCGGCCTCATCACCGAGATGATCGAAGAGGGCGTGACTATCAACGTATTGAACCTCGGCATCCTGTCCAACGACTCGGTGAACACGCTGCTGCGCAACGTGCTGCTGTCGTTCGCGCAGTTCGAGCGCGACATGATCGTGCAGCGCACGCAGGAGGGCAAGGCGGTCGCGCGCGCCACCGACCCGAATTTCCGTGAAGGTCGTCCGCCCAAATTCGATGCCGAGCAGCTCGACCACGCGATGGCGCTGCTCGATGACCATTCCTACGCGCAGGTCGTCAAGCTGACCGGCATCAGCAAGTCCACGCTCATCCGCGAGAGGAAGCGACGCCGGACGGCGGCGGAGGAATGAGCGCGGCACAGCGCGCAGAGACGCCCTATATATAATAAGGTATAGCAGGCGGTTTTTTTGACCGTCCCGCTCTCCCCCCCGCCGTAAAGAACCCGTTAAATTGCAGAAAGGCTGTCGGAGTTTGCTCCGGCGGCTTTTTTTGCGCGCTGCGGTGCAGAAAACGGCAAATCCCGCAAAAATAATGAAAAAGGACGGGAAGCGGCGCGGAAAAGGCGGCTTTACCCTGGTAGAGCTGGCTGTTACGCTGGTCATTCTGAGCATCCTGTTCGCCATCGCTGTCCCGAACCTGCTCGGGTATATCCACCTGTCGCAGTTCCGCAGGAACGAGTCCTGCGCAAAGACCATGTATCTGTCCGCGGAATCCGCGCTGACGTACTGCCGCACCGGCGGCGAATGGGAGTCGTTTTGCAGACGGGTGAAGGACGAGGGCGTGCTCAACCGGTCGTTCGACGAGGCAGACGGGGAGCAGAAAAAGCTCAGCGGCCGCATCTACGGCATCCGTCTGGATGCGGACGAGTATGCCTCGGGCGAGCTGTCGGGCGACGGCAGTCTCGTCGACGAGCTGCTTTCGCAGGATACCTACGACAAAAGTCTGCTGAACGCCGCGATCTGCATCGAGATCGACGTGGAGAGCGGTCATGTCTACTCGGTCTTTTACGGCACGAGCTGCAAGGGACTGTACTACGGCTCGAACGCGCTCAGCCAGCCGGCGGAGCTGTCCGGCGAATGGCTGGACATGGACAGCCGCGCCAGCTACGACCTCCGACGCGCGGAGCGTCTTGGCTATTACTCGGTGCAGGACGCGGTGAACGTCGTCAATCTGGACGCGGCGAAGCTCAAGATCACCTCGATCAATCTGGTCAACGGCGAAACGCTCTCGCTGGGCTGGTCGAGCAGCGTCAGAGCGCAGAACAGGGCGAACGTATATTATGAGGTGAAGCTGTACAGCAGCGCGGACAAGAAGCAGCTGCTGACCATCCGCGTCCCGGGCAGCGCCCTCAAAACCGGCGCGCAGCCGCTCGAGGTCACGGCCGAGGACGGCACAAAGAAAAACTATACCTTCCCGATAGAGTACGACCAGACCACCGGACGCGCTTCTCTGGTGCTGGACGGCATGATGAACGCGCAGCTGTACAGCAGGCTCGACGCGCTTTCGGACGAGGACGAGGCGGCCTTCCGCCAGAGCAGCAGCACCAGCATCACGCGCTTCGGCGGCAAACTTGCCGCACCGGCGGAGGTCTACGCGACCGTGCAGGCCTTCCCCGACCCGAACGCAGCATACGACAGCGGCGAGATGTACCAGAAGAGCGACGTCATCGACTCGAACCGCGCCAATACGCTCTTCGGCGACGGCACGAGCGCCGACGGCACCGAATGCGAGGTCAAAGCCTTCCGCCATCTGTCCAACATCCGTTACATGAATCAGGCGGCTGAATTTTCCGTTGCCGCGCGTTCGCTCGACTGGACGAGCGACAGCGTAAGGGTCTACGGCACAGCCGACCACGGCGCGCTCACGGTCTCCTCCGGCACGGACATCGGCTTTCCGAGCATCCCGGAGCTGAAAACCGGTCAGACGCTGAACGGCGCGGGCGGTCTGCTGAACCGCATCGCCGCCGTGTTCACCGGCGGGAACGCTGTCAGCAGCCTCCGGCTGGATGATACCTCGATCGACGCGAACGCAGAGTATCTCGGCCTGTTTCAGAAAAATTCCGGCACGATACGCGGTCTGCGCTTGCTCTCTCCGCAGGTGGACGTCTCCTCGTCCACGCTCAGGGGCGTCGGCGCGGTCTGCGGCTACAGCTGCGGCTCTCTCGAGAGCGACAGCGTGGACGGCGAGGACGCGAGGGTGCAGGCGGCACTGACAGCGGCGGATGCCGAGGGCATCGGCGGCGTCGCGGGCGTCATCGAGGGGAACGGAACGACAACCGGCCTGTCCGCCTCGGGCGCTGTGACCGGCACGCTGCCGGTCTCCGGCGAGGCGCGCGGCATCGGCGGCATCGCGGGCAGCCTTACCGTGTCCGCCACGGCCGTCAAAAACCTCACGAGCCGCGCTTCTGTCACGGGCAACCGCTCGGCCGGCGGCATCGCAGGCTATCTTGCGGGCAGCGGTCAGTCGACCCGTCAGGATCTGCGCGACTGCACGAACGAGGGTCTGGTCCTCAGCAGTGCGGACGCGGACAAGACCTCGCTCGCGGGACGGTACATCGGCGGCATCGTCGGCTACGCTTATCATGCCTCGCTCGGCGGCTGCACCAGCCGGGCAGGCCGTGCGGCGGACTACGAGTATACGCAGGCCGACCGGAGCAGGCTGCGCGGCAGGTATGTCGGCGGCATCGTCGGCTACAGCAACGGCAGCGTGCTGTACCGCTGCTCCACCGGGGCGGACGGCTATGTGCTCGGAAGCGAATACGTCGGCGGCATCGTCGGCGGCGCGAACGAGGGCGCGAACAGGCTGCTGCTGCAGGACGGCACGGCCCGCGTCACCTCGAACGCCGCCTGCGTCATCGGCAACTCCTATGTCGGCGGCATCATCGGCCGCAACAGCGGCGGCTCCGTCATCGAAAACTGCGTCAATACCGGCGTCGCCGCAGGCTATCAGGCGTTTATCGGCGGCATCTGCGGCGCGAACGAGAAAAATGCGTCCATCGTGAACTGCGCGAGCTACGTGTCCGACACCGACGGCGCGGTCTTTCGGCGCGTCACCGGCTGGGGCGCGACCGGCAGCTATGCGGGCGGTCTGACCGGCTACAACGGCGGCAGCATCGTCTTTAACAAAAAAAGCGTCGTCTCCACGCGCAGCGTAGCGGGCATCGTGGTCGGCAGGGACTACGTCGGCGGTCTGGTCGGCTATAACGATGCAGACGGCACGATCGACGTCGATTATACCCTGATCGGCGGCAGCGTTTTCGCCTCCGGCGACTGCGCCGGTGGGCTTGCCGGTCTGAACGCCTCGACGGCGCTCCTCAGGCAGACGCTGACCGTCAAACCGGCCAGCGTGCAGGGGCGGTACTATGTCGGCGGCGCGATCGGCGCGAACGTGGTCGATCCGGACACGGACATCACGGTCGGCTCACTCCGGGTCGACAACAGCCTCGGCTCGGTCACCGCAGAGGCGTTCTGCGGCGGTCTGATCGGCTATCAGCGCACCTACACGGAAAAGGACCGGGCGAGCAGAGCGCTGTACGCTCTCCTGCCGGGCATCGCGGAGAACGGGGACAATGTGCCGGGCGCCGTGACGGCCTCCACCAATCCGCACACCGTCACCATCACCTCGGACGCCGGTCAGGCGGACCGTCTGACGACTGCCTCCAATAACATGACCATCCGCGCGTATGCGTATGCGGGCGGCATCGTCGGCTGCGGCGAGCCGCAGAGCAAGATGCAGGTGGTCGGCTGCCTGAACGCGGGCGGCTTCGACCGTCCGGCGGACGGCGTATTCCCGGACAGCAGGCTGAAAACCGGTGTCAATCTCGCGGCCTATCTGCGCACGCAGGGCCATGAGGACGCGGCGCAGGCGCTGTCCGATGAGCCGGGCGCGGATGAGCTCCGCGTTTCCATCGTCGGCGGCATCGTCGGCGTCAATGGTGAAAACCATGTGATCGACCGCTGCGCCAGCAGGGGCACGATGAACGGTCTGGACGCCATGGGCGGCGTAGTCGGTCTGAACGAGGGTCTGATCAAAAACTGCACGCTGTCCGGCAGCATGGGCAGCGCAACGCAGGATTATATCGGCGGCATCGCGGGTCTGAACGTCGGCACGCTCGAAAACTGCACGTCCGGGAAAAACTGCACTGTCACCGGACGCACTGCGGTCGGCGGCATCGTCGGCTTCAACCTCAGCGGCGGACAGGTGCAGAACTGCACCGGCAGCGCGAACGTCAGCGGCGCAGGCCGCGTCGGCGGCATCGCGGGCGAAAACGGCGGCGAGATCGTGCTTTCGGGCGCGAAGGCGGGCGCGCGGCGCGTCACCGGCTCCGGAAGCGGCGTCGGCGGCGTGATCGGCGTGAATACTGCGGACGGCACGCTCCGCGCGGCGGACGGCAGCGCACAGGGCGACGTCATCGCCGCGGACAGCGAACTGACCGTGCGCGGCGGCAGCAAGGTCGGCGGCATCGCCGGCATCAACCGCGGCACGCTCGGCGGCGCGAGCGGCAGCTGTCTGACCAGTCAGGCGGCGGAGGTCCGCGCCGAGTCCGGTCTCGCAGGCGGCATCGCCGGTGCGCAGGAGGGCGCGGCGGCTTGTCTGCGCTTCGCGAAAAACCTCGGTCGGGTCACGGCGAACACGGGCGCGGCGGGCGGCATCGTCGGCATCAGCAGCGCCGGGAGCACGGTCGAGAACTGTTACGGCAACGGCAGCGTCGCCAGCAGCGACGGCTACGCCGGCGGCATCGCGGGCGAAAACCTCGGCCGCATTCAGAACTGCGCGGTCGGCAGCGGCGGCGCGGCGGTAACGCTCACCACGCGGAGCCGGACAGCGGCGGGCGCGGTCTGTGCGGTCAACCACAAGGGCGGCACGGTCAGCGGCGCGGAAATCGGAGACCGGGTCACGATCTCCGGCAGCGCCTTCCTGCTCGGCGCGCTCGTCGGCGACAACAGCGGCACGGTCGCGGACGCCAAGGTCGTGCAGCAGCCGGAATACGACGTTTCCGCGAGCGCTTTACAGGTCGGCGGCGCGGTCGGCATCAACCGGCCGGGCGGCACGATCAGCTCTGTCCGCGTCACCTCGGATTTCAAGGGCTTTTCCCGCTATCAGTACCTCGGCGGCGTGGTCGGTCAGAACTGCGCGCCCTCGTCCGACGGCACGGCGGCAGGCAAAGTAGAAAACTGCACCTATTCGGGCGCGATCACCGAGGGAAAGAGCGCCGCGGCGAACTGCTACGGCGGCATCGCCGGCGTCAACGGCGGTCTGCTGAGCGGAAACACGGTCTCCGCGCTGACGCTGACGGCGGACGGCGTGTACACCGCGACCGCCACCAGTTCGGCCTCCGACAAGGAGCGCCTGTCCACGCACATCGGCGGCATCGCGGGCAAGAACGATACGTCCGGCATCATCGAGCAGTGCTACATAGACAATACCAGAACCGGCTCGATCACGGTCAAAAACGGCATGGTCGGCGGCGTGACCGGCTATAACAAGGGTACAGTCGCCCTGTCCGGCGATAAGAGCACCGAAGCCTTGATGAAAAATGTCAGCAAGGTGAGCGAGCTGCTGTCCAATGCCGAGGCACAGAAGCTGTCGGCGGACAGCAGCTGGGTCAAATGGAATGACGGCGCGGACATCGAGGAGCTGACCTATGCTTCGAGCGGAAAACCGGTCGCGCAGGGACGCACCATGCAGATCATCGTCACGGGCAACGGCAGTCTCGGCGGCATCGCGGGCTGCAATGCGCCGTCCGGCGCGCTCGAGCGCTGCGTCAGCGGAAACTGGCTGCTCGTCAACCGTTCGGACAGCATCAGCGTCGGCACCGGCGGCATCATCGGCATGAACGAGAGCGAAAAAGACCTCTCCTTCCTGCTCAACCGGGCGTTCGTCGGCCGTCAGCTCCGAAGCGCCAACACCAACCGTTTCGCCGGCGGCATCATCGGCACCCAGACCAACCGCACGACGGCCGACTGGCTGATCGAGGGCTGCATCAACTACGGAACGGTCTACGGCTGCCTGTCGCACTACTCGGGCGGCATCATCGGCCAGTGGACGAACAACGGCGGCACGCTCGAGCGCTGCTATAACTACGGCAATCTCCAGACCACCTTCAAGGCGAACTGGGTAGGCGCGTCGGGCGGCATCGTGGCGCAGCTGTATCACGCCTCCTCCGGTCAGGACTTCAACATCCTCAGCTGTCAGAACCACGGCAGTCTGTACGGACGGAACGGACGGAGCGTCGCCGACTGCGCGAACGACAGCGGCGGCATCCTCGGCAATGTCACGGCCTACGCCGCCGACGCCGGAAAGGGTCAGGCGTTCACGATCAATGTCGCGGACTGCGTCAACGGTCCGGGCGTCGAGATCTATTCCGGCTCCATGGCCTCCGGCATCGTCGGCTTTTTCTCGGCGGACGGCGTGGCGAATATCACGGTCAACAGCCGGGCACAACAGCTCATCACCAATGCGACCGAGAACATCACGCTGAACATCGACCGCTGCCGCAACTATGCGCAGACGCTCAGTGGCTACAACTTCACCGCCGGCATCTTCGGCGACCGCTATGCCTACGGCCGGACGCAACCCGCGACGGATACCTATATCCAGAACTGCTTTTCGGTCACGCCCGGCCAAAAGGACCGCGAGATCGTCTTTATGCACAGCGGCGGCTCGGATACGCTGAGCGCGGAAAAGACCGGAAACAACTACTACTTTGACGATGCCTGGGGCATCACCAACCAGTATACCTCGGGCGGCATCGCGTCCGGCTACGCACGCAGCGAATCCCGCCGCGCGTATTCGCGCATGCTCGGCTACGGCCTGTTCGATCATCGGCTGTTCGCCGCTGTGGCAGGGCCGACCCTCACTCCGGTCGACTCGTTCGCGACGACCGCGCACGGTATGTACTACAACATGACCCCGTCCAATACCTCGATCGACGGGCACGGCATCATGACCGAGACCTCCTCCGGGAAGATCGTCGGCCGCGTTATCTATGATATGCCGTACTCGTATGAGCCGTATGTGTTGGGTCACGGCGGTTCGACGCTCCAGCAGGCGATCAAGACCCGAAACGGCGGGGCGAGCGGCATGGACGCCTATGCCCGCACCGCCTACCGCGACTTCGAGCACGGCAGGACGGACGGCGGCGCGCTCGACGGCTCCTTCGGCGTTTCGCTGCGCCAGAACAGCGAGGGCGGCTTCGAGGTCTCGATCACGGACGACGACCGTCCGCTGTACTACGAGGGCAGAGTTTCGGTCGACGGCAGAGAGGTGCTGTCCGGTCTGCGCTTTATCCCGAAGTGCAAGGGGCAGGGTCTGTGGGACCCCGACCTTGACGGCACGCAGGCTTACGGCGCGGGCACGACAGAGGGCACGTTCCAGCTGCCCGCCGATCTGGAGAACGACACCGCAGGGCAGAGCATCACGCTTTCCGTCCGCGCGGTCAGCCTGTTCGAAGACACTGCGCCCTCCGCATGGAAGCAGGCGCAGACGGTCGACGTCTCGGTCCTGCCGACGCCGGACATCAGCATCCGTCTGACCGGGCACGAAAATGCGTCCCGGTCGAACGGCTGGAAGGAGTCGGCGGTCTACCGGCTCTCGCTGAACAACCTTGCCGATTATGCGCCGTTTGGCGGCTGGAAGGTCGTCTGCCGCCTCGGCTCGCAGACCGTGACGCTCGACAAGAGCCGCCCGGCGGCCGAGATCCGCGGCGGCGGCCTGCAGGAGCTGATCGTGACCGCCTCGGCGGATGTCACGAACGGCATCCAGCCGGCGTCTGTGACCCGGACCATCCCGATCGACACGCCGGCGTACCGGCCGGACGGCAGCATCCGCAGCCTGACCGCGTCGTATTCGGGCAGCACGGCGGCGGATTTCACCGTCACGGCGGCGCTGACCGTCCGGGAGACCACGATGGAGACCCCGCCGGTCTACCGCATCGAGCTGCTCGGCACGGTCGGCGGACAGGAATACGTTTTCGCGCATGAGGATGTGCTGACCTCGGCGGGCAGCACGGTCACGGCGAACTTCCGCGACCTGCCGGTGCAGTATTTCGCGGATACCGTCCAAAACCGCCGCGTGCGCGCGTGGTATGCGGCCTCCGGTCTCGGCCCGGTCATCACCTATGGCGAGACCCGGCAGAGCGGCGACGCCGCTGTTACCCTGCGCACGTACAGCGCCTCCGGCGAACAGCAGCCCGACCGCACGATCTACAGCCATGTCCTCGGCTCCCCGAAGGATTTCGCCGATCACATCGCATACACCGCGCTGGACATCAAGCCGCTCGCCGCGCCGGTGCTGAACGCACCCGAGCTCAGCCGCAGCGCGTCCGGCAGCATCAGCTACCGGTTCTCGTGGACGCAGCCCGGTCAGGGCGCCGCAAAAGCGCGCTACAGCGTCCGTCTCACGGGCATCACCGCCGACCGCGCAAGGGTCGGCATCCCGCTGGGCGAGGTCTACACGGACAGCGCCGCAAAGGAGTTCACCGTCAGCGCGGACGACTGGCAGTACGCCGCGGTCGAGCTGACCGTCACCCGTCTGGGGCAGGCCTACGGCGAGGTCGGTCTGAGCGCGTCTCAGACCTGTCTTGTTAAGCAGCGCCTCCCCCGCCCGGGTCAGCCGTCGGTATCCAACCCGGATACCAACGAGCTGGTATACGACATCAGCTGGCGCGCATCCGGGAGCGAGACCGGCTGCGCGGGCTACCGGATCTATGTGCAGCCGAAGGGCGGACAGGCCGAGCCGCTTGGCGGTCTCGTGCCCGCCGGCGGCGGCAGCTATTCGGTCAAGCGCAGCCTCGAGCAGTACGCCGGAAAGACCGTCGACCTCTATCTCGTGGCGGAGGCGGACGATACCGGCTACGCGAACAGCCCGAACGGCATCGTCTACACGATGACCGTGCCCGAGCGCCTGTCCGCGCCGCGCGTCAAATGGGCGTACAGCTGGCAGGGGAAAGCCTCGTCCGACCCGGTCGCGGCGTCCGATTTCCGAAACGGCGGCCTGACCGTCACCGTCACGCCGCAGGATGCGGCGAGCATGCCGCCGGGCGGCAGCACCTGCCTGCTCCGGGCGGTGATCTATGACGAAAACCACCGCGAGCTCGGCACGTATCCGGTCTCCGCGATGCGCGAGAGCGGCGGCAGCTATGTCTGCGCGCTGTCCGGTCTGGACACGAAATACGCGGGCCGCAGCATCCGCTTCGAAACCCGTATCTCCCAGTCGGCCGGACAGGTCAGCTCGGCATGGGTCGCGGGCGAGACCGTCACCCTCCCCTGCGTCCGTCTGGACACGCCGGCAGCGTCGCTCGCGAACGTGAACGAGACCGTGCGCGTCACCTACGGTCAGGCGAACCTGATGATCTATCAGGCGGACTGGACCGCCCTTCTGACCACGCTCTCGTGGCGCGAGGTGGAAAACGCCGACCGGTACACGATCACGCTGACCGATCAGGCGCAGAAGTCCGCTTCCGTTTCCGTCGACATGAGCGGCGGACAGCCGAAGATCACGGTCGCCGGACAGACTCCGGCGGCGGAGAGCGGCGGCTGGTACAATGTAAAGCCGGGAAGCACGGTCACGGGCCGCTACAGCCTGACCGGCGGCAGCATCCGCTATTACAGCTATCAGCTGAATACCATGCTGCGTGCGGAGGACGGCGTAATCACGCTCAAGCTGCCCAACCTCTTCTCGATGACGACACACGACAATCAGACGCTGTCGCTCAGCGATGTGCAGATCCGTCAGGTATCTGTCACCGCAGACAGCACGAGCACGCGCTATGCAGCGTCCGACGCTGCCGAACGCGAATTTTCATGACACAAAGGAGGCGGCAGACATGAACCGGATACGGCAGGGCTGGGACGCGCTGCGGCGCGGACGGCGGAGCGGCGTTTCGCTCGTCATCGCGCTCTGCGCGGTCGCCGTCCTCATCGGACTGTCGCTCAGCATCGTCTATTCCTCGTCCATGCTGCTCTCGCGGGCGAACCGCAAGATCGGACGCGAGCGCTGCTATCAGCTCGCGCAGTCCTTCGCGCAGGTGCTCGACAGCGAGCTGACGGCGTACAACACCGAGCGCACCGACCTCGGCGGCGCGGACGATAAATGGCCGCAGACCGCGGACGGCTCCAGGACGTTCTATCAGTACGCCAACAGCGTGCTGGAAAACCTCGATGCGTACGATGCAGACGACCCGGAGCACACCACCTACTATTACAGCGCCGGGGACGAGGACGACGATTACGGAAAAGTGACCGTCATGCTCCGAAAGCAGAATACGGACAGCGAGCAGAACCCGGCGGACCGGACCGGCCGTTTCCCCTATGCGGAAAAGGACCGGCAGACCGCCGAGATCTCGGCGCAGACCTTCATCCGCTATCAGCTTTCGGTCAGCGTCCGGGTGGAAAAGGGCGCGGACAGCTTCACCTACACGACCGAGTATTACCGCCGGGACGGCTTTCAGCCGATCTACACCTGGGAGGGCGAGGGCGGCAGCATCACGCCGGTGTACTGGGTCAGTCCGCATTTCAGCCGGAGCCACAGCATCGCGGACCGGCTCGAGCCGAAGACAGACGAGAACGGACAGACCGAGGAGGTTTTCATCAGCTACCGCTATGACCCCGGCTACACCACCTACAAGAAATACGAGCCCGTCAACAAACCCGCCGGAGGTGCCGCCGAATGAAAAAACTGATACAGGTGCTGCGTGACCGCCGGGGAGAATCCATGGTCGAGATCCTGGTCTCGACGGTGGTGTTCATGCTGCTGCTCGGCGCGCTGAACGGCGCGGTCGGCTTCGCCTCGAACGCACAGCGCAAAGCGGAGCAGCTCCGGGAGGACGCGGTCGTTCTCCAGAGAGAGGTGCGGGCGGGAACGCCCGCCGGCGACGACGATGCGGCCTATGATTTCCGGGCGGCGACCCCGGACGGCACGGAGACCGGCCTGAACGCCTTCCGCGTCCGGGTCAGAAAGCAGACCGTGACCGCCCGCACCCCGTCCGGCAAGACCGTCCCCTTCTGCCGGTTCGCGAAGGGAGAGTGACCGCATGAAACGCATTCGCTCTGTCCTGCGCGGCCGGGAGGGCATGACGCTGGTCGAGCTGATCGTCAGCGCCGGACTGCTCTGTCTGGTCATCGCCGTGTTCAGCGCGTCCCTGCGCCCGGCGGCCGAGATCTCGCGCCGCACGCAGGAGCTGAACAGCGCCGAGCTGATCGCGGACGACCTGCTCGAGACCGTGCGCAGCCGGGTCGAGACCGCCACGGAGTACATCAAATGCTACGAAAACGGCGCGGACATCACGGACCAGACCGGCAGCAGCCGCGGCTCTGCGGTCGAGTTCGGCACAGCGAACGCCGTCGAGCTGCTCACGGCGGACGGCTGCGCGGAGACCGCGATCATGGTCGGCTCCCGCCCCGCAGGCACCGAGGCGGCGGTCGAAAAGGGGTATCTCCTCGAGCGCTATTACGACAACAGCACCGGCGTTTTCTACAGCAAAAACGCGGACGGCACGCCGTGCGCGCGCGCGCTCGCGCAGACCTATGCAAAGGGCTTTTACATGGGTCTCCGCGCCGGTCTGTACTTCGAGCTCGACGAGTCCGGCCGCACCGTCACCGCCACCGTGACCATCTTCCGCGACGCGGATATGACCGACGCGGTCTTTTCGGACTCGCTCCTCATCGACCTGCGGTACGACATCCCGGTCAAAACCGGCGTCACGGCGCAGCAGCGTCCGGCGGCATAAAAAAAGAAGTGTAATCCCGCGGAGCACCGCCGCGGTTTACAGAGATAGAAAAACAAAAAAACGAAATTTGGAGGAACAAGATCATGATGGAAAAAATGATCGCGCTGCAGCAGAAGCGCCGCAGCAAGAAGGGCGGCTTTACGCTGGTAGAGCTGATCGTAGTCCTGGTCATCCTGGCGATCCTGGCAGCTCTGCTGATCCCGGCGCTGACTGGTTATATTAATAAGGCGAAGGAAAAGAAGGTTATTGCTGAAACTCGTATGGCAGTAATGGCTGTTCAGACAATGAACAGTGATTACTACGCAGCCAACAATGCAAACTTGGATTGGACTAAGCTGACCGCCACTCAGAAGGATGAATTTAAGGAACTGGCTGAGATTGATGCTGCTACTGTAAGCGATGTTGAATTTAACGAAAAGCATGCAGTTAGTACTCTGACTTATACCTCGGACAAAAAGACCTGTACCTACGCAAACAATCAGTATACCTGCTCGACAAAGAAGTAACCCCACCCCTGCCGCTGCATCGGCGGAGCGCTGTAACGGTGCATCCGCTTCGCCTGCGGCATGGCAGGTCACGGCTTCTTAAACGTTTAAGCGGCTGTGACCTGTCATGCGGTTCGCTGCATGGCACATTTCTGTAAAAAAACCGATCCATACCGACCCCAGCGAGGAGGAAAAACAATGCTTTACATCGCCTGCGCGGTATTATGGCTGCTGCGCTTCGCGCTCGGCGCGAGCATATTCAGCTTTCTCGGCGTTGTGATCTGGCGTCTGCCGCGCGGAGAGAGCGTGGTCAAGGGACGCAGTCACTGCCCCGCGTGCGGGCGCACGCTGTCGGCCGCCGAGCTTGTCCCGTGTCTGAGCTTTCTCGTGCAGGGCGGCCGCTGCCGCGGCTGCGGCGCGCGCATCCCCGTGAGGGATTTCTGGCTCGAGGTGCTCGGCGGCGGCGGCGTTTGCGCCTGCTGCGCCGCCTTCGGCGGCGAGACCGCGCGGGCGGCGCTCTCGTTTGCCGTGCTCGGCATTTTAACGGTCGTGGCGTTCATGGACATCGACACGCTCGAGATCTATGACCGCTTCCCGGCGCTGCTGCTGGTCTGCGGCGCGGCGGCGCAGTTCGTTTTCCCCGGTCCGGGGATAAAATCCCGGCTGCTCGGCTGCGTGATCGTCAGCCTGCCCATGCTGCTCCTCGCGCTCGTTGTGCCGGGCGGCTTCGGCGGCGGCGACATCAAGCTGATGTTCGGCGCGGGCTTTTTCCTCGGCGCGAGACTGACGGTCGTCGCCGCCTTTCTCGGCATCCTGCTCGGGGGCGGCTTCGGCGCGCTGCTGCTCGCCGCGAAAAAGGCGGATCGAAAGACCCGTTTCGCCTTCGGGCCGTTCCTGTGCATCGGCATCGCCGCCGCGATGTTCTTCGGGGAGCGCCTCGCAGACTGGTATATCGGCTTACTGTAATCAATGAAAAGGAGGGTCAGCATGGCTGCATCCGACAACCGCCGTCCGTCCGGCGGACACACGCTGTTCCGCTACACGGCAAAGGATATCGACGGAAGGACCGTCCGCGGCACGATGGAGGCGGCGGACTATGACGCGCTGTACGCGCAGCTGCTCGAGCAGGGACTGTACCCGCAGCGCGTCACCGGCCGCGGCGCAGACCGCCGCCCGCGCACGCTCCGTCCGCAGGAACTCAGCGACCTGTGCCGCCAGCTTTCCACGCTGCTCGCCTCGGGCGTCAGTCTGGTGCGCGCGCTCACGATCATTTCCCAGGACGAGGGCATCAGCGCCGGTCTGCGCCGCGTGTACGAGAGCGTGCTGAGCGAGGTGCGCAAGGGCTCGAGCCTGTCCGACGCGCTCGAGGCGCAGCAGGTGTTCCCGGCGCTCATGCTCGGCATGATCCGCGCGGGCGAGGGCAGCGGCAGGCTCGACCGGGTCGCGGAGCGGCTCGCCGTCCACTATGAAAAGGCGCATCAGATGAATCAGCAGGTCAAATCCGCGCTCATGTACCCGATGATCCTCGCCGTCCTCTCGGTCGCCGTCGTCATCGTCATCGTCACCTTCGTCCTGCCGCAGTTCAGCGACCTGTTCTCGACGATGGACTCCCTGCCGGCGGTCACGCTGGCGCTGATGGCGTTTTCCGATTTCATGGTGACAAAATGGTACCTGCTGCTGCTCGGGCTTGCGGCGCTCGCCGCCGCGCTGCGCGCGCTGCTGCGTGTGCCGTCCGTCCGGCTCGCGCTCGACCGGGGAAAGCTCACAATGCCGGTGTTCGGGCAGCTTCACCGCATCATCTGCACGGCACGCTTCGCGCGCACCATCAGCAGCCTGTACGCGAGCGGCCTGCCGATCATCACCGCGCTCCAGACCGCGCGCGACACCATCGGCAACGCCTACATCGTCTCGCAGTTCGACGCCGTGCTCGCGCAGGTGCGCTCGGGCGTCAGCCTGTCCGCCGCGCTCGAGAGCGTGGACGGCTTTCAGCGCAAGCTGTGCAGCAGCATCGCGGTCGGCGAGGAGACCGGACAGCTGGATTCCATGCTCGATTCCATCGCGGACTCGATGGAGTACGACGCGCAGCAGGCGAGCCGCCGCATGATGACCATCCTCGAGCCGATGCTGATCGTGCTGATGGCGTTTGTGGTCGGCTTTATCATCATCGCGGTCATGTCTCCGATCATCGGCTCGTACAGCGCGATCGAGAGCTCGGGGAACGTATAACCTCGGAAACGTGTAAACCTCACAAAAGGGGAGAAATTGAGAATGAATACAACCGTTTTGGCGCTTCAGGAGGAGCAGGTGCTGGCCGCGGTCGGCAGACCCGGCGCGAAGCCCTCCGTGCAGGCGCTCTACCGCGCCCCCGCGCACGGCGGCGGCATGGAAAACTGGGAAAGGGCGGTCGGCGCACTCTGGCAGGCGCATGACCTGCCGACGCGCGGCATCACGCTCGTCCTGCCGGACGAGGCGGTCACGACCCACACCGTCACCGCGCCGCGCATGCCGGAGAGCCGGCTCGAGGAGCTCGTGCAGCACGAGATGCGCGCGCACGACGGTCAGCCTGTCGCGGCGGACTATCTGCCGCTCGGCACGGACGCCGACGGCCGTCAGCAGCTGTTCTGCGCCGCCTGCCGGAAGGATACGATGGCGGGATACCTCGCGATGGCTGACCGGCTCGGTCTGCGCCTCGGCAGCGTGACCGTCCCCATGGCCGGACGGCTCCGCCTGCTGCGCGCCATGCCGTCGCTGCAAAGCATGACCTTCGTCTGCCTGTGCTTCGAGGGCAGCAGCGTGCTCTCGCTGCTCGTGGAGAACGGCGCGTACCGCTATTCCAGCCGCAGCCGCGTGTTCAGCGAGCCGGGCACGCTGGATTTCGGCACCGAGATGACGCGCAGCGTCTCCGGCACGATGCAGTTCCACACGACGGGACGCCCGGCAAGCCCGCTGACCGATGTGTTTTACGCCGGCTGCCCGGACGACGATTTCGAGGTCTGTCTCGCGGGCATCCGGGAACTTGGCCTGCGGGTGAGCCGTCTGCCGGAATGCCCGGCATTCCGCACCCTGCCGAACGGCGAAAGGCTGAGCGACTGGCTCGGCTGCGCCGAGGCGCTGATTCGATGAGGAGGGACAGAGCGTGATTCATGCAAAGAAAGAGCTTGATCTGCTCCGCAGCTACCGCCGCCTGACGCGCGGCGAAAAGGGACGCTCCGGCCTGCTGCACCATTTTCTCACACCCGCGGCGGGGTGCCTTCTGGTGTGCGTGCTGATCTGGGGCGTGCTGCTGCTGATGAACAGCAGCCTGAGCAGCCTTACGGACGACGTCAATGACTGGCTGCTCGACCCGGCGGTCACCCAGCAGTACAGCGAGGCGGCGGACCGGCAGCAGTACAACGACAGTCTGGTGCAGGCGCTCGGACAGGTGCAGGCGCTGACCGACGCGCTCGCCACCTATCCGCAGGTGGACAGCGCGCTGATCAGCCGGATCGGCGCGGCGGGCGGCGCCGAGGTCAGCATGTCGCTGACCGGCTACGACGCGGACACCGGCGCACTGCGCTTCGACGCGCAGAGCACCAGCGTCATCGACATCCCGGGCTATGTGCTCAAGCTGCAAAGCCTCGGCCTGTTCCGCAAGGTGGACTACACCGGCTATACCTATGAGGACGGCATGTACGTGCTCAGCCTGAACTGCATCCTGCAGGGAAAGGAGACCGCAGAATGAACCTCACCCTGACCGAACGCGACAAAAAGCTGCTCGGACTGACGGCCTGTCTCGCGATCCTCGCCGTATTCGGCGTACATCTCATCCGCCCGGCGCTCGCCGAGCATGAAGCGCTGGGAAGCGAATATGAGGCCGCCCTGCAAAAGCAGCAGGAATATCAGGCGCAGATCGACGCGCGCGCGGCCCTCGACGACAGCATCGCGCAGAACGAGGCTGCGCTGAAGACCGCGGGCGAGCCGTACTATCCGGACGGTCTCGAGACCCGCCAGATGGACGACATCATAACGGGCATTGCGCTCAAAAACGGCCTGTTCCCGCAGTCGCTGACGCTGACCGAGGCCGTTCCGGGCGCGGTCCGCGCCTATCTCGCCGTGCAGGAGCAGGCGGAGGACGGCTCTGCCGCGCCTGCCGAAGATGCAGACCAGACCGGTGAAGCACCGGACGCGCCGCAGACGGACGGCTCTGCCGCGCCTGCCGAAGGTGCAGACCAGACCGGCGAAGCCGCGGACGCGCCGCAGACGGACGGCGGCGTTTATATCGGCACCGCGACCCTCTCGGCGCAGGGCGACGTCAGCCAGTGGCTGCACTTCCTCGACGAGGTGGAGCGCAGCTGCAAGGGGCTGCGCGTGACGAATTTCAGCATTTCGGACTATGATTACGTAGAAAACAACACGCAGGCGGTCAGCACCAGCCTGATCACCGGCACGCTGGAGATCTATCTGTGCGGCAGCGGCAGGGAGGCGGACGCATGAAAACCAATTTACGCATCGGCGAGGTGCTGATGGAGCGCGGCTGCATCACGCAGGAGCAGATGGAGCAGGCGCTCGCCTACCAGAAGGAGCACCGCGAAAAGCGCGTCGGTCAGATCCTGATCGAGCTCGGCTTTATCACCGAGACCCATGTGCTCGAGGCGCTGGCCGCCCGTCTGGGACTGGAGATCGTGAGCATCGGACAGATGCAGGTCGATCTGGCCGCCGTCCGCCTGATCCCGCGCGAGCTGGCAGAAAAGCAGAACCTGCTCGCGGTCCGCGCCTCGGAGGGGAGCCTCGAGATCGTGACGAACGATCCGCTCAACTACTTCGCCTTCGAGGAGGTGCGCCAGCTGACCGGCTGTCATGTGGTCATCCGCCTGAGCGAGCTGGGGCCGCTTCAGAGCGCGATCCGCTACTATTATGCCGAGGTCGGCGCACAGCAGGCGGCGCAGACCGCCAACGAGGGCTTCGCCGGAAGCGACGCGGAGCTCGTGCGCATCGAGGAGAGCGAGAGCGGCGACCCGGAAGCGCCGATCGTCAAGCTGCTCAGCAGCCTGCTCGACCGCGCGGTCAGCACGGGCGCGAGCGACATCCATATCGAGCCGTTCGAGGGGAAAACGCGCGTGCGCATGCGCATCGACGGCACGATCGTCGACTATGTGACGCTCGAGCGCAGCGTGCATCAGCCGCTGATCGCGCGCATCAAGATCATGGCGAATCTGGACATCGCCGAGCGCCGTCTGCCGCAGGACGGTCATTTCCGCATCCGCGCGGGACAGGAGGGGCACGTCAACATCCGCGTCTCGCTCCTGCCGACCGTGTTCGGGGAAAAGGCGGTGCTGCGCATTCTTGCGGCGGCCGGTCATGTCGATCATGCGGAGCATTTCGGCATGGACGACGACAGCTACGCCCGGTTCCTGCCCATGCTGAACTCACCGAACGGCATCATCTACCTCACCGGCCCGACCGGCTCGGGCAAGTCCACCACGCTGTACATGGTGCTCGAGTACCTGTCGCGGCGGCAGGTGAACATTTCCACGGTCGAGGACCCGGTGGAGCAGAACGTGCCGGGCATCAACCAGACGCAGGTCAATCCGGTCGCCGGGCTGACGTTCGAGTCCGGTCTGCGCGCGCTGCTGCGTCAGGACCCGGACATCATCATGGTCGGCGAGACCCGCGACGGCGAGACCGCCGGGATCTCGGTCCGCGCCGCCATCACCGGCCATCTGGTGCTGAGCACGCTGCACACAAACGATGCGGTCTCCAGTGTTGTCCGTCTGGCGGACATGGGCGTTGACCGCTATCTGATCGCGAATTCTCTGGTCGGTCTGGTGGCGCAGCGGCTGATGCGCAAGGTGTGCCCGCACTGTGCGCGGGAGGCTGCGGTCACGCCGCAGTGCACGAGATCGTTGCCGTCGACCGCAGTATCCGCCGCATGATCAGCCGCGGCGCGGAGGCTGAGGAGATCGAGGCTTACGCGAGAGAGCATCAGGGGATGAAGAGCCTGCGGGAGAAGGGGCTGGAGCTGGTGCGGGAGGGCGTTACCACGCCGGAGGAACTGCTGCGCATTGCCTATTACGCATAAATTGCCGCCGTCTGGCGGCGGAGACAAAAGGGGACAGGACACCAAATATGGTTTCCTGTCCCCTCTTGACTCCCCTTACCTTCCTTTGCGCTGACACATCGGAGATGTGCAGCGAAACGGGGGTTACGGGGGCTCGGTTCCGTGCGTCGGGCAGATTTTGGGACGCTGTTATGCCCTGAATTTCCCTTGCGTAGTTCGCCGCGCATAACAGTGCGCGGCCAGACGGTGCAGGGCGTTCGCCTTGTCCTGCGAAAAGCTCAGCTTCGATCAAGGATGTGCCCTTGGAGCACCAAACGTCACTGTGGGCCCCTCGCATTTAGACGCGCGACCGAAGGGAGTCGCGTCCAA
>ERZ1673722.1879-NODE-1879-length-19269-cov-8.211617_pt1 | contig 19269 bp, 27 predicted proteins | sample MGYA00580222_ERZ1673722 | MGnify/ENA primary metagenome ERZ1673722 (study PRJEB41218, sample SAMN15661750) | gut metagenome | host: Homo sapiens | place: Canada: London | collected 2015-08-20/2019-03-30 | study: EMG produced TPA metagenomics assembly of...
GATTTGGAGTTTCCAAATCTGGTAAGCGCCCTGGCAGATCTGATTTCTGTAAGAGAAAAACTTACAGATACAAAAAAATTGTCGAGATGGACTAAGAAAAAAGGCAATAGCAACGCTTCCATCCAAATGGAAGAGGATGGAAGCGTCACAGTTGTGGCTGATGAAATTAGTCTGGGACCTGGTACGTACAGTCATCAATCTTGATAAGAGGTTTTGATGATTCTATACTGCCTCTTCCATTGATGTTGGTAAAGACCAGTTCTACACCGTTGGGATAAGTTGCAATATCGACAAAGCCGCTTTGCAGTTGCTTAAACTCATGTCTGATATTGCTAGGGTCACAATTCTTTGGCGGAATAACAGTTATGTTCATGAAATTTCTCCTTTCATAATACTCGGCATGCCAGTGCCTGTAATTACAGAATAGGAGAGAAAGCAAGCAAAGTCAACAAATACAGTTCGACACATTTCGACAGAGTAACTCCGTACAACCATAATCCATACCATAGTAACAGGGAGGTGATTGTGGATGGAAATTAAAATCGTTCCCAGATTTTTTATAAACGGTGTGTCATACACCATGGATCAGCTTCCAAAAGAACAGGTAGCCAAGATTGTTGAAGAACGTGTTGATCAGGCAATGTCCCGGATCAATTTCGAAAGACAGAAGGCTGCCGGGTAAGAAAGCAGAAAGGAGGCAAGCTGTGAAGCGTAACATAATCATATCTGTCATCATAGGCACCCTTGCTACATACCTGCCGTTCTGGCAGTGGGACGGACTGCAGGTTGCAGGAGCTATAGCATTATCAATGCTTGCATGGATGCTGATACAGGGCACAGAGCCAGAAGGGAAGAGAACATGAGCGTTGGTGAATTAGTCGCACTAGGAATTTTAGTTGTAATTTGGATTCACTCATTACTGAAAAATTAATGAGCAGCAATGTAGCCCAAAAGAAGAGCCAAGCCAGAAGGGAGGAGACCATGGTTTTAGAAAAAATGATAGATGAGTTGTATGCGCTTTCGAAGAAAGCTATAGCAAGCGGAATCCATGTAAGTTTCGAAATAGGATTAGCTGGATATCCATGCCGGGTTTGGGTGGAGGAACCTCCAGAAAACAAAATGACTACTTATGATATCTATCGCGAAGAAGTAATGATGAAAGAATCCGTTAAAAACTACGAAGCAGCCAGGGCGCATCTTACCCAGTTGGTGAAAGAAAATGGATCCTGAGAGTTGGGAGCTCATCAGGATCCGGTGTCCAATGGACAAAAATAGTTTATCACCCTCTTATTGTAGAGGAGAAAGAGAGAAAAATCAATGAAAACATTAAAAATTTCAGCAGATAACGAAATCTCAATTATTGATGTGAATTTTGACGATTTCAAGAGTATTCAAAAAGCTTTAGGAGGCCATTTTGAAACTGTCCATACTGTCAAAATGAATAATTACTTTCAGGGACCAGTGATTATGTTGGTAGATGAGGAAGGGTATTTTAAGAATCTGCCATTAAATCGTTTTGGAAGCTGGATGTACGACATGCCAAGACATGGTTCACCAATCTTAGGAGATGCGCTCCTGGTGGAAGCGCGTTATGAAGATATTATGGCAGTGCAGGAACCAGAAAAACTGATGGAGAAACTGCTAAATGATTTTGAGTTTTTGAAAAAGGAGAAAAGATAAGACATGAGCATGAAGATTAACCGTCTCGAAATCGAGAATGTAAAACGTATCAAAGCAGTAAAGTTGGAACCTGCACAGAACGGTTTAACTATCATTGGCGGAGATAACCAGCAGGGCAAAACATCAGTCCTGGATTCTATTGCCTGGGCACTTGGCGGGGAGCGCTACAAGCCTTCTCAGAGCGCAAGAGAAGGTTCCATGGTACCGCCGAACTTACATATTGTGATGAACAATGGTCTGGTAGTGGAACGTAAAGGAAAGAACAGTGCCCTCAAGGTTACGGATCCGAATGGTCAGAAAGCCGGACAGCAGCTGCTCAATGAGTTTGTGGAACAGCTTGCCCTGGATCTTCCAAGATTTATGGAAGCTTCCGGAACAGAGAAGGCAAAAGTGCTTTTACAGATCATTGGTGTGGGACCTCAGCTTGCAGAATTGGAACAGGAAGAGAAAGAGCTTTACCAGGAGCGTCTGTATGTAGGGCGTACCGCTGATCAGAAAGAGAAATTTGCAAAAGAGCAGCCTTATTACCCGGAGGCTCCAAGAGACCTGGTGTCACCCTCTGAGCTGATCAGACAGCAGCAGGAGATTTTGGCAAAGAATGGAGAGAACCAGAGAAAACGCGATCAGGCTGCACAGCTCCGGGATTCTGTAAAACGCGCTCATGAGGAAGTAATCAGATTGTCTGAGCTTCTGGAAGCAGCCAAGCAGAAACATTTGCAGCTTGTAAAAGATCTGGATATTGCAGAGACTTCCGCGAAGGATCTGACGGACCAGTCCACAGAAGAACTGGAAGCAAATATCTCCAATATCGAGGAAATCAACCGTAAAGTCAGAGCCAACCTAGACAAGGAAAAAGCGGAGGATGACGCCAAAGAGTACCGTACCAAGTACGACAATCTAACAAAGCAGCTGGAAGAGACCAGAGATAAGAAGAACGAGCTTTTGATCTCTGCAGAGCTTCCGCTTCCAGAGCTATCCGTAAAAGATGGCGAGCTGATCTATAAAGGCCAGAAGTGGGACAACATGTCCGGAGCGGAACGGCTGAAGGTTTCTACAGCAATTGTCCGCAAACTGAACCCGCAGTGTGGTTTCGTTCTTCTGGACAAGCTGGAGCAGATGGACAGAAAGACACTGCAGGAGTTTGGAGAGTGGCTGGAAGCAGAAGGACTCCAGGCAATTGCTACCAGAGTTTCTACTGGTGATGAGTGCAGCATTATTATTGAAGACGGTTATGTGGTTGGACAGGAACATCCGGAAGAACCACAGCCAAAAGCATGGAAGGCAGGTGCATTTTAAATGGAAATTATCAGAGGTGTGATCCCCTGTGCAAAGAAAGTAGTCATTTACGGACCAGAGGGAATTGGCAAATCCACTTTTGCCAGCAAGTTCCCGGATCCGGTGTTTATTGACACGGAGGGAAGTACAAATTCAATGGATGTTGCGAGACTTCCAAAGGCGTCCAGCTGGCAGATGCTGCTGGACCAGGTGGATTATGTCCGTACACATCCGACTATGTGCAAGACCTTGGTTATAGATACCATTGACTGGGCAGAATCTATGTGTATCCGGCATATCTGCGACAAACACAGAAAGTCCGGTATTGAGGACTTTGGTTACGGAAATGGTTATGTTTATGTAAAAGAAGAATTGGGGAAATTCCTCAATCAGCTGACAGAAGTTGTAGAGGCTGGTGTCAACGTGGTCCTTACTGCACATGCGCAGATCCGGAAGTTTGAACAGCCGGATGAACTGGGAGCTTATGACAGATGGGAGTTAAAGCTTGGAAAGAAAACAGCATCCCAGACCTCCCCATTGATCAAGGAATGGGCGGACATGCTACTGTTTGCCAATTATAAAACATTCTCTATTGCGGTGGATGATAAAGGGAAAAAGAGGAAAGCCCAGGGCGGTGAGCGTGTGATGTATACCACCCACAATGCCTGCTGGGATGCAAAAAACCGCTACGGTCTGCCAGATGAAGTCCCATTCAGTTATGATTCCATCCGGACAATCATTGAGGGAAATGCCGTGCCAGTAAAAGAAACACAGCCAAAATCTGTACCAGCGCAGCAGTCGGTACAGGCTCAGCCAACTGTACAGCCTCAGCCGACTACGGTACAGGAAGCTACAAAGACAGAACCTGCTGTTACTGTTGGGGAGCAGATGAACCTTCCGCTTAATGAACCACAAAAGACTCCGGAACCGACAGCAAGGAGCAGCACCATTGATCCCGGAATTCCTAAAGCTTTACGTGACCTGATGGAGAGTAACCAGGTAGATGAATGGGACATCCAGAACGTAGTGGCAGCAAGAGGGTATTATCCCTCTGATGTAAAGGTGAAAGATTATGACATGGACTTTATCAATGGCTGTCTGATCGGGGCATGGCCACAGGTATATGGAATGATCAAAGAAATGAAAGCGACACAACAGGTGCCGTTCAATTAAAGGAGGATAAGAATTTATGGCAGCAGAAGGAAGAGAGTTAGGCTGGGAGGATTCCATCAAACAGGATGCCCAGGATTATGAGCCAATTCCAGAAGGGGATTATAACGTAACAATTGAGAAATTTGACCGCAGCAGATCTAAAGGTGAGGGTAAGCTCCCTCCATGTAATATGGCAGTTGTTTATTTTACGGTGCATGTTCCAGAACGTGAAGTTACCATCCGGGAGAATTATGTACTGCATACCAGTTTGGAGTGGAAGCTGTCTGAGCTGTTCCGTGGTGTAGGCCTTAAGAAGGAAGGCGAAGAACTCCGGATGGACTGGAGTGCACTTCCTGGCAAGACTGCGCGCGCCAAGATCGGACTGAAGCCTGGAATTAAGGATCCAAACAAGAAGTTCAATTACATTGAAAAGCTGTATCCAAAGGATACCAGTAAACCTGCATTTACACCGGGAGGCTTTTAAAAATGGAACTAAGGCCGTATCAAAAAGAAGCGAAGGAAGCTATTTTTGAACAGTGGGACAGCGGGGTGTTAAAAACCCTGCTGGTCCTTCCTACAGGCTGTGGAAAGACTGTGGTATTTGCCAAGGTAACAGAGGAATGTGTCCGTAAAGGTGACCGCGTACTGATCCTGGCACACAGAGGGGAGCTGCTCGATCAGGCAGCAGATAAGCTGATGAAGACAACCGGGCTTGGATGTGCCTTGGAAAAGGCAGAAAGCTCCTGCCAGGGCAGCTGGTTCCGGGTAGTGGTTGGCTCTGTACAGACATTGATGAGAGAAAAGAGGCTGGGAAATTTCCCGGCTGATTATTTTAATACCATCATTATTGACGAAGCCCATCACTGTATATCTGACAGCTATCAGAGAGTGTTGCAGCATTTTCCGGAAGCACAGGTGTTAGGTGTAACGGTAACGCCAGACCGTGGGGATATGCGGAACCTTGGCGTATATTTTGAATCCCTGGCTTATGAGTACACCCTTCCTAAGGCAATCAAGGAAGGATACCTGTCCCCGATCAAGGCGCTGACAATTCCACTCAAGATCGATATGAGCAACGTTTCTGTACAGGCAGGGGACTTCAAGGCAAGTGAGATTGGTACTGCGCTGGATCCATACCTGGAAGGAATTGCCCAGGAGATGCAGAAATACTGCATGGATAAAAAAACTGTGGTATTTCTGCCGCTGGTAAAGACCAGCCAGAAGTTCCGGGATCTCCTAAATGCTTATGGTTTCCAGGCGGCAGAAGTAAACGGAGACAGCCAGGACAGGGCTGAGGTATTAAAAGATTTTGATGCTGGTAAATACAACGTGTTATGTAATTCCATGCTACTGACAGAAGGCTGGGACTGCCCGTCAGTTGATTGCATTGTGGTATTAAGACCTACAAAGGTAAGAAGCCTTTACTGCCAGATGGTGGGACGTGGCACAAGACTTTCACCAGAAACAGGAAAAGATCATCTGTTGCTGTTGGATTTCCTTTGGCATACAGAGCGGCATGAACTGTGCCACCCCGCAAGTCTGATCTGTGAGAATGAAGAAGTAGCCCAGAAGATGACGGAGAACCTGGAACGAGAAGCCGGCATAGCTATTGATATTGAAGAGGCGGAAAAGACTGCCTCGGAAGATGTAGTCGCACAGCGTGAGGAATCCCTGGCTAAACAGCTGGCAGAGATGAAAAAACGAAAAAAGAAGCTTGTAGATCCACTGCAGTTCGAGATGTCTATTCAGGCAGAAGACCTGTCCAGTTATGTTCCGTCTTTTGGATGGGAGATGGGACCGCCATCTGACAAACAGAAGCAGACACTGGAAAAGCTGGGAATCATGCCGGATCAGATTGAGAATGCAGGGAAGGCTGCTAAGATTCTTGACCGTTTGGACAAGCGTAGAAATGAGGGTCTTACTACCCCGAAGCAGATCCGCTTCCTGGAGGGCAGGGGATTTAAACATGTGGGGACCTGGCAGTTTAACACAGCCAAGAATTTAATTGACAGGATTGCCGGGAATGGATGGAAGATCCCGAACGACATTGTACCACAGGAATATAAAGGAGCATAAACATGGAGCAGAGGACAAGCCTTACAGAAATAATTGAATACATCGATCCCGGCTCTCTGAGCTATCAGGACTGGGTGAATGTTGGAATGGCACTGAAGCTGGAAGGCTATCCGGTAAGCGTCTGGGATCAGTGGAGCCAGAAGGATTTTGGACGGTACCATGCCGGAGAATGCGAGAGGAAGTGGAGAAGCTTTTCTGGTTCTTCCTCTCCGGTAACTGGCGGGACTATTGTACAGATGGCAATGGAGCGCGGATGGGTGCCGGAAAAAGGCCATGAACTGGACTGGAACGATAGTATACAGGTAGACAGTGACCGTGTAGTAGTGGATAAGAACTGGCTGGAAGGCAGGGAGATCCAGGAACCAAAGAACTGGAACCCGGCAGAGCAGCTGATCACATATCTGGAAACCCTGTTTGAAGCTGGGGAAAACGTAGGGTACGTAACTGGAAGTTGGGAAAAGACAGACGAGAAAGGTACCAGATGGCTTCCACAAAAGGGAAGCTGGGACCGTACTGCAGGACAGCTGATCGAGCAGCTGAATACCTGCAAAGGCGACATTGGAGCTGTGCTGGGTGATTACAATCCGGAAGCTGGCGCGTGGATCCGTTTCAACCCACTGGATGGAAACGGCTGTAAAAACGAAAATGTAACAGACTACCGGTATGCTCTTGTAGAATCTGATCACATGGAAATCGACCAGCAGAACGCCATCCTACGTGAGCTGGAGCTTCCCATTGCCTGCCTGGTGTATTCCGGAAAGAAAAGCCTTCACGCAATCGTGAGGGTGGATGCAGCGGATTATAGCGAGTATAGGAAGCGCGTTGATTATCTGTATGAAGTCTGCCAGAAGAACGGGATTGATGTAGATACCCAGAACCGGAACCCTTCCAGATTGTCCAGGATGCCCGGTGTAGAACGTGGGGAAAAGAAGCAGTTCATTGTGGATACCAACATAGGAAAATCCTCTTGGAATGAATGGTATGAGTGGATTGAAGGTGTGAATGATGATCTTCCGGAGCCGGAAGGTCTGGAAAGTGTCTGGGACAATCTTCCGGAGCTGTCACCCTGTCTCATTGACGGGGTGCTCCGTAAAGGGCATAAGATGCTGATCTCTGGACCATCTAAGGCTGGTAAGTCTTTCCTACAGATAGAACTGTGTATCGCTATAGCAGAGGGAAAGAAGTGGCTGCAGTGGCATTGTGCGCAGGGACGTGTGATGTACGTGAACCTGGAGCTTGATCGGGCGAGCTGTCTTCACCGTTTTAAAGATGTATATGAGTCCCTTGGCTATGTCCCAGACAATCTGCAGAATATTGATATCTGGAACCTTCGAGGAAAGTCTGTACCTATGGATAAGCTTGCACCAAAGCTGATCAGAAGGGCAGCAAAGAAGAATTATGTAGCGATCATTATAGACCCGATTTATAAGGTCATTACTGGTGATGAGAACAGTGCCGATCAGATGGCGAACTTCTGTAACCAGTTCGATAAAGTGTGTACAGAGTTGGGCTGTGCCGTGATCTACTGCCATCATCACAGCAAAGGAAACCAGGGAGGCAAGAAGTCCATGGACCGCGCTTCTGGATCCGGTGTATTTGCCCGTGATCCGGATGCACTTCTGGATTTGATCGAGCTAGAGCCGACAGAGGCATTGATGAAACAGGAAGAAAATAAGGCTGTCTGTGGAACCTGTAAAGCATATCTGGATGCACATTATAAGTGGCAGGATGACCTCTCACAGGACGATCTTCTGAGCAGTACGCAGATGTTGGGTTACTGTGAGGCACACCTGGATAAATGGCAGAAAATAGCCCTGGATAAGCAGATAACGGCTGCGAAAGCGGAAGTACAGGCGCGTACTGCATGGAGAATTGAGGGAACCTTAAGAGAGTTCCCGAAGTTTGATCCGGTCAATATGTGGTTCGATTATCCGGTACACAGGATTGATCAGGTAGGAAGCCTGAAAGACCTGCAGCTGGAAGATGATAAGCCTGCGTGGCAGAAAAAACAAAAATCTCCAGAAGAAAGAAAAAAAGATAAGGAAGATAGTCTGAGGTTAGCGTTTGAAGCGAATGACATGGACGGAAATGGCAGTGTGAAAATATCTGATCTGGTCACATATATGGGTGTTACTTTAAACACAGTTAAGAAATATGTGGACAGTTCAAAAGAATTTAAACGTGAAAATGGAATGATCTTTAAGGTGTCAAAGGTGTCAAAAAACAATGAATGATATTTGACAGTGAGGTGTCAAATCTGTCAAAAAGTATAAAATTGACATTTTTGACAGTGGTGTCAAAAGTGTCAAAAACACTAATTTGATAGGTGCAGTGAGGTGTCAAAAAATGGGGTGTCAAATACCCCTATATATAGGGGTATTTGACACACACCCAATTTTGACACACACACCTCTAAGCAAAATTGACAGGAAGAATTGACAGGGGATGAAAATAATGGAAACGAATGAAAAGTATTATTGTCCTTTTGCGAAAAATGAATGCATGACTTATGGCTGCGGATTATATAGTCCATTTTATGAAAGCTGTTCGTTTCTCTTAATCGCAGAGGGTATGAAAGAAATTTCTTTTTCTGCTGATGATACAAATTTAGATTGTGCACTAAGAGTTAGTATTCAAAAACCAAAAGGGGAGTAATTTATGAGCAATGAGTTTTTCATGGCGATGGTTCCGCCGACTGTAACCCATCAGGAAAAACAGGTCAGGGTTGCCGGAGGAAAGCCAGTGTTCTATGAGCCACCGGAATTAAAAGCAGCCAGACAGAAACTGGTGGCATATCTTGGTCAGCATGTACCAGATGAACCATATCACTGTGGAGTCAGGCTGATCACAAAATGGTGCTTCCCCAGGGGAAAACATTTGGATGGTACCTACAGACTTTCCAAACCGGATACGGACAATCTGCAGAAACTATTAAAGGACTGCATGACGAAAGTTGGTTTCTGGGATGATGATGCACTGGTGGCTTCGGAGATCGTGGAAAAGTTCTGGGCGGAAGTCCCTGGGATTTATGTCCGGATCGACAGGCTGCCATGATCTGGCTGACAGTCCAGGAACGAAAAGCTCTCTGGGAAGAATATCCGGAAGTACAGGAGCTGTATGAAGAGTACAACGGTATTCTTCCGGAAGATGATGGATCCTGGAAGAGAGTTGCAGAACGTTGTCACCAGATTAGAGAACAATGCCAGACGCTGCAAGTAGAAGTCGCACTGCTGGATGTAGTGTGGCAGCTAGAATGTCTGACAAAAAGAAAAAGAGGAGGATGAATTATGTTACAGGAAATGAAGTTAAAGGATGCATTGAAGAAGTTTCTCCAGGGGAAGAAAGTCCTGGTTGCACCGGCTCGTGCAATGGATCCTGGAAAAGAAAGATACCTGTTCCGTTCGCTGGAATCTGTTTTGAACGGAAAACGCTTCCTGGTTGAGGTAGCGGCTGTGGAGAATCCGGATTTTAAAGAGGCTGTGCATCAGATGGTAACACCGGAAAAACTGCCCCCCCCAAGAGCCTATTCGGGAAAAAACAGAGGTAGCGCCTATGGAGATCAATAAAAATCTGACGCGGGAGCCAAGAGGATATACCGGATTTTTACATATCCGTTGTGAACACTGTGGCAAGACAAAGACCTTCTGTACCAAACATCAGCTTAGTTATTATGGCTGTAAAGAATGCGGTGGGAAGACTGACCTGAAGGATCTGAAACTGGCATTTATCAACTGTGAATGCGGCAGTACAACAAAATATTTTACGAATGAGACTGCAGAGCTGATCGAGCTGAACTGTATAAACTGTGGTATGCCTGTTGCGCTGAAATACAATGCCAAGAAGAAACTGTATGAAACGATAAGGAGCTGAGGCAATGGCAGAAAAATATAAAACCTGTAAACACAGTACCGGCAGAGCAGGTGTGCTGATCGTATACGTCCACCCGACCTGTCCGAGGCTGTCAATGATTAAAGGCACCCTGTGCAGCAGTAAGATCCGCTGCAGGGAGTGCCGGAGCTGGGAGGCGGGGAAATGATACCAAAATGTAGGGAATGTGAAAATACTGAGTTTCAAGATATGAATGGAAGACCTAATCGCTGGTATTGTAAACACCCAGAAGTAAGGGCGCATGTCAGTTGTCCAGCTGATACATTGATTTGCAAAACAGAGAGGTATTCGACAGAGATAACGATTAAGACAAGTCCTAAGTGGTGTCCGAGGAGGAAAGAATAGATGATAGACGTAATCGTTGCAATGGGTGTTGGCGTGCTGATCGGAGCCTTCGGTGTGATCGCCTGGCTCCTGCATGATTAGAAACAGAGGTGAGCATGATAATTGAGATTGTTAGTGTGGAGCAGAAAGAAGTAACAGACCAGGAAGCTACTGAGGCAATAAATACGATTAAGAGGTATTGTGATTGCAGATACTGTTGTAACTGTACTATCCGGAAAATATGCCAGGAGTATTTTGATAACAGTGACGCATATCCGGATGACTGGCCGGAAGTGGAGGTGCCAGATGATTGATGAAAAGAGAGTGCTGCAGGTTGCCAGGGAATTAAGCATGAACCCGGACAAGGCCAGGAAGCTCCTGGAGGATGCCAGATCAGAACCGGCAATCATGAAGCGGATGCATAAGTATGAGCAGCTTGTGGGAGGTGACAGAGGTGGACAAGATGGTGCTGGAGCAGTATGTGGAGCTGAAGGAAGAAATCAAAGACCTACATAACCGCATAGACCGGGACAGGCGCAAGCTGGTCAAGATCGAGAATGAGGGTGTTGTATCTGATGCCGTAAAAGGAACCAGAAAGGATGGCACTATCGGTCCGATCAAGATAACCGGCTATCCTTTTCCAGAAGTTGATCAGGTGAAGGGTATGATCAAAAAGCGGGTAACAAAGCTTCACATACTGGAAGATGAACTGCAGGACGCACTGAATGCAGTAGATGATTTTATCCGGGAAATCCCACAAAGCGATCTGAGAATGATGTTTCGTTTTTATTACCTGGATGACATGACATGGGTGGCGGTAGCAGCAAATATGAACAGCCGGTTTCCAAAACGGAAATATACAGAAGACAGCTGCAGAAAGCGTCATGACCGATATCTTGAAAAAATATTATAAAATTTTCAAAATGTCCGGTCATGTCCGCTTCGGCTATGGTAGTATGTATACTGGGATTGGCGAAAAGATTTCATTAAGCTCCTTATTAAGTGATTGCCAGGTGTCACAGCCTGGCAGTTGATTTGGTTAGTACCAGACCAAGGCCAAAGGTACTGTTACTGCTTAGCAGTTAAGCGGCGTTTATGTGTTTTGCAGGAAAGGACCCACTTGTACGATAATCAAGGGAAAAACTCGCTTTGCTGTGACATTCTGGACGGCAGCGTATCAGGAGCACAGCTACCGGAACACATCCCCGATCGGGAGGGAGCATGAGCCGTTAAACCGAGCCGCAGGTTCGAGTCCTGGTGTTTCGAATTTTTCTAAATTATATATATAACATCACACAGAAAAATAGAATATTTTGTACATTAGTTATAAAATCAAAATGTCAATACTTTAATTGTGAATTTATTGTAAAAAGTGTTGATTTCTGCAGAAAATCTGTTAGAATGAAGACATAAAACAAAATAAATCATATAATATATGGTGAGTTTTATGTGAAAGGGGGAATGAATATGGCAACATCTACATTTGGTAAACAGTTTTCCGTAAAACCGGAGAAAGCTGTAGATTTTGTGAATGAGATGACGAGAAAGGTGACTCCCACACTAAAGCGCGATTTTCATTCTAATTTTACGCATGAAAAGGATTTAAGAAGTAGTCTTAGTAAGGCACTTAAGTAAAATTTAGAGAACGAATGAAAGATTACAAAGTAATACCGTTGGGAGAAATATTAAATTCGGAGTACAAACAGACAAAAATTGAAGATGCTTTTAAAAAGTTCTCTTGTCAGCGTGAAACAGACTTAGAGAGCTTTTTAATATATAAGGCTATTCCATATCAGAAAACAGGATTTGGAAAAACATATTTGTGTGTTGACTCAGAAAAATTGGAAGAAGGCGAAATGTCTATTATGGCATATTTTACAATTGCTCAGAAGTCAGTAGATATTACGTCATTGTCCAATAAAAAGAAACGAAAAGTTCTTGGAGATTATCCAGGACGTGATCATCTGGAAACAATACCAGCATATTTAATCGGTCAGCTTGGAAGAAGCGATCAATATTCAAATGATGATCTATCAGGTGAACAAATTTTGAATGAATGTTATCATGCTATTAGTCTGGCCGCAATGATTGTTGGTGGTAATATGCTGGTATTGGAATGTAGACAGCATATGTTTGGAAAATTTTATGAAAAACAGGGATTCAAGAAGCTGTATAATGAAGTGAATGACGAAGATTTGTTTACTTTATATAAGAAAATAGATTTTTCTGAATATTGGTCCAGATACTAAAAAATAAAATACATAATGCAACCAACACAGAGCAGCTCTTCCGGAGCTGCTTTTGTTGTACCCAAAACCAACGAAACAGAGGTGATAAGACATGGCCAGAGCGCCGGACAAGAGAATAGAGCAGGCGAAAGAAATGTACCTGCAGGGGCAGAGGTTGGTTGAGATTGCAAGTCAACTGAATCTGCCAGAGGGCACTGTCCGGAGATGGAAGTGTACTCATAAGTGGGAAAACGAACGCTCGGATAAGAAAAGCGAACGTTCGCCTAAAAGAAAAAGAGGCGCTCAGCCAGGAAATAAAAACAGTTCCGGCGGGCCGCCCGGAAATAAAAAAGCAGAGAAGTATGGATTCTTCTCCAAGTATCTCCCTGAGGAAACCAGGGAGATTTTTTCTGCGATTGACCAGGCTGATCCGCTGGATCTTTTGTTGCATCAGATACAGCTTGCCTATGCTGCAATCATCCGGGCACAGCGGATTGCCTATGTGAAAGACCAGCAGGATAAGACCATCGAGAAAATCGAAGAGAAAGAGGGCAATGTCATTGGCGAGAAGTGGGAAGTACAGCAGGCCTGGGATAAACAGAGCAACTTCCTGAAAGCTCAGGCCAGAGCCCAGGGTGAACTCCGCAGCATGATCAAACAGTATGATGAAATGCTTCATAAGAACTGGGATGCAGCTTCTGAGGAACAGCGTGTACGAATTGCGCAGATGAAAGCGCAGACAGATAAGCTTACTGGCAACAACCAGGAGATTGAAGATCTGGACGATATAGAGGGTGAGATTTATGGCAGCAGTAAATAATTTCACCAGGAAGAAGACGATTCTTTTTCATTTTTCCGAAAAGCACAAAGACTATATCAGAAAATGCCGGGACTGTTCATATAATGTGGCTGAAGGCGCTGTTCGTGCTGGTAAGACAGTTGATAATGTTTTTGCTTTTGCCCATGAGTTGAAAACAACACCAGATAAGATCCACCTTGCGACAGGATCCACAATGGCGAATGCAAAGATGAATATCGGCGACTGTAACGGGATGGGACTTGAATGGATCTTCCGCGGCCAGAGCCATTGGGGAAAATACAAGGACAATGAAGCATTGTTTATTAAAGGTCCAGCAACTCATAACAAGCAGAAGATTGTAATTTTTGCTGGTGGAGCTAAAGAAGACAGCTTTAAGAAAATCCGTGGTAACTCTTATGGAATGTGGATTGCAACCGAGATCAACCTTCACCATGACAACACGATTAAAGAGGCATTCAACCGTCAGCTGGCGGCTAAACGGCTGAAAGTATTTTGGGACCTTAACCCGGATAACCCAAGAGCAGCTATTTATTCAGAGTACATTGATAGATACCAAAGGCAGCAGGAAGAAGGAAATTTTTCCGGCGGGTACAATTACATGCACTGTACCATCTACGACAACATCAACATTACTCCAGAACGTCTTCATGAGATCGAGAGCCGCTATGATGTCAATTCAATCTGGTACATGCGTGATATCAAGGGAATGCGAGTGGTGGCAAATGGTCTGATCTTCCGCAGATTTGCAGATGATATCAGTACCAAGAAATTTGGATTTGCTTTAAAAGAGAAGCCAAAGGATATCATGGAGATTAATCTTGGTATTGACTTCGGTGGTTCTGGATCTGGACATTCTTTTACTGCTACAGCGATAACAAGAGGATTTCAAATGGTGATTCCATTGGCATCCGAATGGATTAGCTGTAAGGATGAGAGTGGAAATCCCATTGAGATTGATCCGGATATGCTTGGAAAGATGTTCTGCAATTTCTGCCAGAAGATATTAAGCCGATATGGATTTATTACAGTAGTTTACGCAGACAGTGCAGAGCAGACGCTGATCGCCGGCATAAGAACCAGCTTAAGGAAGAACGGACTTGGTTGGATCAGAGTAGAGAATGCATTGAAAACAGAGATTAATGATCGTATCAATGCAACTTCAATTCTGATGGCGCAAGGGCGTTTTGCTTATGTGGATGGTGAATGCGACAGCCTTGTAACAGCGTTGTGCACAGCAGTCTGGGACCCGAAAGAGCTGACAAAGAATGTCAGGCTGGATGACGGAACCAGCGATATTGACTCCTTAGACAGTTTTGAATATACGTTTGAGCGGCTGATCAGCCAGCTCATCAGGTACGGGTGATTAATATGAATTATACAAATATGTATCAGGCGTTGCGTAAGATCCTGGACAAGGATGAGCAGATTGATTATGCAATGAGCGGGAAAACAGCAGCACATATTGAAATGTGGTCTGCATTGTACAAAGATAAGGCGCCATGGCTGGATTCCAACACACAGAGCGCAGGGATTGCGGCAGCAGTGGCAGGAGAGATTGCCAGGCTGACAGTTCTGGAAGTAAAAAGTGAAGTATCTGGAAGCGCAAAGGCTTCATACATTAATGAAATTTACCAGAAAGTAATTGAGAAGCTGCGGATCCAGATTGAGTATGCGGACGCAAAAGGCAGCCTGATCTTCAAGCCTTATGTGACTGCAAATGGTATTTCAATCCAATACATTCAGGCGGACAATTTCTTTCCTTTGGAATTTGACACGGAAACTATTACAAAATGTGCGTTCCTGGACCAGTTCCGGCGGGATAATGAGATATACAGCAGGATTGAAATTCATACGTTGAAAGATGGTCTTTTAAATATCCGCAACAGAGCGTTTGTCTCAAGAACGGAAGGCGTGATCGGCACGGAGGTTCCAGTCAATTCTGTTCCAAAGTGGTCCGAGCTTGTGCAGGAGGTCACATTCTCTGGAACGGAAAAACTTCCATTTGGGTATTTCAGGGTACCGCTGGGGAATAACAGGGATTCTGAAAGCCCCTTAGGAGCTTCTGTATTTTCAAGGGCCGTGGAGCATATCCAGGAAGCTGATAAGAGATATTCCCAGATTAGTTGGGAGTATGAAAGCAAAGAAGCGGCGGTTCACATTGCACAGAGCCTACTAGGGAGAAATCAGAGCACAGGAGAACCTGTCTATCCAGCTGGAAAAAAGAGACTGTACAGGGCGGTTGAATACAATACTGGTGTGGTGGACAGACCTTTTATGGATACATTTTCACCAGATATCAGGGATGTATCCTACTTTAATGGCTGGAACCATCTTATGAGAATGATAGAGTTTGATTGCAACCTGGCTTATGGAACAATTTCAGATCCAAATAACACAGATAAGACCGCTGAAGAAATTAAAGCAAGTAAACAGCGGTCTTATTCTTTTGTGCAAAGCTGCCAGACTGCACTGCAGCATGCACTTGAAGACTTAGTGGATGCAATCGCATTCTGGTGTGATCTGTATCATTTATGTCCCTCTGGAACTTATCAGACATCTTTTGACTGGGACGATTCCATTGTAACGGATGTAGAATCGGAACGGCAGTCTGATAGGCTGGATGTTTCCATGGGAGCAATGCCGTTGTGGGAATACAGAATGAAATGGTATGGGGAAACAGAAGAACAGGCAAAGTTAGCAGTTCAGCAACCAGAGGGAACGGTGATTGAATGACACAGGGCGAGATTGAAAAACTCACGGTAAAAGTCAGCAACATTTTCTCAGAACTGGAAGTCCGGATCATGACAGATATTGTCCGAAGGATCAAAGAAAATGGTTTTGCGAGTGCTGCTGTAGACTGGCAGATCAGCAGGCTACAGCAGTTGGGAATGGTAGAGGAAGATATCCGTGGATGGATTCAGAGCGCGTTACAGGCAACTGATGAAGAAATGGACAGGATATTTTCTGATGAGGTATACAAACAGTATTACGAGCAGGAGCATTTCTTTAAACTTGCCGGAATGCAGCAGATTCCGCTTGAGGAAAATTTTGTGCTCCAGCAGCTGATAGAGGCGACCAAGAAGCAGCTTCAGGGAGAGTACCAGAATTTGACTGGTTCTATGGGATTTGCTATCCGCAATCCGGCAACTGGAAGAATTAAATCTTCGCCATTGATGGAGTACTACAGATCTACCATGGATCAGGCAGTTATTGACATTAAGTCAGGGGCATTTGATTACAATACAGTGCTCAAACGGACAGTGAACCAGATGGCAGCCTCAGGGTTACGGTACATAGAGTATAATTCCGGTCACAGGGACAGAATAGACGTAGCAGCCAGGAGAGCAATCCTCACTGGTTTCCGGCAGGTGCAAAGTCAGATTATGGAACAGGTAGCGGAGCAGCTGGGAACAGATACATTTGAAGTCAGTTATCATGTTGGAGCCAGACCCACGCATCAGCCATGGCAGGGTAAGGTATGGACACGGCAGGAACTTATTTCCGTGTGTGGCCTTGGAGAAGTGACAGGATTGAAAGGAATTAATTGTTATCACGATTACAAACCTTTTCCTCCTGGATCAGCGAGAACCTATACAGATGAACAGCTTCAGAAAATGCTTGATGCTGAGAATACTCCCAGGGAATACAACGGAAAGCAGTATACCACCTATGAAGCCCTTCAGCAGCAGAGAAAAATGGAGCGCACCATGCGGACCCAAAGGCAGAAGATAAAACTTCTGGAAGAGGGCGGAGTTGATGATCAGGAGATTATCCTGGCAAAAGCTAAGTACCAAGGGCAAATGCAGACTTATAAGGATTTCTCAGAGAAGATGAAGCTTCCGGAGCAGAAAGCCAGGATCATGCAGGATGGGCTGAAGGGAAGGTTTATACCGACAAAAGCAGAACTTGAAAAAATAGTCCCTACGACATTGAAAAATGCAGCAGGGCAGGATATAATCGAAGTTAAGAGAACTACTTTAACCGGAACGCCAAATAGCATTACTCAATTAACCAGCAAGCGTGGCGGGATTGAGAGAAATTATTATGATGAAAACGGAAAGCAATATAAGCAAATTAGTAATAATAATCATGGAAATGCTAAAATGCATCCATATGGTAAAAACGGAGAACATGCCCATGACTATGTATATAAAGACGGGAAGCTGATTGAACGTCCAACCAGGGAACTGACGGAAAATGAGAGAAAGGAGAATGAAGATATATTATGACTGCAAAAGATTTAAGAGATAGAATCAACAGTATATGTACCCATGTTTTGTTTGACTATAATGGAAAAGAGTGTGGTGTGGATCCGTTTAATGAGAAACACTTTGATATGTGGTGTGGAGATGATTTTATGGAAGCGCATAGCATTGATGAAGTGATGCGGGCTCCTTTCTTTGAGGGAAAACCCCTGGAGGAGATTGTTGATCAACTTGAGAATGTAGAAGGAATGTAAATATGTGAAAGGTGTAGACTGCATGGATATTGATACCACTGATCAGAAATGATTAGTGGTATTTTTATACGCAAATTTGCGCCCGCGCAATTGCTGAAGGAGGTGAGAATCATGTTGTTAGAACGTATCTTCATTTGGATCAGACAAAAGATGTGCCGTCATAAATTCCAGAAACATTATGATACCAAGAAAAAAGCTTACGTTTACAAATGTGTAAAATGTGGAAAGGTTTAGGTGATCCTAAATATCTCGGAGCTGTCCGTCAAACAGCAAGCTAGCACGCGGAATCTTCCGGGTGTTATTTTTATGCTTAAAATTGGTCAGATGATAAGACCTAAAATAGTCAGCTGTCTGGTGGATGGTTACACACCTATAAATAACCTATGGGATGGCAGGAAAGGAGAAAAAATGAAAACAGAAGATTTACAGAGAAAAGGTTTAAACCAGGAACAGATTGATTTCGTTATGGCTGAGTATGGAAAAGATCTGAATGCAATCAAAGCTGAGCGTGATGGATATAAAACTCAGCTGGACACTGCACAGGCATCCTTGAAAGCAATGGAAGGGATTGATGCTGCAGGACTGCAGACAAAGGTATCTGATCTGACAAAGCAGCTGCAGGGCAAGGACGCAGAGATTGAGAAAATCAAATCTGATTATGCTTTTGATGCGTCTCTAAAAGAGGCAATCAGAAAAGCTTCCGGAAGAAATGAAAAGGCAATCATGGCTCTTTTGGATGTAGATACTTTAAAAGCATCCAAGAATCAGGCTCAGGACATTGAGGCAGCAATCACGACCTTAAAGAAAGACAATGATTATCTGTTTCAGCAGACAACTGCAGTTCCTCGTGTAGTTTCTTCCACTACAGGAATTAACAATGATGCACAGACTAAAAAAGAGCAGGCAAATGAAGCACTTAGAAGTCTGCTCGGAAAAGGAGAATAAAGAATGTCAGTAAATATTACAAACAGAGCGGATGCAGAGGCAATCATCCGCGAGCAGATCGTATCTAATATTTTTCAGGATGCACCGAAACATTCTGTATTTATGGGGATGGCAAGAAAGCTTCCCAATATGACATCTAACCAGACCAGGATCCGTGTACTGGATTTCCTTCCAACTGCCTACTGGGTAGATGGTGACACTGGTATGAAACAGACCACCAGACAGGCATGGGACAATGTATATCTGAATGCTGGAGAGCTGGCAGTTATCGTACCAATCCCAGATGCAGTTCTTTCCGATTCAGAATTTGATATCTTTGGTGAGATTACTCCGCGAGTCATGGAGGCAATCGGTCAGAAAGTAGATGCTGCTGTTATCTTCGGAGATAACCGTCCGAGAGAATGGCAGGCGGATATTGTTAC
>ERZ1673722.1901-NODE-1901-length-19122-cov-7.611370_pt1 | contig 19122 bp, 20 predicted proteins | sample MGYA00580222_ERZ1673722 | MGnify/ENA primary metagenome ERZ1673722 (study PRJEB41218, sample SAMN15661750) | gut metagenome | host: Homo sapiens | place: Canada: London | collected 2015-08-20/2019-03-30 | study: EMG produced TPA metagenomics assembly of...
AAAATGAACAAATTCGACATGAAACGACAGGATACGGCATCGCCGGACCGAATAAAACGCCCCGGCCCTGTCGCCTTGACAAAGCCAGAGCGTATGCTTTAATATAAATATAAAGCGACGCTGCTACAGCAGTCAGACCCTCACAGTCAAGAAATAGAATTGATGACCGTTTCGGTGCCTACCCGAGCGGTCATCGCGCTTTTATACAGAAAATGTACAGCAAAATCACTGCATACATAAAAAACTGAAAAGCCTTTTTCCGAACATGCGCCACCTCCTTCCTGCCGCGAACTGCGGGAAAGGAAAAGAGGGTCTGACCGCCAAAAGTAACACCAGAAAAGCAGTGATGCGCTTCACTTTTAGAGGCAGCATCACTGCTTTCTTTTGTTTTTACCCGAGGTGCCACCGCACGAGGTACGTCACGCTGTACTCGCCCTGATGGCCGGAGCGCGAGCGGGGGAAGGTCAGCTTCATCTGCGCGTCCGGGGACTGCGTCGCGGCGGACAGCACCGGCTCGGCGCGGAAGTCGCTTCCGGCGGTGAGGAAAATCTCCAGACGGATGCAGGTTCGGCTCTCATCCGCGTCTACGACGATGCGGTCGACGAGCGCCTTGGACATCTCGCGCGAAAAGCCGCAGTTTGTCTGCCACCGCTCCTCAATGGTGCGGCGCAGGCTTTCCACGCGCCGAATGCGCTGCTCGAGCGTTTTGTCTGCATTCTGCAATTCCTTGCGCTGCTGCTCGAGCGCGGCAAGCTGCTCGTTGCAGGCCTCATTGCGCTGCCTGAACTCCTCGTTCGAGAGTGCCCCGGCAAGCGCGAGATCGAGCAGCTTGTCCTTGCGGCGGGTGACGGTCTCGAGCTCCTGCTCGACCTTCGCGAGGGCAGGAGCATTGTCCTGCTGCGCGGCAAAGGCGCGCAGATTGTCGATGTACTCCTGCATGGCAGTTGAGCGCTCGTCCGTCACCTGCTCGAACACGCGCGCAAGAATGCGGTCGAGCTCATGGCTGTAAATCGTGGGGGAGTCGCAGCCGCCCTGTTTTCCCTTTTCGCGGTACAGCTTGCAGTTCCAGCATTCCACTTCGCCGCGGCTTTTGCTTTTATACACATGCCTGTGGAAAGCGGTGCCGTGCTTCGCGCAGATGAGCTTGCCGCTGTAGGCATAGCGGTTCTGCGATGCTTGCGCGTGCTGCTTCATGGTCTGTCCGCGTGCGGCGAGCAGGCGGTTCGCCTCGTCCCACATGGCCTCCGGCACGATGGCAGGCACGCGGTCATCCTCGTGGACGAGCCATTTGTCCTCGCTCAAACGGTAGCTGCGCTTGTCGCGGTAGTCCCGGGAGGCATAGCGCCGACCGGCGTAGCAGCCCTTGTATTTCGGGTTGCGGATCATGCCGTACAGCGTGGAGTAGGTGAGCGGTCTGCCCTGACGTCCGCGAATGCCGCGCCGCTCAAGGTCGTTCGCGATGGCGCGCAGACCGAGGTCACCTGCGGTGTAGCGCTCAAACACCTCGCGGACTATGGCGGCCTCGTGCTCGACGATCTCAAGCCGTCCGTCAACCTTGTTATAGCCGAACAGGTTGTTCTGACCGAGCAGGACGCTGTTTTCCTGCGCACGCTTGAAGCCGAAACGGGTGCGTTCGGACAGCTTGCGCACCTCGTCCTGCGCGATGGAGGACATGATGGTGAGGCGTAGCTCGGCATCCTTGTCAAAGGTGTTGATATTGTCGTTCTGGAAATACACGCCGACGCCGAACCGCAGCAGCTCGCGCGTGTAGCTGAGGCTGTCAAGGGTGTTTCGGGCGAAACGGCTGATCTCTTTGGTGATGATGAGGTCAAAGCGGCCGCGCTTCGCGTCCTCGATCATGCGGAGGAACTGCTCGCGCCCCTCGACCGAAGTGCCGCTGATACCCTCATCGACATAGCCGCCGGCAAACGTCCAGTGGGGATTGGCGGCGATGTAATCCTCAAAATAGCGTTTCTGATTGCCGAGACTGTTGATCTGCTCGTCTTTGTCGGTCGAAACACGGGCGTAGTAGGCCACAGCAAGCTCGGTGTCGAAGATGCTGCGGCCCTGTGCCTGCATTTCGTCCAGTCTGCGGACGTCCATGGAGCCGCCTCCCTCAGTTCAGAGCGGTGCCTCGGGGGTGTGTGCTGTCGCGGCCGTGGAGCCTTGTCAGCTTGTCCGTCTGCAAATGGCGGACGAAATCGTGCTCGTCACGAGTGATGCAGCCGCTGCGGAGCATCTCGTCGTTGAGCGCTAAAATCTGGTATACCTGCGCGCGTTCCAATTCGTTATTCATGAAAAATTCCTCCTTTGTCATACGGGTGAATACCATATATATACAGATATAGTATATCAACGAGATGCGCGGTTGATACGCTCAACCGAAGTACTTTGCGATGCCCTTCCATGCCTTTTTCGGCTCGGCGATGACCTTTTTGAGCGCGTCAAGGCGCTTTTCGCCGCGATAGTCGGTTGTGTCATTGTTGTTCTGACGAATGATACGGCTGGCGTCGGCAAAGTCCGTCGGGGTATAAAGCAGAACGGCGCGCGCCTTTTTGCCGTCGCGGCCCGCTCGACCGATTTCCTGCGCGTAGGCATCGATGCCGAGCGGCAGACCGGCGTGCACGACGAGCCGGACATCCGGGCGGTCGATGCCGAGACCGAATGCGTTCGTCGCAACGACGATCGGACGCTTTTTCGTGAGGAAATACCGGAGCACACGCTTTTTTCTGCCCTTCGGGAGCTCGCTGTAGTACGCTTTCGCCGAATATTTCTCCCCGCGCAGGTATTTCGTCGTGCGCTTGACATCGTTGACCGTCGGGCAGTAGACGATGGTCGCGCCGTTCCTGGGCCGGTGCTGCCGGAGCACAGCGTCAAGCATTTTGAGCCGCTGCGTGCGCTTGCGGCGCTTCACATTGTCTTTGCCGCGAACATCGAATTTCTTGACGGAAATCCTGATATTCGGACGCTTTACAGAGAAGAGAAAGCGTTTTGGTTCATCCATATGCAGGCTTCGTGCGATATAGCTGAAGTCTGAAGCGGTCGCTGTTGCCGTGAACGCAAGGATTTGCGGCGGTATGCGAAGCGACTTGATGAACGCGCCGATCTCGGCGTAAGCCGGGCGAAAACCGCGGTCGACCTGCGGCAGGATGTGTACCTCGTCCACGACAACGCGGCGCACCCGTGCGGTGCTGAGCGCGGTGCGGACGTCCTCGCGGCGAAGCTGCTCGGGGGCAAGGTACAGCAGGCCGCCGTTCTGCACGAAGTCGCGCAAAGTCGCTGCGTGGCGGCGCTTGCTGAGGCTCGAGTTGAGGAGGGCGGCGCGAACGCCCTTCTTCTTCAACGCGGAGACCTGGTCCTCCTGCAGGGCGAGCAGGGGAGAAAAAACGAGGGTCAGCTGTCCCGGCTCGTCGAGGAGAGCCGGGAGCTGGAAAAGGAGCGATTTGCCGCCGCCGGTGCAGAGGCGCACGAGAACGTCGCGGTTCTGGAGAATGCAGGCGAGAACCTTGCTCTGTTTCGTGCGAAGCTGGGTCACGCCGAGCTGACGCATGGCGGCGTATACATTATAATTATACGTCATTATCTTCCTCCTGACCCGCCGGAATAGCCGGAATGACGGAATTCTTGAACATTTTCGCGGGTATCGCATAATAGCGCCGCGAGGTGCCATCAGTGTTAATTTTAATGTTCTCGCGCTCAAAGATTGAACGTTCTTTGAGCGCCTGCACGACATCCGGAACGAGTTCGGAGCCGACACCGGCGCGCTGGAGCAGCCGTTCGAACTGCGCCGTGTTGTAGACGAGCATGGGAACGCCGTGGCTCGTATATGGGAACGATACGGTTTTTTCGAGCTGCTCGAGAGTCTTCGGACGCGGCGAGATGGCATCCTTGTAACGTTCCGGGTCGAGCACAAAGGCAACGCAGTTATCGATAGTCAAGGTGCGCTGCACCTGTGCTTCGCGCTGCTCACGCATCATACGAGCTGTGAGCTGGTCAAAGGCTTCACGGCAGTCCTTACGGGTGAGGAGCGCCTTCCGGATGTAGAGCAGCACGAGAGAAATCCAGCGTTCGGGCGCTTTATAGCGGTAGGCGCTGGGGCGTGCGCTCAAGTCGGACAGCGCATCGTTCAGGTCCGACACAACCGTCGGAACATGCCGCAGCAGTTTCGCGGCGGCGAGGCGGAGCAAATCGGCTTCCGCATCGGTGAGCGTGTGCACGTTCTCCGGCACCTTCACGTTGTGCGCGAGGTGCGAAGGAAAATCTCGCGTTATCATCGTGACGGGGAACGCCGGAAGCGGACGGTCTGCCGCTTCGCCGATGTTGTGGCGGATGTGCGATACCTCAGTCAGCGCGTCCATGAGTGCCTTGCGCGCCGGGTCGCCGATCGGCTCGAGAACGATCATGCGGCCGGCTGCCGACAGCGGATAGACCGGCAGGGAAGCGTTCTCGAAGCGGAAGGTGAACACGCGCTCGAACGGTGCATTCGGCGAGCGGAGCAGGTCTACCGCATGAAAATGTTCGTCGACGCCCTCGCGAACGGTCGCAGACTGCGCGTTCGGCAGCATAAAGTTAAGGAGGAACGCCGGAAGATACTCCATGTCAGGAGCGGTCCAGACCGCGGAGAGGAGTGCAGCCTCGAGGACCGGAAGCGCGAGCGGGTCATTTTTGAGCAGCGCAAGGAACCGCTGTTCATCGAAATCGCCCAACTCCTGCGCGATTTGCACGTTATCGTCGATGTTGTCGAAAAGCTCGTCTGAGACATCGAATACATCATCGGCATACGCCTTGCGACGCGACAGCTCGTCGCACATGATGTATACCAGCTCGACTTCGCGGTCGGTGAGGCCGAGGCCCGGGAGCGGCGGATGCTTTTCCCACGCCGTGCAGCGAACGGCAAAGCGGTAGCGCATGTCGGGATAGCGAATTGCGATCATCGCCCAGCGCTCGCAGCCGTCGGGCCCGCTGACGGTCATGGTGTCGGTCCGCTCGGCGAGGAACCCGACGGTGAGGTCGTCGAACATCACAGAACCGTGTTTCGTGAGAAGAAAGCTGACGCTCGCGTTGGCGCGCCTGCGCAGATGCTTCGGCCAGCTGCCGTCCGAGATCCACTTCGAGTCAAGACGTACCACCGGCGCAGTGGCGGTCGCAGCGAGTTTGCGTGAGAGAATGTCGTTCATTTTTTTGTCTTCCTTTCGTAAAAAACGGTTTTTCAAAACTTTTTCGTTTCGATGAATACATTGTAGCAGACAAGAAAATGATGCGCACGGAACCCTGCTCACGGGGTGAAATGAACAAAATGGCGGTAAAAATGACACAAATCGAGGCAGAACCGCGTAAATTGCGTCTGTGTCCAAAAGTGCCGAGGGGGCTCGCTCACGGGTGGGACAAAAAAAGCCGCTTCGACTATATGCCGAAGCGGAGAGACTGTTTATTTGGATATTTCTGGCTGGTTTTCTTCGTTTGGAAATGCCTGTTTCCGAGCTAAAGAGATAGCCTGGTTAATCCGTGCAAAGAAGAAATTCTCCGGATAAGCATCCGGGTTCTTCATGAAGGCGGTCCAGCAGACACCGCTGCTGTTTATCAGCCGATCGATCAGAGACTTGAGTGGAGAATCATCAGGAAACTCATTTTCAGCGGAATAAAGAAGGCAAAGGCATGGCTGTGCATTATAGACATCCTCGCCGGGAAGTTCCAATTCACTTTCGTATTCTAACAGCTCCGATTTCATCAGCTGTTTGAGTGCAGATAACGGATAAAACCACTGAACGACACGCCTCAGAAGCGGAAAGCCTTTTCCTGCTGCATTCAGCGCAAGCAGCTGCGGATCACTGTCCTTCAAATTAGAATGCCGTGAGGGGAGTTCGTCTGTCTGAAAAAATTTCCGTGCCCAGCGCCAAAGCAGCATATCCTCCTCGGTCGTATCTGTTTCGTCTGCAATGTAATGAGCGTCCTGCGGTTCAATTGCAGGAATAAGCGTTTGCAGCTGCTCGAGTATATGGGCCGTTACACAGGCTCCTATAAAATAGTGAGTGATGCAGCAAGCACTTTCCTCCGAATCAGCAAAGGCGGCTAGCCAGAGTTCTCTGTGTACACGGGTGAAGAACATTTTTGTGCAGGGCGTTGTAATATAATCGTCCGGTTCAAACAGCAAATACTTGAGAGACGCTTTGTCCCATTCGTCTTCGCGCTCAAACCAGAATGGCTTGGCAGAGCCGAACGCTGCCTTGTTTTCGGAAGACTGGTGATCTTGAGAAATGGTGAGCAGCTGATAGACCAGCCTGTGCAGTGCCTCTTTATATTGCGCAACAATCTGCTCATCATCGCAAAGTATCTGAACGGCCGCCTGATCTTCAGTTATTTTCCTTTCGCATTTTGCCGTAAGTGCATTCAAGTCCTTCAAGGGCGTTAAAGGTATCTGAGGAGAGACCGGCTTTAAAGATTTTGAATCGGAAAAGAGTGCACTGAGCAGGGCGTATACGTTTGTATAATCCCGGCTTGATCTTGCAGCATTCAAGGTCTGGCACAAGGCGTCTATATAAGGCGTCAGGTCAGCGTTTTCATTCAGACTGTAAGACAGCCGGCGTTCCAGCTCGGATGAATTGACAAGCTCACGAAACTGCTCGAGGAAAAGTCCTTGGGGGTTTTCTACATGTTTGGGATCAGCGAAAAGCGAGAAAAACAGATTGTCGACATCAACGGGAGGAATTTCGATAGTTTTCTTTTTGTCACTGTGCTTTTTCCATGGAGTGCTTTTTACCGTTATGTCTGCACAGTCATCGTGATGCTCCAGAGCAACCGTTAAGCGGTCGATGATAGAGCGACCGTAAATGTCTGTCTTTCGAGAAAAGGTGTAATATTGTGAAGAAAACAGCTGGACCCATTCCGTCAGCAGATCGGTTATATTAGTAAGCGCTTTAACAGTCAATCTTGCGCATACCATGAATTCGATGCCGCAGGGCTCAGGAGCTCTGGCTTCACGTATGTTCTTTTGAACGAGTTCAGGGGAATAGCCGTAGTGATGCTGAACGGCAGAGAGCAGCTTGTTAGATGTAGAAACGGAATTCACGTTTCGGGAGGTATGCATCTGATAGTAACCGAAGTGTTTTTCAATCGAATAAATAAAATACGGGTGATCACACATAAATGGCAGAAAACAAAGTGGCTGCAGAATATACTGATCATCCGGTTTCTGGAAATCACATGAGTGCATTGAGGTAATGACTTGCAAGAACTCAGTATCCAAGGTACAAGGAAGAAAAGAACCATCACCGGCGTAATAATAGCGCGATAAAGGTTCGCGTTTAAGGTTGGAGAGCTTGAGGTGACGGGTTGGGTTCTCCGGGTAGAGCCAGCGGAAATACGAGGCTGATTTTATGGCGGGAGCAGTGCTGTCCGAGGCCTGAAGAGTCGGACGGGCGTTGTATTCGTTCAGGCGATACTGCGTTTCGAAACGCTGCAATGCGATCATCAGCAGATCGGTAATCATGCAGTCGATCATAATGTCATACAGGCTGCGCTCCTGCTCATTAAAGCTGCTTGTGGTTGTGCGGAGAAAGGATAAAAAACCGCATGCATGACGGCGAAGATGCGGAAACATATCCAGCTTATCATAAATCCAGCCCGGCAGCGGTTTGCCTATTTCCCACGCGAAATAAGCACGCAGGTCGGCTTCAACCTCGCTGATCTTCTCCCTTTCGCAAAACGACTCGGACGGTTCGAGAACCTCGGACTCTGTAAATTTCGCAGACGGCACGGAAATGCCTCCTTCCTGATGGAGATGCGTAATCTTAGTTTAGTATTATTATAATACCGCAGAACAATAATTGCCAAGTAGCTTCTATATATAATATACAATCCCTCCGGTTATAGAGATAAAAGATAATGGATATATAAGATAATATCAATCTTTAGATAGATGATAAATATACAGGATAGTATGTATTGATCATTTTATGTATGATATGGTTTATAATCATATATTACTGTAATGTTCTGTTCGTATAAAATAGTATCTGCTTATAACAATATGATAATTTATATTATGGAGGCGTGCGCGATGGGCGTTTATCACACGATACACACGTTAGAATTGCAGCGGAAAATTCCGCTGAGAGAAGTGAGCCGCTGGAGAGGGCGGCTGTATGAACTGTCTGAGAGATATGGGACAGGAGTTTATTCGAAATCAAAAGACGAACAGGAATTTTATATGTATGCGCAGAAGGGCGTGACGATCAATTTGCGTGCCGCTGTGAATTGCGGCTTTATTAAACTGACGATCAACTTAAACTCTGTGCTCTATGCAGAGCCGCAGAGGGTTGTACTGTTCTGCCCCGACAAATACTATCTGGGCATATTCGACCGCAATCTGCGGGAGATTTTGCGGGACGCAGGACTGGGTGGAGCGGAAGAATTTGAATTTTCGCGCGTGGACTTCAGCGCGAACGCGAAGGTGGATGACCCGCTCGCATATATCGCTCTGGCAAGAAAGAGCGGCGTGCCGAACGGCTATCAAGAGACTTATCCGCGGTTTGATAATAAAAAGCGGAATAAACCGATAAAATATGCGTATTCCTTTGATTTGACGCACAATCGGGAGGATTACGCTGTTACACTCTATTCCAAGGCAGACCAGCTGAAGGATGACCGCAATGCAGAGCTGAGGGATATACAGGATGCGCAGGGGCTGCTGCGGTTCGAGGCGAAATACGGTGCGCCGATGCTGAAAACATACATCGGAATGCACGATCTGCATTATTCTAAGGAAAAACTGTACGATTTACTGTCAGCTTCGCCATCTGTCCTGCGCAGAGCAATGTGCAGCTGCTTTCCGGAGGGTATCTATTATTCGCTTCCGGCGGCGCGAAAGCGGCTCGACCGGGCTGCGCAATCAAAACAGCGCGAGCGGCTTTTGAAATGGATCGAAGAAACCTCGCGTATGAACAGCGCCTGCAAGGCACGGCGAAAGCTCTGCGAAGGTCTTTCTTTTTCACAGCGTGCCGCGCTGATGCAGTTTCAGCGCGAAAGCGCTATCAATCCGGTCACGATCGGCCGGGACTGGAAGCGGCAGTCCCTCCCGAGCTTGCAGGAGGTATTCGAGTTCGAGACATGAAAGCCTGATGGACAGAACAGAGAAATGAAAGTAAATGAGAATAATTTATGCTGTGAACAGCATAAACTTGATAAAATGAAAAGTTTATGCTATGATGATGCAAAGGAGTGATGCCGCATGATCCGTTCACATACCCTCAGAAAAAGAGACCTTTACCTGGATAAGCTCATTGCATTTCAGGACACCGAGCCCATCAAAGTAGTAACCGGTATCCGCCGGTGCGGAAAGTCCAGTCTGCTCAAGTTGATGGCGGCGCATCTGCGCGGAAATGGAGTTTCGGATGAGCAGATCATTGAAATGAACTTTGAATCCTACGAGTTTCTGAAGATGACAGCGGACGAGCTGTATCGCTATGTCAAGGAACGCGTGCTTCCGGACAGGCGGATATACCTGTTTTTTGACGAACTTCAGCGCATGGACGGTTGGGAAAACGCCGTCAACTCGTTCCGCGTGGATTTCGACTGCGATATTTATATTACCGGCTCGAATGCCTATCTGCTTTCCTCTGAGTATTCGACCTATCTATCCGGACGATGTGTGGAAATCAAGATGCTGCCGCTGTCCTTTGCGGAGTTCGTTGATTTTTACGGCTTTACGATTAAGACGGTCAAGAGCGCACTTGGCGGCCAAAAGAAGAAAGCGGTCGATCAAGATGGTACGCAATACGAACTGCGTGAGATTTTTGACGCGTACATGCGTTTTGGCGGTATGCCCGGTATTGCCGACGTCGGCATGGAACAGGATAAGGCGCTGACTCTTCTGGAAGGCATCTATTCGACAGTTATTGTTCGTGACATTCTCGAACGGGAAAAGCGCAGAGGGCAGCGCCAGCTTACAGATGCTGTGCTGCTCAAGAAAATCGTCCTGTTTCTGGCGGATAACATTGGCAGTTCGGTTTCAATCTCTTCCATCGGCAACACACTGGTCAGTGAAGGGCTGCTCGATGACAGCGGCCGCCGGGGCAAGCCAAGTGCACACACGGTTCAGGCCTATGTCAATGCGCTGCTGGAGTCCTATTTTTTCTATGAAATCAAACGATTTGACATCAAAGGCAGGGAGTTCCTGCGCACACTGGGTAAATATTATATCGTGGACATCGGCCTGCGGAATTACCTGCTTGGATTCCGCAACCGCGACAGCGGACATGCGATTGAAAATGTTGTATATTTCGAATTGCTGCGCCGCGGCTATGATGTCGCAATCGGCAAGGTCGGCAACGCGGAAATTGATTTTATTGCAGCCAAAGCTGATGAAAAAATATACGTGCAGGTAACCGAGTCGATGGAGAGCGAAACGGTTCGCGCACGTGAACTGGCGCCGTTGCAGGGGATTGCAGATAACTATGAGAAAATCGTGCTTTCGCTGCATCCGGGACTGGAAACGTCCTATGACGGCATTAAATCCATCGATTTGATAGAGTGGCTGCTTGAAAATCAATAAACCGTATCAGCTCCTTTTTCGTTGATATATTATACTTATATATAACAAAAAGGAGGGAAAAACAATGCCGCTAAACCATTTTATCTGCTCCTGCTGCGGCAAGAGCAAGCCGATCGATCAGCGCATCCTTCTCGGCGGGGATGCGCTTTGCTATGCTTGCGCCGAGGAGTTTACAACGCTCTGCGACCGCTGCGGTGAGCGGGTGTACCGCAGAGAGACACGACAAGTCAATCATCACACGCTTTGTCCACAATGCTGTGGAAAAGTCCGTGCGCAAAACTGATCCCACTGAGAGTCATGCTTTCAGTGGGATTTTGCATTTTAAGGAGAAAATTATGTTTGAAAATCAGAAATTTCTGACGAGCGGCGTACAGAACGAGATCCCGTCGTGGCTGATAGACCTTGTCTGGTGCATGGTTTTTAGCATGAAAACCGAACATAAGGACTATTTGCAGGTGTTTACCTTAACCAAAACGCCAATCGGTCAGCACATCGTCCACGAGCAGGAGCAGCCGCCCTATCGTTATGAACTCGATGTACCTTGTGACGATGCGGTAAACGCGAAGGTGTTCGTGATTGATGATTTGACGCATTCTACTATGCTGCTCGCTGAAGAATATTGATATTTACCAGACGAAATGGAGGACTAACCAATGAGTGAAACAAGAATTTGTGCGAACTGTGGTGCGGAGCATCCGATCGACGAAATGTTCCAAGTAGAGAATGACTGGCTCTGCGAGGATTGCGCTGACCGATTGACTGTCATCTGTGACCACTGCAACGAACGGATTTATGAGGAAAATGCTGTCGAGGATGACACGCACATACTCTGCGATCATTGCTTTGATGAATATTACGTTCGCTGCGATGACTGTGGCCGGATTATTCACCGCGACCGCGCGTACTGGGACGATGACGACAACGCCTATTGCGTGTCCTGCTGGGATGAGCACAGCGAGGTCATCCACGAGTACAGCTACACGCCCGACCTCATGTTCCACGGCAAAGGTCTGCGGCATTTCGGCGTAGAGTTAGAAATCGATGACGGCGGCACGGTGAACAGCAACGCGCAAAAGCTGCTCGACATCGCGAACGCCAACGCCGAAAATCTCTACATCAAAACGGACGGCAGCCTGGATGAGGGTCTTGAGCTCGTCACGCATCCTATGACGCTCGAGTATCATTTGAACGAAATGCCGTGGGCGGAGATTCTTCGCAAGGCGCAGAGCATGGGATACCTCAGCCATGCGGCAGGAACTTGCGGTCTTCACGTTCACATCTCCCGGTTAGCATTCGGCTGTACTTACGAACAGCAGGAAGCCGCGATTGCTCGCCTGCTGTATTTTGTCGAGAAATTCTGGGCGGAGCTGCTGCGGTTCAGCCGCCGCACCCAGTCGCAGATGAACCGTTGGGCGGCACGGTACGGCATTCGCCTCACCCCGTCAGAGCAGATGAACCACGCAAAGAATTCCTGCGCTGGGCGTTATACGGCGGTCAATCTCACGAACGCGGATACGGTCGAAATCCGCATGTTCCGCGGTACGCTCAAGCTGAATACCCTCAAAGCCACCCTGCAGATGGTCAACCATCTTGTCGAGGTGGCTGTTTCCATGTCGGACACCGCCGTACAAGAGCTTAGCTGGTTCGATTTTCTCGACGAAATCAGAGAACCGGAGCTTATTCAGTATTTGAAGGAGCGCCGTCTTTACGTTAACGAACCTGTATCTGCAAACGAGGAGGAGTAATATGTGCAGTCTTTTCGGCTTAATCGACTTTAAGGAGTGCCTGAGCACCCACACGAAGAACAAAATTTTGAACACGTTAGCGCGTGAGTGTCAAGTGCGCGGCACCGACGCGACAGGCATCGCCTATAACTTCAACGACCGTCTGCGGATTTACAAGCGTCCCCTTCCCGCTCGCAAGATGAAAATTCATATTCCGCACGGTATAAATGTCGTGATGGGTCACACTCGCATGACGACACAGGGTAATGCGCAGTTCAACCAGAATAATCATCCGTTTCTCGGCAAAGTTGACGGCAGCAGCTTTGCCCTCGCTCACAACGGAGTGCTCTGGAACGATAAAGAGTTACGCATGGAAGAAAATCTGCCGATGACGAGCGTCGAAACGGATAGCTACGTTGCCGTTCAGCTTCTCGAACAGCAGAAGACCCTCGACTTTGACAGCCTGAAAACTATGGCTGAGAAGGTCGAGGGTTCATTTGTGTTTACTGTTCTGGACAAGGATAACTCTATCTGGTTCGTCGTCGGGGACAATCCACTGTGCGTCATGTTCTACGATGGCTTTCTGATTTATGCCTCGACGCAGGAAATTCTGTGCAAGACAATCAAAAAACTGCGACTGAAAGCGCCCACTGATATTCTCGAACCGCAGGAGGGCGAAATTATGAAAATTGACCGTACCGGCCGTATCACTACCGGCACATTCACGCCGCATACGACATTCGAACACTGGTGGCGAAAATATCCGTTCTACCGCAGCTATTATGAGGACACGCCCACGAATTATGACGACCTGTTCAGCGTGGCGAAGGCATTCGGCGTAACTGCCGACGAGGTGCAGGCGCTGCTCGATTACGGCTGCTCCGAGGAAGAAATCGAAGAAATGCTCTACGATCCGACTTTACTCCATGAGATGACCGGCGAACTGCTGTATGCGTACTGAGGGGAGGAGGTGACCCGATGAAGGTGATTAAGAACACGCTGCTGTTCGGCATTAAGATTGTCGCGGCGGTGGCGGCGGCAGTCCATGTACTGCGCGGCAAGGATGCGTCCGAGTGACAGATTAGCCTTTTCTGTGCGGAACAATGCAATAATCCACACAGAAAGGCGGATACGCATGAACCTGGACAGATATCCCGATGTGCTGACGCTGCGTGAGTGTCAGAAGATTTTGCAGGTGAGCCGCGGCACAATGCTGCGGCTTCTGCACGAAGGCGAGATCCCGGCGTTTCGCATCGGGAACCGCTGGCGCATTCAGCGGAAAGAAATGCTCGAATTCATCGAGCGCAGCGAATACTGAAAACAACAGAAATGAACCGTTCCGTTTGGGCATACCCATGCGGAACACGCGGAAATCCTCCCGTTTAAGTCGATTTCGAGGTTTCGGAACGTTCCGAAATTTTCATCGGCTTAAACGGGAAATTTCTTTTTTGGAGGGAGACATATCATGAAAATCGGATATGTGCGCGTGAGTACGGAGGAGCAGAACACGGCACGGCAGGAAATCATGCTGCGCGAGCTCGGCGTAGACGAGCTGTTCGTCGACAGGGCGAGCGGGAAAAACGCGGACCGGCCGGAGCTGAACCGTATGATGAATTTTGTGCGGCGCGGCGATACGGTCATCGTTGAGTCGATCAGCCGCTTTGCAAGAAATACGCGCGACCTGCTAGACCTCGTAGAACAGCTGACCGCAAAGCAGGTAGAGTTCGTCAGCCGCAAGGAAGCCATTGACACAACAACGCCGACCGGCAAGTTTATGCTGACCGTGTTTGCGGCGGTGGCAGAGCTCGAACGCGAGTACATTTTGCAGCGTCAGCGTGAGGGCATTGCCATTGCCAAACAGCAGGGAAAGTACCGCGGCCGCCCGCCGAAGGCATATCCGGACTTCGAACGCATCGCAGCCCGGTGGCAGAAGGGCGAAATCACCGCCGTGCAGGCGATGAAACAGCTCGGGATGAGCAAGACAAGATTTTACGAGCGAGTGAAGCGGCTTAAAAAGTAGAAAGCTGCCGTGTGCGGCGCGGCATACGCTGAAGCAGGATAGAGCTCCTGCCTTTTAAGCAGGGTGTCTAAGGTGATCGTGCGCAGAGACAGAAATGACCGGGCTGCTGATGTGAATTCATTGAAAAGTCAATAATGACGAAAATGGGGATTTTCTCTACAATAAAACAAAAGGCAGTACTGCATTGCACACGCGCGGTACTGCCTCAAACTTTTTATGGAGGAATTTCAAATGGAAAATCAAATCTACGGCTACATTCGCGTGTCCTCACGTGACCAGAACGAGGACAGGCAGGTGATCGCGATGAGGGAATTCGGCATCGCGGAGAAAAATCTGGTCATCGACAAGCAGTCCGGAAAGGATTTCGCGCGGCCGGGCTATCGCAGACTGCTGAGAAAATTAAAGCCGAACGACACTCTCGTGATTAAGAGCATCGACCGGCTGGGACGCAATTATGATGAGGTTTTGGAGCAGTGGCGGCTGCTGACCAAGGAGAAACAGGTGGACATTGTCGTGCTCGATATGCCGCTTTTGGATACGCGGAAGGGCCGTGATTTGATCGGAACACTCATTTCGGACATTGTTTTGCAGCTGCTGTCCTATGTCGCCCAGACCGAGCGGGAATTTATCCATCAGCGGCAGGCGGAGGGTATTGCGGCCGCCAAGGCGAGAGGGGTCAAATTCGGTCGAAAACCCAAGGAACGCCCGGCGGAATACGAGCATCTGCGTGATGAATGGCGGGCAGGACGCATTTCCGCACGCGCTGCGGCGCGTCAGCTGGGTGTCGCACATCGAACCTTCATGAAGTGGGTCGAACAGGAAAATTCAGATTGTTGATAAAAGTACAGGTTAATAACCTGCCAAAGCCTTGTAGTTTCGCGTATTTTTTGATATAATTGTAAATACTTTAATGGAATAAGCAGTTCAAAGTAAAAATACTGTACACTGTGTAGCAAATCGTACTATTTGCTACACTTTTGTCGAGTAATGTGAGGGTTAAGGGATGGAACCGAGAAGCTTTTATTACTCCTGCACACCGGAAGCTGACCGCGAAACGCAGTTCGAAAGCTTCCGTTCGATGGGAGCACACGAAAGCGAGATTTTCATTGATGTGTGCGGGCACAGAAAATCGAGCCGCAGCAGTCTGGCGATGCTCAAGCGCATCGGCCTGCGTGAGGGCGACCGGCTGACTATTCCGACGCTGTACTGTCTGAGTGATTTGAAAAAGGGCCTTGCAGATGAGCTGAACTGGCTTCGCCAGCACGGAATTCAGCTGCGGATTGCCGATATTCCGATGACGATGCGCTGCTCTGATGAAACGGAGCAGCGCCTTGCCAGCGAAATGCTGTATCAGGTGATTGATGCGACGGTTCTGAAGGAGCGCGAGGAAAAACGCCAGAAGCAGAGCGAAGGCATCCGTGCGGCACAGGAAAAGGGCGTGCATATCGGCCGCAAGCCGATGGAGCGCGGCGCCGAGTTTGAAGCGCTGAAGCAGCAGTGGCAGCGCGGAGAGATCTCGCTCAGAGAGGCCGGCCGACGGCTCGGCGTGACGCATCAGACGTTTAAGAAGTGGGTGGAGGAACCCGAGGAAGATTAAGGATAAGGTTGTACAAATTCATGTCAAAAACACAGCAGGGGTTCTCGACCAGAGAACTAAAGAAGATTTTTTCGATTGTTTTCGTCGCGTATATGGTGCTTGCGGTGGCATTTTATTTTCTCTCCGGAGAGCAGCTACGTTATCGCGACTCGCGCGGCAATATTGAGATGTCGGTAGCGAACGCTGCGACGGTTGAGTTGACAGCAGGTTCGGTTGTGGAACAGCAGTTCACACCGAAAATTCAGATTTTTGAGCATCTTTCCGTGCAATGGGGCGTGTTCAACCGTGTCAATCACGGCACGGTGAACGTGCAGCTTGTGAACCTGGTAACGCAGGAAGTCCTGCTTGATCAGAATTTGCAGGCGGATCAGATCACGGAAGGTCAGGTTACGACGTTTGATTTCCCGGCACTGGAAACGGTCTGCAATGCGCCGCTTGCGTTGCGTATCACATCGCCCGATGCAGTGGCAGGTGATGCGCTTACGCCGGTGATGAAGACCGATGCAACGCTTGAAAACGGTCAGCTGTATGTTAATGGACAGGCTGTTGCAGGTGAGCTCGCCTTCTCGGCTACCGGTCGTGACTACATCTGGACCGGCTTGCATTACTGGCAGTTTGCAGCTGCTGGCGCGGTAATTCTCGCGGCGTTGCTGCTGATGTTGCTGCACAAGCACAAGACCGGCAAGAAAAGCTTTATTCTCAACGCGATGATTGCCCTGAGGCGGTATCGCTTCCTGATTAAGCAGCTGGTTGACCGCGATTTCAAGGCAAAGTATAAGCGTTCAATTCTTGGCGTGTTCTGGAGCTTTCTCAATCCGCTTTTGAACATGATCGTGCAGTATGTTGTGTTCTCCAATATGTTTAAGTTTGATATTCCATACTTTCCGGTTTATCTGCTTTGCGGTAACGTTGTCTTCAATTACTTCTCTGAGGCATGCGGCATGGCGCTTACATCTATTGTAGGTAACGCTGACCTCATTAAAAAAGTATATGTGCCGAAGTATATTTATCCGCTGACGCGCATTATGTCGTCGCTTATCAATATGCTGATTTCGCTCATCCCGCTTGCAGCGGTGGCGATTTTTTCGGGTCTGCTGCCGAATAAAACGTATTTTCTTTTGCCGTTCCCGCTGCTCTGCCTGGCACTGTTTTGTTTAGGACTGGGCATGTTGCTTGCGTCGGCGATGGTGTTCTTCCGGGATATTCAGTTCCTTTGGGGTGTATTGATTACAATTTGGACATATCTAACGCCGATTTTTTATCCGGTCAGTGCGTTGCCGGATAGTGTACAGGTAATTGTGAAGATGAATCCGTTATATTTCTATGTAACATTCTTGCGTTCGTGCGTAATGGATGGACTTTCGCCGGAGCCGATAATGTATGTACAGTGTGCACTTATTGCGCTGGTGATGCTTGCTGTAGGTGCATTTACGTTCAAAAAATCGCAGGATAACTTTGTCCTCTATTTATAAGGTGGGAAAATGAGCAAAAAAGAGAAGCTGCTCCATGAGCAGCAGGAAAAAAACGCAGAATTGCAGAAACGGAAAATTATCGAAGTACAAGATGTCTCTATGCGCTTTCGGCTGACAGACGATAAAATCATGTCGCTGAAGGAGTTCGTAACACGTAAGCTGAGCGGCAAGTACAAGACCTCAGAATTCTGGGCGCTGAAGGATGTATCGTTCGATGTATATCGTGGCGAGGTTGTCGGCATTATTGGCCACAACGGCGCAGGCAAAAGCACGATTCTAAAAGTCATTTCGGGCATTCTCAAACCGACTGAGGGCTCTGTGATCTGCGGCGGCAATATTGTGCCGATGCTGGAGCTTGGCTCGGGTTTCGATCACGATTTGACCGGACGCGAGAATATCTTTCTCAATGGCGCAATTCTCGGTTATACGGAAGATTTCCTGAAATCGAAATATGATGAAATCGTTGCGTTTTCCGAGTTAGGCGAGTTTATTGATGTGCCGATTCGCAACTACTCATCCGGTATGCTGATGCGTTTGGCGTTTTCGATCGCGACGGTTGTCAATCCGCAGATTCTCATTGTGGACGAAATTCTTGCTGTCGGCGACGCAAACTTTCAGGAAAAAAGCCGCAAGCGCATGCTGGAGCTGATGAGCGGCGGCACGACTGTGCTGTTTGTGTCGCATAGCCTTGAGCAGATTCGCGAGATGTGTGACCGGGTTGTCTGGATTGAGCACGGGCAGGTGCAGACTGTTGGAGAGACGAAAGAAATTTGCGATGAATATGAGCAATGAACAGACTGTGAGTAGAATGCATTTAAGAATGATGGAGATGAAGTTTTGAAAGGTCTAATCTTAGCCGCAGGCAAAGGCACGCGCCTTTACCCGATGACAAAACCGATGAGCAAGCCGTTGCTTCCGGTTTACGATAAGCCTATGATTTATTACCCGCTTGCAATTCTCATGCAAGCGGGCATTTCCGATGTCATGGTGATCGTTCCGCCGAACGAGACGGATACATTCCGTGCGCTGCTCGGCGACGGAAGTCAGTTCGGCATTCATATTTGCTATGCAGAACAGCCTGTCGCGCGTGGTATTGCGGACGCACTGCTCATCGGCCGCGAGTTCGTGGGAGACGACTCGGTATGCCTTGTGCTGGGCGATAACATCTTCCACAGCGATACGCTGCGTGAAGTGCTCTGTAAGGGCGCACAGCAGCAGAACGGTGCAACGGTGTTCGGCTACTGGGTTGAAAATTCGCGGCCGTTCGGTGTGGTAGAGTTTGACGAGGATGGACGGGCTATTTCGATTGAAGAGAAGCCACGCCACCCGAAGAGCAATTACATAATTCCCGGTATTTATTTTTACGATAACCAGGCAATGGAGATTGCGGCAAATCTCACGCCGTCGCAGCGCGGCGAACTGGAAATCACAGACGTAAATCTGGAGTATTTACGCCGGGATCAATTGCAGGTGCTCCCGCTCGAGCGGGACGTCGTGTGGCTGGATGCCGGTACAGCAGACAGCCTGATGGACGCTGGACAGACCATTCGAAATATCCAGGCTGAGACCGGACGCTATGTTGGCTGCCTGGAAGAGCTGGCCTTTAACCAAGGCTGGCTGACAGAAGAGCAGGTACACGAAGCCGGACAAGAGCTCGGCATGACACTTTACGGACAGTACTTACAGTGCTTATAACGGAGGATAGAAAATGACAGTTTTGTTAGCAGGCGGCGCAGGCTATATCGGCTCGCACACCGCCG
>ERZ1673722.1909-NODE-1909-length-19050-cov-4.125401_pt1 | contig 19050 bp, 9 predicted proteins | sample MGYA00580222_ERZ1673722 | MGnify/ENA primary metagenome ERZ1673722 (study PRJEB41218, sample SAMN15661750) | gut metagenome | host: Homo sapiens | place: Canada: London | collected 2015-08-20/2019-03-30 | study: EMG produced TPA metagenomics assembly of...
ATGGAACTCGACGATACGTTGGCGTTCATCGTCACTGAACTCATCGAGGGCAAGAATCTTAAGGATGATGTGGCCGCCAATGGCCGGTATGTGGGCGACGATCTGGAACGCTTGGCCCGCAAGCTCATCGAAGCCACCAAAGCCGTACATGCGGCCGGCATCGTCCATCGCGACATCAAACCCACCAATGTGATGGTGTCGGCCGCCGGACCGGTATTGGTCGATTTCGGTATCGCGATGGGCGAGGGCGAAAGTCACGTGACCCGCACCGGCCTAGTGATGGGTACACCCGGATTCATCGCACCCGAGATTATTGACGGTGCCGAATCCGACGACGCCACCGATTGGTGGTCGGTGGCGTCCGTGCTCGCTTTTGCCGCAACCGGCGCGCCTGTGTTCGGCACCAAGCCGATGATGGCGGTACTTGAGCGCGAGGCCTCGGGCAACGCGAATCTTTCCGGACTACCGGCCGGCACATTGGCTGCCTTCCGTTCTGCACTGGACCCGGATCGCAGGGATCGTTGCACGCCGGATCAATTGCTGAATGCCATCGCCTTGGATGCGTTGAATCCCAACGCTTGGCAGGGCGAGCAGGCGGGACCGTTCGCCGCGGGAGCCGTGGCTGGACAACCGGCTGCGATCGTTGCCGAAGCCGCGGAGGCGATGCCCCCTTTTGGCGCGGCCGGCGGCGTTGACCGCAATAATCCCCGAACCATCTGGCGCGCGGCCGAGGAAGCCGCTGAGGCTCCCACCATGGCCGTGTTCTCCGGCAATAAGGGCGATAACGGCGATGGCGAAACCGCCGTATTCTCGCCGGCTGGCGCCGCTACCGCCACGCTGCCCTTAGCCGATATGCCGCCACGTCCGCCGGCCGGTGCGGAGCAGGCCACGCAACTGTTGCCCGACGCTGCTGCCGATTTCACCGACGACGCCGGCACGCAGGTACTCACCGGCGCGACCACACCGATGCCGGACCAAACCACGCCGCTGGCCGAGCGCACCACCGTACTCCCCACGCCGCAGCCGTCATCATTCCCCCCGTCCGGCACCGCCCAGAGCAGCTGGGATCCCGCAAGCAACCAGCCCACAGCGGTGGACCCCGCCATTCGCCCGGCATTGCAGCGCATCATCGACCAAACCGCCCAAGCGGCCCCCACCGAAACCATGGTCCAAAATCCTCCCATGCCCAATCCGGTGGACGTGAAGCGAGGGGAATATCTGCAGCGCGGCACCCTGCCATTGATCCTGCTGGCGGCGCCGCTGGCGGCACTGGCGGCAAATGCTCCGCTCGTGGCCATCATCGCGGCCACTGCGTTGTTGTGGCTACTGCTCACCCTGGCCTATAACACCGAACCCCAGCTTGAGCGCGAGGGCAAACGCGGCGGCGAGCGCAAAAACTCCGATTCGTGGATTCGCGTGGCGACTTTTCCCTGGCATCTGGTCAAAGCCCTGCTGCTGGCCATTCCCCGCATACTGCTGCTAGTCATCATCTATATGGCGGGAACCGCCGTGGCCACCGCGGCTCTGGCACTGCCCGTTCACACCATCTCCTGGTATTTCACCGCGGATTGGGGTATTCCGGTGCCGTTGCTCAATGATGTGCCGTTCTCCGCTTCCGGGCTGGCGCTGGGCGGTTTCATGGCCATCGGCTGGCTGGTCACTGTGTTCGCCCCACAGTCGATGATGATTCGGCTGGGGGGCGGCGTACTGCGCGGGCTCAAACACAGTCGCCCGGCGGGCGCGCCATCCACCGAAGTGGGTGGGGCTCCACCTGCTCCAGTGGCGCCGGCGCCCAAGGGCGGCGGGCGCGGCACCGTGCTGTTCACCATATGGGCCATCATCACCGTGGCCTTGTGCGCGATGCCGATTCTGGGCATGCCGATCAACTGGATGCCGTTCGCCTAGAGCGGGGCGGAATCTCACACATCAGCCATCCGCACACATGGCCGTTGTGTATCCGATACGTTCGTTCCGTCACACTTTTACAGGGAATTCACCTCAGATCAGCTCTGGGCGCAGTCCTCCTCAGGCCCGGTCATTATGATGGGGCCCAAACATTGAAGCGATTGCAAGGGGATAGCTATGTCAGATCCGAAGCGTCAGGCCAAGCGTGCCACACGCGCTGAGCGCCGAGCGGCCGAGGAGGCCGCCCAGCAGGCACGGGCCGAGCAGGCAGCCAAGGAGCGTAAGCAGCAGACCATCATCGGCTGCATTGTGGTGGCCATTATTGTGGTGCTGGTGGCCATCGCTGGATTCGCCGTGTACAAGGCTATGCGGCCGTCCAACACCAGCAGCAGTAGCCAGCAAAGCAACATGACCGTGGACGAGGCCTATAGCAAGCTCAAGAAAGTCAGTACCCAGCCGGCTAACGCCGACGACAAGGCCGGCTTCGTAATCTCCAACAAAGGGTATGGCCAGAAAGCCGAGGGGGCTCCCACCGTATCCATCTACATGGAACCGCTGTGCCCCGGCTGCGCCTCGGTGAACCGCCAACTCGACCCGACGCTCGTCAAGCTGATGAACGCAGGCCAGCTCAACATCGATTTGCACTTCCTCAATTTCCAGAACAACAAGAGCTCCGACAACTACTCCAACCGCGTGTTCAACGGTGCCATCTACATTGCCGAGCATGATGACGATCCCGACCACCTCATGAGCTACCTCTCCAACATCTACGCTGAGGATTTCCAGCCGGGCGAATTGTCCAATTACGAGCCGGTAAACAACGCCAAGCTGGAGAAGCAGGCCGTCAAGGCCGGCGTGAGCGAGGATGTGGCCGCCGCGGCGTTCAGCGGCAAGAACGAATACCTCGACTGGCTCACCGCCTCCAACAACTACACGATCCTGCGCCCCGAACTGTTCAACAGCTCCGGCGCCTTCTCCTCCCCCACACTCACCATCAACGGCGAATACTGGGATCTGAAGCAGCTCACGCTGGCGGACACGAATATGGTGGACGGCTTCCTCAAGTCCATTGGGCTGGATGCTGACCAGGTAGGCGTGGAAGGCAAAATGCCATCCATCGGTGCCAGCGGAAAGCCGATTTCGGTCGCCTCCTGATGCTGCGTGGCCGAATAAGTTGACGCCGCGACATATGCAATACCGCCTGCGGCTCGGCTTAAATTGACCACTCGGGAAGTACCGGTATACTAGTCATTTGTTCGCAACGATTTACGCGTTAAGAACAATCGCCTCTTTAGCTCAGATGGCCAGAGCGGCCGCCTTGTAAGCGGCAGGTCGTCGGTTCGATCCCGACAAGAGGCTCGACGCGTAGAAAAGTGGCGTATTATATGATACGTAGACTTTTCTACGCATATAATTCTTACCTTGGGTAAGTACTCCAGGAGCCTTCCCCCAACTATGGGCTTCCTGGAATGAGGGCGGAGCGTCCCCCAACCAGCTCCGCGCCTTCAGGGGGGCGGGAACATCCCCTTCTCTCCCGCCCCCTTTTTCTTTTCTTTTTTTGAGCTCAGAACAATCTGACGAGCAGGAATGGTGACGGTGGCCGGTGAAACCGCAGTATGGGCCGGAACAACCGTTACGATGGGTGGCGTAATCGTTCATCCAGCAGGAAGAGTATGGCAATGGCACGGCGTTGGACCCCGCAGCGGTTTGTTACACTGCGTCGCATCCGCGTAATCGCCTGTATCGCGGCGACCAGTATCGCGCTGGCTGGATCATTCGCGTTCACCGCGCGTAAATCCGTAGCCCTGAACATCAACGGGCAAACCACCCAAGTCACCACATATGCGATGACGGCCACCCGTCTTCTGGAGGAACAAGGGGTGGATATCAAGACCCACGATATCGTGACCACCTCGTCCGGCGACCAGCTCGCCAATCATGCCGTGGTCACCGTACAGTCCGCCTACCAGACCACCATCAACATCGACGGCACGTCCGTTCCCTTCTGGACCGTGGCCACCAGTGCCGACCAGTTGCTGGGATTTTTCGAGGAAAACCAGAACAACGCCACAAAAATCACCGTCGACATCGACAATGTGTACAACCAGCTCACCGGCGGACTGGTCATCAATCAGGATGGCCCGGTCACCGTCATTGCGGACGGCAAGACTTCCGTGGCCCCCAACGGCAAACTGCCTGCGGCCTCCATTCTTGACTCCAAAGGCATCGTGCTGAACAAAGAGGACCGTGTGAGCGTCGAAAAGGACGGCGATACCACTATCCTGCGCGTACGGCGCGTGACGCATGGCGAGGAAACGCGCACAGCCGTAGTGCCATACTCCACACAAACCATCATCGACTCCAATCTTCCTGAAGGCCAGTCGGAGATCCGCCAGCAAGGCGTCAATGGCGAGAAAACCCAGGTGTATAACGTCACGTATGTCGATGGCGTGGCCGAATCGGAGACGCTGAAATCCGAAACCGTCACCACGATGGCCATCGACCAGATCATCGCCGTAGGCGCCGCCAAGTCTGATACCGATAAAGGTTCCGACAAAAAATCCGACTCCGCCGATAACGGCAAGGCCGATTCCGGTTTCAACAATCAGCACGAGTCGTCCGGTAACAATGCCGGCAACACCGGCGGCAACAACTCCGGCAACACCGGCAATTCCGGCAACTCCGGCAACACCGGCAACTCCGGCAACACCGGCAACTCCGGCAACACCGGCAACACCGGTAACACCGGCGGCGGTACGAACAACAATTCCGGCTCTTCTGGCTCCGATTCAGGCACAACCACCACGCCCTCCGGCCGCCTGTGGCACGCCACCGTAGCCCAGGCTCAGGCCTATGCCGCCGGTGCCGCCGCGCAGCGCGGGTGGACAGGCAACGACTGGGATTGTCTGGTCAAACTATGGACCCGCGAGTCCAGTTGGCTGTGGTATGCCGAAAACGCGAGCTCCGGTGCCTACGGCATTCCTCAGTCGCTACCAGCAGACAAAATGGCTGCGTTCGGTGCCAATTACCGTGACGATGCCGCCGTACAGATCGATTGGGGTCTGTGGTACATCGCACAAGCCTACGGCAGCCCGTCCAAGGCATGGCAACATTCCGAACAAGTCGGTTGGTACTGATCGGTTACAAAGCCCACAAGGAACACACGCTTATGAACGACACCATTCCCGCCACTGGTCACCTGTTAGGTGCCGCCGATATCCGTCGTATCGCGGCCGATGCCGGCATCAGCCCCACCAAGAAATTCGGGCAGAACTTCGTCATCGACCCCGGCACGGTCCGTCGTATCGTACGCGAGGCGGGAGTGACCGCTGCCGATCATGTCATGGAAGTCGGCCCCGGCCTGGGATCGTTGACGCTGGCGATTTTGGAAACCGGCGCCACCATGACCGCAGTCGAAATCGATCCGCCGCTGGCCGAACGACTGCCGGGCACAGTCGCCGAATTCATGCCCGAAGCCACGTCACGACTCACCGTCGTCAATCGGGATGCCTTAACCGTCACCCCGGAGAACGTGCCTGATTTCAGCGATGACGCATCGTTTACGCTGGTCGCCAATCTGCCGTACAACGTGGCCACGCCGATTCTGCTCACGCTGTTGGAGCGTTTCGACAACCTCGGCTCGTTCTTGGTGATGGTGCAAAAAGAGGTGGCCGACAGACTCGCCGCCAAGCCCGGTTCCAAGATCTACGGCACGCCGAGCGTGAAGCTCGCCTGGTATGGCACCGCCGAACGGGTGGGCACCATCGGCCGCAATGTGTTCTGGCCGGCTCCCAATGTGGATTCCGCGCTCGTCAAATTCACCCGGTATCAGGCCGATGACCCGGCTGCCCCGGGAACTGCGAACAGCACAGACGACGGCACACAACGGGAACTCGTATTTCGTCTGATCGATGCGGCATTCGGTCAGCGTCGCAAGACCCTGCACGCGGCATTGAAGACCATTGCGCCCTCCGAGGCATTCTCCATCGCCGGCATCGATCCGACCCGTCGAGGAGAGACGCTCACCATCGCCGAATTCACCGCTCTGGCCAAGGCCATCGAATCGTGTGGAGATGGAGATGAGGCACAATGAGTCCGGTAATCTCACATCCACGCTCAGCCGCTGCCCGACATCAGTCCGATGAGCTCTCCCCCATCACCATTACGGTGGATTGCCCGGCGAAAACCAATCTCACCTTGGAAGTGGGACCTGCTCACGACGAATGGGGCGGACGCCACGAACTGGACACCATCTACTGCGCAATCGGCGTATACGACACCGTCACCGCAACCGCCAAGCAACCCGGAGCAGGATTCTCTCTGGAGCTCGAAGGCGCTTATTTGGGCGACTTGGCCTCCTCACGCAGCGACATGCGCCGCAACCATGCGGTACTGGCCCTCTTCGCCATGGCCCAGGCGGCCGAGCGCGAGCCGGATGTGGCGTTGACCATCACCAAGCGCATTCCCGTGGGTGCCGGACTAGGCGGCGGTTCAGCCGACGCCGCGGCGACCATGCTGGCGGTCAATCGTCTCTGGGAGCTGAACTGGCCCATAGAGCGCCTGCGCACCATTGCTGCCACGTTGGGCGCGGACATGCCGTTCTGCCTGACCGGTGGCCTTGCATACGGCACCGGTTTCGGCGAACGCATCACGGATATCGCCCCCGGCAGCCGCGATGAGCTGGCGCTGATAGAACAGGGATTCAGCGGCGAAGTATTGGTCGGCGCATACCAGTCGCAACTCAGCACTCCTGAGGTCTACCACACCTTTGACATCGTGGGAGCCGCAGAAGGCGACCGCAATCATCTGCAGGCTGCGGCAATCAGCCTGCATCCCCGCAGCGGGCAGGCCATCGACGCCGCCACGCAGGCGGGTGCCAGCCATGCATTCGTCTCCGGATCCGGCCCCTCAGTGGTCGCTTTCGCCGCCGACGAGGCAGCGGCACAACGCATTATCGATGGGTGGCGCGATACGGCTGTGGTCGATCGCATTATTCGAGCCAAATCTCCCGCACACCCCAATATCGGCGTCAGACAGTGACGCTAAGGTAGCAACCAGCCACCCGACCCATGAAAGAAGTCCACCGATGACGTATCAGGTTGATGAACGTGAAGCCCGCAAGGCGTACGTGCGCCGCCGCCAGACCATCGTCTTTTCCATCAGCGGCGCGGTATTGGCAGTAGTGCTGGTCATAGCCCTACTGTTCAATTTCCACGTTTTCGGCCTCGGCGAAGTGGAGACTCCGGCCCGCCAGCCGAATTACGGCAACGCGGCGCCGTGCGCGGTCAAGGACAGCAGCGGCAAAGCGCAATACGTGTCCAACGCTTCGGTCGGCATTCGCGTGATGAACGGCACCTCTCACGGCCAATTCGCCAAGGCCGTGGGTGAAGCTTTGTCCAATCGTGGATTCAGCGTGCAGAAAATCGATAACTATTCCAGCACCGACGTTGAACGCACCACCATCTACTTCGGCAAGAACGCCATTAATCAGGCGTATACGCTGATCGGCAATTTCACCGACGCCACCATGATCATGACGGCTCGCGAGGATCAGCTCATCGATGTGGTCATCGGCGCCACGTTCAACGATCTGCAGGACACCAACTCCTCCCCGCAATCCGGTAAGACCATCACCAATATCGAGGGTTGCAAGGCCGCCGATAGCATGACCAAGCTGCCCGCCGACACCAAACACGACGCATACACGGCGCAGTAAGGCGCATACAGCTTCATCTTCGCGAAAAACCGTACGCTGACACGTATTCAGCGTACGGTTTTTTGGTATCGGACTAGTATCGGACTACTGAATCTCGGCGTACCAGCGCTTGAGTTCTTCGACGGCCACATCGTGGTCCACCGGACCGTTATCCAAGCGGTATTCCAGCATGTGCTTGTAGGCGCGGCCGATCATCGGGCCGGGCTCCAAGCCCAGCAACTCCATAATTTCGTTGCCGTCCAGATCCGGGCGGATCGCGTCGAAGTCCTCTTTCTTCTTGAGTTCGCGGACGCGCTCCTCCATCTCATCCATGGCCTGGGAGAAGATCATCGCCTTGCGTTTGTTTTGTGTGGTGGCATCCGCACGCGTGAGCCTGTTCAGCCGCTCATAGAGGTGCCCGGCATCCTTGACATACCGGCGTACGGCCGAATCGGTCCACGGCTCGTCCACATAGCCGTGGAAGCGCAGGTGCATATTCACCAGTTCTGAGACGTCCTCGACCAGATGGTGGTCAAAACGCAGCGCCTTCAAACGCTTGCGGGTCATTTTGGCACCCACCGCGTCATGGTGGTGGAAGCTCACCTTGCCGCCCGGCTCGAACCGGCGGGTCTTCGGCTTGCCGATATCGTGCATCACGGCGGCCAAGCGCAGCGTCAGGTCGGGGGCGGGCACCGGGCCGTCCGGGCCGGTTTCCAGGGCGATAGCACGTTCGAGCACAATCATCGTGTGCTCGAAGACGTCCTTGTGGCGGTGGTGTTCGTCGATCTGCAATTGCAGGGCCGGAATTTCCGGGAAGACGATGTCCGCAAGACCGGATTCGACCAACGCCTCAAGGCCGGCGCGCGGACGGTCGGAGAGCAGCAGTTTGGTCAGTTCGTCGCGCACACGCTCGGCGGATACGATGTCGATGCGGTCGCGCATCGAGGTAATCGCCTCGGCCGCGTCCGGCGCGATACGGAAGCCCAGCTGGGCCACGAATCGCACGGCGCGCATCATACGCAACGGATCGTCGTCAAAGGACTGTCGCGGGTCCACCGGCGTGCGCAACACGCCCTTGGACAGATCACTGGCACCACCGAACGGGTCCACGAATTGCAGGTCAGGCACGCGCAGGGCCATCGCGTTGACGGTGAAGTCGCGGCGGGACAGGTCGCCCTCAAGCGTGTCGCCATAATTGACCTCGGGCTTACGCGAGTCCGGATCGTACGTGTCGGAGCGATAGGTGGTGACCTCCACCTTGACCTCGGTGCCGTCCGGGCGGCGGCGCATGGCACCCAGCGTGCCGAACTTGCGCCCCATGTCCCAGAAGCCGTCATGCCCCCACCGGCGCAGTATCGGCTCGAACTGCTCAGGCCGTGCGGATGAGCAGAAGTCCAAATCGTGGCTCTTTCTATGGAGCAGCAAATCCCTGACCGGGCCGCCGACCAATGCCAGCTCGTAACCCTGTTCGGCGAACAGTCGACCAAGTTCGATGGCTTCAGGCCATACTTCGAAATCCAATGGGCACCTTCCCGCGTGCGACGTTTTTCTGCCCTACCAGCATACCGTTACCCCACCTGCACACGGGGTTGAGTAAGGTGGAGAATATGATTACGCCCGCCGACCTTGCCCGCATGCTGGGGCAAACACCAGATTCGGCGGATAGCCATACCCAAGACCACCTGCTGTATACGTCCGAAACTCCGCATCATTCCGCCGATTCGGGCGATTCTTCCGATGTCGGCGGCACCGCGAGCCACTCCACCAATCAGGCCGTTCATCAAGACGAAGTAGACGCAGTACCGACTGCGCAACATTCCGGTGTGCCTGGCACACCCGCAACGCCCGCCACACCCGAACCATCCGAATCCGAAATATCGGACGCCGCCAGCGACATGCCCGCACCGAAGCCGATGATGCCCACACCGGCCACCGTCTTCGGCATGCATGCCACCGTCACCATCGCCACTACCAGCGGCACTATCGAGGGGCAGGCTGATGGTATCGCCGGCGAGGCCGGTGCCGAGACGATTGCCGAGGTCGAGCCGATTATCGCCACGGCACAAACGTCCGTAACCATCGTCACGAACGATCCCGCGGCGACCGCTCACGCGGCCGTAGATGCTGCCGTTGCGGTCGCCAAGGCCGCCGCCGCGCACACCACAGCGATACCGACTCCGCGCGACGTGCTGATGCCGCCTGCGGCACGTACCGCACCGGCCGCAACGCCGGTCACCATGCCGGTCTCAGCGCCGTCTGCAGCACCAGTGAGGCCCGCAACGTCAGCGCATCCCACGCCGGCCACGGTCTTCGGCCGGCACCCGTCCGGAGATGTTGCCTCGCCGGAACCGGCAGTGCCGGTAGAACCGGTGACGCCATCCGGCCCGACTCCGGCCATGATGCCGCAACGCCGTACGTCGGACGGTCCGACCACATTCGCTTCACTGGATGCCCAGGAACTGCCGGTCGTACGCGAATATTCGGCAGGCGGTCTGATTTTCGATGACCAGAACCGCGTGGCCATTATCGCCCGTCATTCCCGCTCCGGCCATCTCGAATGGTGCTTGCCGAAGGGGCATATCGAAAAAGGCGAGACCCCGCAGCAGACCGCTGTGCGCGAAGTGCATGAAGAGACCGGCATCCTGGGCGAGGTGATCGATTCCATCGCCACCATCGACTACTGGTTCACCGGTACCACGCAGCGCGTGCACAAGCTGGTCCATCACTTCGCGCTCAAACAGACCGGCGGTGAACTGACGGTGGAAGGAGACCCGGATCATGAGGCGGAAGACGCCATCTGGGTGCGTTTTGAAGATTTGGATGACGTGTTGAGCTATCCCAACGAACGCAAAATCGCGTGGCTCTACGCCAGGAAGAAGAACAGGCAGGCAAACGAGTGAACCTACCCGGAGTCTTACGACATTGCACACGTCTGGCACACGCACTGGCGGCTGGCGTCGCCGTTGTGGCGATGCTGGCCGCTCCATTGACCGTCTACGCGAACGATACGACGGACACGACTGATTCATCCGATACGACGGACGCAACGGGCAATCAGACCGAGAATCAGCCCAAGCAGAGCATTGCCATCACGCAAAGCACCCCCATCGTCACCTCCAAATCGGGCTATCGTGTCACCGCGGTCATCAGCAATACGGACAGCACGGCCACGTCAAGCGGCACACTGCACCTGACCACCAATGCGTTGTTCACCTTTGTCTCGCGCACCGATATTCAGAATTGGGCCGAGAACAACGCCCCCATCCCAACCCCCAACGAGTTGGGTTCCGTTGACGTGCCATCGATTCCCGCCGGCGGCACTGCCACCGTCACCATCGAGGTGAACGCCAATCAGCAGACCCTTGCCTCCATAGGGAGTTGGGGACCGAAACCGCTGATGCTGTCGTATATCGTTGGCAATCAGATACTCGCCGATTTGCCGAGTTTTCTGACCCGATCTTCGGATGGGCTCAACACCGCGACAACACCGGCCATGAACCTGACCGTGGCCATGCCCTACACCGCCAGCGGCTGGCAGGTCGATAATAAGGCCATCAGCAATCGCATTGCCGAAACCACCACTTCCTCGACATCAACATCGTCCAAGTCCAACAGCACGGACAAGGCCGACAAGTCCGATAACGCCGACGCCAGCAACGCGGCCAAAGCCACTGATACGCAAGCCATATCCTTATCCGAACAGGATGCCGATACCGCGCGATCCCTTGGGCAGACATTCGCCAAGCACCGCTCGCTGCAAGTGATCGCGGATCCTCTGTATTGGCGTCAGTCCGCAGTGCAACAGTCCATTGCCGGCATCATGCAGCCCGCCGACTTCGACATCACCGCCTATACCGCACTGGACGATACCGCGGCCTACGAAAAGGCCGGCATCACCACTGAGCAGTGGAACGCCAAGCAGGCGGCCGCATGGTATGCCGACGGAGGCGACTCCGAAACACCCTCCGCGTACGCATGGCAGGGCAACAACTGTTGGACGTTGGATGCGCTGACCGCAGCACGCGAGCAGGGCTATGACACGGTGATTGCCGATGCCTCTTTCGATGCCGACCAGACTGAAGCCGTACACACAGGCACCTACGTGGTGCATACGCCTGCCGGCGATGTCACCGTGCTGAAGGAGCAATCGACCTTGGGCACGCTGGCCAGGGGCCAAGCCACCAGCACGGACGCGCAGGCCGAGTCCAGCGATGCCGGTCGGTTGGCCCGACTGATCGCTCAGAGCGCGTTCTACCAGATGGAACAGCCCTATACATCCCGATACCTGCTTATGACGTTCTCCCGCACCACGGAGGCCAGCTGGATCGATCAGGTGATGAGCGCCTTCGAGCAGGCGTCTTGGTTGAATCTGACGGACCTGAAGACCATGGCCAAGGCCGATCCGTACAATGTCAGCGATTCGGTCAATCCCGACAAGGCCGATGATGCCAACACCGCCAATACCCGGTCGGCATTGAGACAGTTGGCCGACAGCCGGCATGACATCATGCGCATGGCCACCTCCATATTGAGGAACGAGATTGATTCCGACGAGGTCTCGTCGTTGGACCCGCAGGCCCTGGCCCGGCAGGACGCCAATGACACCGCCTCGCATAGCAACGATCCGACGCAATGGATTGGCTCTTTACTGGTGCTGCATGACGATATGGCGCTGCGGTCCATGTCTGGCTCCCCCCAGCCGACAGCCACGCGAAAAGCCATGGTCAAAGCCGCGAAAACACTGGCCAGCGATCTTCTGAACGGCGTACGCATCAACCCATCGGAATCGGTATCCGTGTTCAGCGAATCCGCGAAAATGCCAATCACCGTCAGCAATGACCTTCCCTACGCCGTCAGCGTGCAGGTCAACTCACTGACTGACTCCATGCAGATCGTCACCTCGCGAACCGCTGACATCGATATTCCCTCGCATAGCGACGCTCAGGTGACCTTCACCATCCGCGTTTCCACTTCCGGCTCATCGACGGCCCATGTGTCGTTGACCGACCGGGAAGGCAACAGCTTCGGCAACACGCAGGACACCGCGATCACCAGTGTGATGCGCATCAGTGATGCCAGTGGCTTCATTATCATCGGCTTCGCCGTGCTACTGGGCATTATCGGCCTGTGGCGGCAGTTCCATCGGAAGAAGGACCCCGACGAATGAGTTCAAGCGTAGGTCGTAATTCCCTGATCATGGCCACGGGAACCGCTGCTTCCCGTGTGACCGGTCAGCTCCGCACGATTCTTCTCGCTGCGGCCATCGGCACCACCGGATTGGCGGCCAACGCCTATCAGGCCGGTTCCATGATTCCCCAATCCGTGTTCACGCTGGTGTCCGGCGGCATCTTCAACGCCGTGCTGGTGCCCCAGATCGTGCGCACGTTGAAAGAAAAAGACGCCCAAGAACGACTGAATCGCCTGATTACGTTGGCCATCGGCATCCTATTGGCCATGACCGTGGTGATGGCGGCGGCCAGCCCTCTGCTTGCCCGCCTGTACGTGGGTAGCGACGATCACCAGATGATAGCCCTGACCACCTCGTTCACCCTGTGGTGCATGCCTCAGGTGTTCTTCTACGGCCTGTATACGGTATTGGGTCAGATCCTGGCCGCCAAAGACCATTTCCTCACGTATGCGTGGAGCTCAACCGGTGCCAACATTATTAGTTGCGCCGGTTTTACTGGCTTTATTCTGCTGTTCAGCAAGGCCAATGAACAGCCCCTCGAATTCTGGACCGCCGACAAAATCGCGCTTACCGCAGGCACCTGGACTTTGGGCGTGGCCTTCCAAGCGCTGATACTGTTCCTGCCGCTGGCCCGTATCGGGTTCAAGTACAAACCCAGCTTCGGGCTTGGCGGCTTTGGACTCAGGTCTATGGGTCCCGTGGCGTTAGGCTCTTTGGGCGTGGTGATCACCAGTGAGATCTGCGGCATTATCCTTACCCGTATCGCCACATCCGCACCGCAGCGCGCCCACGAACTGACGGGTGCCAGCCTGTTCAGCGTGGCAGGCAACGCGACCTATCAGAATGCGTACACACTGTTCATCCTGCCCTATTCACTCATCGCCGTATCGGTATCCACGGCTATGTTCCCCAAAATCTCCCGTTCCATCGCAGCTGCGAATCTGGATGAGGCACGGCACGACCTGGTCAGCGCACTGAATAATGTGGGCCTGCTCATCATGTTCTTCGCCGCCGCCATGGTCGTGTTCCCCGAACCGATCATCCGTGCATTGCTTCCGTCCGTCTCGATGGACGAGACTATGTTGATCTCCTATGCGCTTATCGCCTTGTCTATGGGCATTCCATTGGGGTCGGCGTTCCTGCTGATCCAGCGCACGTTCTACGCCTTTGAGGACGGCCTTCACCCCTTCCTGTCCGCGGTGATGCAGTATGGATTCACCTCAATATTCATGATCATCGGCATGATGGTACTTCCTCCTGAGCATTGGGTACTCGGCATCGCCTGCTCGGTGACCCTCGGTGGATTACTGGCGTTGCCGCTGACGTTGATGATGTTGCGCCGCAAGTTCGAAGGCAATCTTGGCGGTCGGGAGATCACGAGGACATATGCCAAGGCCATTGTGGCGGCACTGGCTTCCGGAGTTGTGGTCTGGCTGATCAAACGACCGGTAGTCGCACTGCTCGGCGCGGATATTCGACCAGTAGGCGGGCACATGAGCTGGTGGTCTGCGCTGGCCATCTGCGTGGTGCTCACCATTGTGCTGGCCGTAGTATATGTGGCTGTGTTGTGGGTGGTACACACCCCGGAACTCATCAGCGCCTATCACTCGATACTGGCCCGTCTACACAAGACTCCGGCCAGTGAGGACGTTGCTGTGACAGCCCAGCCGGAAAAAAGTCGACGCTACGTAAATCAATCCTGAGACGGAGCCCGTCAAGGATAGCCCCGCACGTAGAATATCTAAGACCAATCTCGAACACCAATCACACGGAGCCGAACGCACTATGAAACCGCAACTCGGAGACACGATTCTCAACCGATACACCTTGGTATCATCGTTGCGTGAGGAGCCTGGCATTCAGGCATGGAAAGCCAACGACCGTGTGCTGGCAAAGGATTGCCAGCTGTTCATCATTACCGATCGCAGCGCTTTCGCCGCAATCGATAAGCTCGCTGGTCGCATCGCCGCCACTCGCCCTGATCGTGTGATTCCCATACTGAAATACCGTATGGAATCCGACGTACTTCTCATTGTCATGCCGGTGGATAGCGGCCAATGCCTGACTGACTACATGGTAGATACCGCCAAGCCGCTCAGCTACAGCGCCATCCGGTCGATTATCGGAGAATGCGCCGACGTGCTGCGCGAGGTCATTGCGGATACTCCCAGCGGCATCGTCATCACAACCGACACCGTTCGAGTGACTACCTCCGGTGTGCAAATTGCCGATGCACCATGTGCCACGATGCTGGCCGATACGTCCGCTACCGATCTGCGTACGGACGGTCCTGAACGGTATGCGATTCGCCAGCTTGCGGCATTACTCTATACCCTGCTGACACGCACGCCAAGCCAAGCGACACCCACATTCAATCTGCGTGCCTTGCCGCAAGACACCCCTGGCGAATTCCGCGTGATTTGCAAGCGTGGATTGGCCTTGAGCGAGCCCGACGATCATACGTTGCCAATGGCTGCCCTTGTAGAACTCGACGCCTTGTTGGGTAATTGGAAGCCGCTCTCTGAACTGAGCGATGCTGATATTGCTTTGCCGAGCGTGGAAAGCGATTGCTCGATTACCAAGGCGATACTGAAGCCTGCCAACGAGACTGATATCGTGCCTATTCCCAGCACGTTGATTAACAGCAGCAGTCTTCCGGAATTGTCTATTACCCCTTCCCTGCCGGTTCAGACGGCCGCCGTCCCCGCTCCGCACGCGATGTCACCGGTTCCTCTGCCTGATGGGTCCAGTACTGCTGACGGTAACCAGTCTCAGTCTGATGCCCGCCGTCTGTTTGACTTCAACCTTTCTGACGCCTGGGAGCACGAAAATCTTTCCGGTGAAGGCACCGGTGACTGGTACAGCGAAATGAATCCGGCCCCCATCGGCGGTCCGGGTGATAATACTCGGTTGACAGTGCCTATTGTTACCGGCGGTATTCCCGATGCCACCGTGGGAGAGACAACCAGTCGTATTCCCGTGTTCGACGCCAGCGGCCGTGCTGTGGCTCCTGGTGAGGAATCGCTGCGTGCCTTGGAAGAGGAGCAGGCCCGCATTGCCGAAGTAAGCGCCATTCCTCCGAGCTTCACACCGAAGGATGTGCCGGATGACGAGGTTGACAGCAAGCTGCCCGATGAACATCTGTTCGGCAAACTGTCGACCAAGGTCGTTGCCATCATTGTGGCTCTGATATTGGTAGTGGCAGCGGCTGTTTGGGCAGTGCATGCGTTCCGATCCTCCGGAGACAATCCTGCCGATGCTTCCAGCAACTCCAGTGAAGGTGACTGGCCTGATATCAATGCTGACGCTGTGCCATTTGGTGGCAGCGAGAACGCGACGAACGGTGGCACCACTGACGATTCTTCAAAATCGAGTGATGCCACTCAGAGCGAATCCAAGGACTCGGCATCAGACAAGTCCAAGAAGTCCGAGACTGCTGATTCGTCGTCCAAGAAGACCAAGGCCAAGAAGTCCGGCGATAAGGATTCCAGCGCTGTTCCGCAACCGAGCCATGAGAACAACACGGCGTTTACGATTTCCAGCGCCAACTTCCTGTCGAATCCTGGCGGCCAATCCGGGTACGCATACTACATGCACCTTGACCAGCCGCAGGATGCGTACCGCATGGTTATCACCATCCGCACATCCGGTGGTAAGGGCTATATTCGCGCAAATACCACTGGGGACCCCACTCAAGGCAAGCAGGTGGCCGAATTCACCTTTGCTGAAGGTGGCACTACTGAGGTGAAGTTCACCAAAGCCGTCAAGACGCAGGATCTGCTGCTGTGGGTGCCATCGGATAGCCTGCCGCAGAACCAGCTGTACATCGAAAAGGTGGAGGTCTTCTAATCGGCATCTATGCCGATAACTGACCCAAGAAGGGGCGGTACCGTTCGCATACATTCGACGGTACCGCCCCTTCTTCGCATCTGGCTGAATGACACGGAATATCGTATGGGGGTGTGACAATGTTTCACGTGAAACATAACGTCATCATTATCGGTTCTGGTCCCGCTGGCTACACGGCCGCCATCTATCTTGGCCGCGCAGGTCTCAATCCTGTTATGGTCACTGGTGCGTTGTCGCCAGGTGGACAGTTGGTCAACACCACTGAGGTGGAGAACTTCCCCGGATTCCCGGAAGGTATTCTTGGCCCGGATCTTATGGATCGCATGAAGGAACAGGCCAAGCGCTTCGGTACAACCTATATCGCAGACGATGTCTCTTCCATCGAGGCGTGTGAGAGTGATTCGGTCAAGCCGACCTATCGTGTAACACTCTCCGATGACTCCCAATTGGAGGCATCGTCGCTTATCATCGCCACAGGGTCGTCATTCCGTAAGCTTGGGGTGCCCGGCGAACAGGAGCTGTCCGGACATGGCGTCTCGTACTGCGCCACCTGCGATGGCTTCTTCTTCAGGAACAAGCCTATCGTGGTCGTAGGCGGTGGCGATTCGGCTTTTGAAGAGGCATTATTCCTGACCCGGTTCGGTTCTTCGGTCACCTTGATTCACCGACGCGATAGCTTCCGCGCCTCGCAGATCATGGTGGACCGAGCCAAAGCCAATCCGACCATCACTCTGATGACCAACACAGTGGTGACCTCCATTACCGGCACCTCCTCCCCCACACAGAACACCGGTGCACCTATTGCCATTCCTGGCTTGACGCTCAAACGACCGGCTGTAGCACCGGCCAGTGTCAGCAGCATCGCCGTACGTAATGTGGTGACCGGAGAAGAAAGCACGCTGGACACCAACGCCGTATTCGTGGCTATCGGTCATACGCCAGCCACTGATTTTGCGGCCGGTGTTGTGGACCGTGACGATGATGGATATGTCGTGGTGCAGGGTGCCAGCACGGTGACCAGTGCGCCAGGCATCTTTGCTGCAGGCGATTGCGTGGATCGTACTTATCGTCAAGCGATCAGCGCAGCGGGCATGGGCTGCCGTGCAGCGCTGGATACGCAGGCCTATCTTACGGACTGATGGTGGCGGACTGATGGTGGCTTGCTGTTCTGGCTGCTGCCTGTGACATAGGAGCAACGCTAGGTCAGTGTTACAGCATGCCGCCCTTGGATAGTACGTATCGGTCAAAGGCATAGAAAGACCCCTCAGGCGACGGAGAATCACGATGTGTGATTGTCCCTCCAGCCTGAGGGGTTTTCTATTGCGACAGGGGCTACAGCGCGGGCATACGCCCCTGCCAGGAATCACGCAGAGGCTATAACGTCTTGCGCATACAACGCACTGCACAGCAATAATGCCGGCGACAACACGAATGTTCTTATCGTGTTACACCCATTTGGAATCGGCATCGCCTTGGCTCGGCACCAGCAGCTGCAGGATGCGATCCATATCCTCTGGTGACGAAAAGACGATTTCGATGCGACCATGCTTGGTGCTGCCCTTAATCGACACCTTGGTATCGAAATGATTTTCCAAACTCTGCTGGATGGCGGAACCAACCCAAGGATTGGTCTTAGACGTCTTAGGCTTCTTCGGCTGCTCCCCCGACGCAATCTTCATGGCGACGATTTCTTCGGTGCTGCGTACAGAAAGACCTTCCGCAATAATACGAGAAGCCAGCTTGTCCATTTCCTCCGGATCGCTCAGGCCCAATAGCGCACGCGCATGACCGGACGATAGCACACCGGCAGCCACTCTCTTTTGCACAGAAGCCGGCAGGTTCAGCAGTCGCAAGGTATTGGCGATTTGCGGGCGAGACTTGGACACCGACTTGGACAGTTGTACTTGTGTCAACCCGAACTCTTCAATCATCTGCTGGTAGGCAGCCGCCTCTTCCAGCGGATTCAAGGCCACACGGTGCAAGTTTTCCAGCAATGCATCGCGGAGCATATCATCATCCGCAGTGGTTTTGACGATGGCGGGAATCGTCTCCAACCCAGCCAACTGAGAAGCACGCCAACGGCGTTCACCCATAATGAGCTCATACGGGCTGTCCAAATGACCGGCAAACGGATTCGTGCTGGATTCCGTCTCGTCGTGCTTGGCGGCTTTGGCCGCAGCAATCTGGCTTGCCGGACGCTTGCGCACGACTATCGGTTGCAGCACACCAACTTCCTTAATGGAAGCAGACAGCTCATTCAACTCATCCTCGTCGAAGATGGTACGAGGCTGATGTGCATTGGGCCCGATATCAGACAGTTTGAGTTCAGCCAGATAACCACCGGCTACCGGCTTGAGCTCGTCCTTCTTATCTGTGTCAGCGGTCTTTGCCGCCGATGCTGTCAAAGATGTTT
>ERZ1673722.1932-NODE-1932-length-18903-cov-5.905295_pt1 | contig 18903 bp, 13 predicted proteins | sample MGYA00580222_ERZ1673722 | MGnify/ENA primary metagenome ERZ1673722 (study PRJEB41218, sample SAMN15661750) | gut metagenome | host: Homo sapiens | place: Canada: London | collected 2015-08-20/2019-03-30 | study: EMG produced TPA metagenomics assembly of...
ATATGGTTCCCTTGCCCCCTCTTGACTCCCCCCAAACCCTCCTTCGAGCCGCGACGCCCTTCGGTTGCGCGGCGAAACGGGGGTTTACGGGAGCTCGGTTCCGTGCGTTTTTCAGCTTATATGTGGCTGTAATGCCCTGAATTTACCTTGCGTTATCCGCCGCGCATAACAGTGCGCGGCCATCCGGTGCAGGGCGTTCGCCTTGTCCTGCGAAAAGCTCCGCTTCGATCAATGGTGTGCCCTTGGAGCACCAGACGTCCCTGTGGGCCTCTCATATTTAGACGCGCGACCGAAGGGAGTCGCGTCCCAAGGAAAGGTCGGGGAGTCAAGAGGGGCAGGGAAACCTTGGTGTCCCTGCCCCTTTTGTCTCTGCCGGGAGACCCCGGCATCCCCGGCCGCCGAAGGCGGCCATTGTGCACGCTCACCTTGAGCGTAAAGTCGCCTCCAGCGGCGCACCGCTGTATCGGCGGAATCGCTTACCCTCTGCTGAGGGTAAAGAAAGAAGGGCGCTCGTCGCCTCCGACGGCGAAAATCAAGCCTTTTTCGCCTGCCTCCGCTCCACAGCGGATTTCACGATCAGTATGCCGATCAGACACACAACACCCATCAGCACAATGGTTCCGCCGGGCTTCAGTCCGCCGTAGTATGCAATGACGAGTCCGGAAATGGTGAACAGCTCGGCAAAGCCGATGGATGCCCAGACTGTGCCGCGGTAGCTCCTCGCAAGCTGCATCGCACACGCAACAGGAAGGACCATCATGCTCGATACGATGAGCGCACCGACCGTTCGCGCGGCGATCGCGACCGTGACGGCGGTGAGCATGGTAAAAATCGTGGAGACGACATTAACCGGCACGCCCGAGAGCCGTGCGGCGCGCTCGTCGAGCGCAATGGAGAACAGCTCCTTATAAAGCAGCACGCTCGCAAGCAGCACGAGCAGGCTGACCGCCGCGACGCTGTACAGCTCCGCATCGCTGATCGCGACGATCGAGCCGAACAGGAAGCTGTTGAAGTTCGCGGCGTTCTTCGTGAAGCCGGACAGCACGCCGGCGAGACCGACGCCCGCCGACAGCATGACCGAGATGGAAAGCTCGGCGTAGCGGGGGAACCTGCGGCGGATGCCTTCAATGCCGAACGCCGCGCCGACGCAGAAGACCGACGCGCCGAACACCGGGTTGACATTCAGCAGCAGACCGGCCGCGACGCCGGCGAGCGAGGTGTGGCTGAGCGCATCACCGAGCATGGACAGGCGGCGCAGCACGACCGTCACGCCGATGAGCGGTATAATGAGCGCGAGCAGCACGCCGACGATAAACGCGCGCTGCATGAACGCATATTCAAACATTTCCATGGCTGCCTCCTGTGTGGGTGTGATGGTGCGCGAGCTCGTCGAGGATCTCGTCGGGCGTGAGCGCGTCGACCGTGCCGTCCTCCAGACGGAGCACGCCGGTCACATCGTGCGCGACGGCGCGGATGTCGTGGGTGACGAGCAGGACGGTGATGCCGGTCTCGCGGTTGAGCCGGTGCAGCAGCTCGCGGAATGCGGCGGCGTTCTGTGCGTCTACGCCGGTCATCGGCTCGTCAAGAACGAGCAGCGACGGCTGTCCGGCGAGCGCACGCGCGAGCAGCACGCGCTGCCTCTGACCGCCCGACAGGTCGCCGATGGGGCGCTTTTCAAAGCCATCCATGCCGACGAGCGAGAGCGCGCGGGCGATCTCCTTTCGATGGGAGGCGTTCGCGAAGCGGAACAGACCGATCTTCTTGTACAGGCCGGCGCTCACGACCTCGCTGACCGAGGCGGGGAAGTCGGCGTAACCGGCCTGCGTGCCCTGCGGCACATAGCCGATGCGCGGCCAGTCGCGGAACGAGCGGATCGGCTGGCCGCGCAGAGAAAGAGAGCCGGACGTCGGCGTCAGCTCGCCGAGCAGCAGCTTGAGCAGGGTGGATTTGCCGGCGCCGTTCGCGCCGATCAGAGCGGTATACGAGCCTTCCGGAACGGAAAAGCTGACGTTTTCGAGCACGGGGAGCGTGCCGTAAGAGAAGGAGAGATTGTGCGACTCGATCGCGGTTCTGGTTTCCATTTTAGTTCAGCGCCTCCATCAGTGCGGCAAGGTTGTCGTGCATGACCGAAAAATAATCGGCTCCGGCAGCGGCCTGCTCATCGGAAAGCCCCTCGAGCGGACTGAGCATCTTTGCCTGTGCGCCGGTCTCGGACGCGATGGCCTCGGCGACCTTGGGCGAGACCAGCTCCTCGAAGAAGATGGTCGAGATGCTGTGTTCACGGACGAAGTCGATGACCTCCGCCATGCGGCCGGGGTCCGGCTCGGAGTCAGGGGACAGGCCCTCGATGCCGACCTGCGTCAGACCGTAGGCATCGCAGAGATAGCCGAACGCTTCGTGCGCGACGACAATGGTGCGGTTCGGCAGGGGCGCGAGCTTTTCGCGGAATTCTGCGTCGAGCGCATCGAGCTCCGCGGCGTATTTTTCATAATTTGACTGAAAAACGGTGGAGTTTTCCGGATCTGCCGCGCAGAGCGCGTCCCGGATCGCCTCCATCTCGATCTTGGCGTTCTCGGGGTCGAGCCAGACGTGCGGGTCGAAATCACCGTGATGATGGTCGGCGTCCTCGTGCTCGCCGTCGGTCGTCCGCAGTTCGACGTTCTCGGATGCCTCGACCACACGGAGCGTGTCGCTGCGGCTGACGAGCAGATCGTCCGCCCACGGCTCCATATCCGCGCCGTTATAGATGAAAACGTCGGCCTTTTCGAGGTTTTTGAGGTCGTTGGTGGACGGCTCCCAGTCGTGCGGTTCGGTGCCGGAGGGGACCATGTTAGTGACGTCGATGCAGTCGCCGCCGATCTTGCAGGCAAAGTCGTACATGGGGTAGAAGCTCGTCAGCACGCGCAGACGGCCGTCGCCCGCGGCGGTGTCCGCAGGCTGCGTACCGCAGCCGGTGAGCAGAGAAAGCGACAGTGTGCACGCGCACACGAGAGCGGAAAGACGATTAATGTTCATGGCAGCAGCCTCCTTTGCAGCTGTGTTCACTGTGCTCGATGCCGTCGGCGCATTTGGCGCACAGACCGTACAGCACGGTGCGCGAGGGCTCGATGCGGAAGCCGTGCGCGCCTTCGAGGTGCTGCGACAGCTCGTCGAGCATATGGCATTCGAGCGGGCGGGTTGCGCCGCACTGAAGGCAGACGAGCTTGCCGTGCGCGGCGGTCTCGGGGCGGCCGACATAGCAGTAGCGCGCGCTCGAGCGGTCCACGGAGGGGACCTTGGAGACAACGCCGTCCGCGACAAGGCGCTCTACGGTGCGGTAAACGGTGGACTGGCCGACTGAAATGCCGTCCTGCGTCAGCCGCAGGCGGATCTCATCAACGGTCAGAAACTGCTCCTCCTGCTCCTGGAGCAGGGCGAGGATGCTGTCCTTTTGTCTGGTATGGTACTGCATATATCGTATCCTCCGAAAAGAATAAAATTGAAACTGATTTTCATTTTGATTTATATCATACGCTTTACAAAGCGTTTTGTCAAGGGGGAGAAATACAGCATTTTCGTCAAAAACGTATAAATACCCGCGATTCACTTGCCTGCAAGGGGGAGAGTGTGGTATACTATAAGATAATTGGGCTTTGCGGCGCGAAACGGGCATCCGCCCGCCGCGCCGTGCTGCAAGGAGGAGAAGCTGCACTATGATAATTACCTGTCCGCATTGTCAGGCCGAGCATGACTATAAGGTCATCGACCATATCAATATCGACCGAAATCCCGAGCTGCGGGCAAAGGTGCAGGATCTTTCCTGCTTCCGGATCAAATGCCCAAACTGTGGGGAGACCGCGCTCGCGGTGCATCCCTGTCTGTATCATGACATGTCGAACCAGTTCATGGTCTGGCTGTGGCCGGAGCAGGACAAGGCGCCGAAGGCGGAGTTCGACCCGCTCGCAGGCTACAGACTGCGCATCGTGGACAGCCTCAACGGCTTCCGCGAGAAGATCTCCATCCTCGAGTACGGTCTGGACGACCGTACCATCGAGATCATGAAGCTGCTGCTGTTCTCGCAGCTCAACCGCGATCTGGATGTGGTCGAGCTGCTGTTCCACGAATATGACGAGCGCACGGGCGATTTCCGCTTTGTCGCGGTCCTGTCGGACGGCGCGGAGCAGTATGCCGCCATGCCCGGCGCGGCGTACCAGCGTCTGCATGAGGATGTGGACGCATACCTGTATACGCCCGGCGGCGAGTTTGCGCGCATTGACATGCAGTGGGCGCAGCAGGCGCTGGAGCTGCTGCACGAGCTGGGGTAAGACTGCCGCGTGACTGCCGTGCGGCAGTCTTGCCGCATAAAGACAGAGCGTTATCGGCAAAAAAATAAACCGGCGTTTGCCGGTTTATCCGAAGAGCAGCTGTGTGACGGTACCGCCGACGGCGGCGAGGATGAAGGTCGCCAGAATGACCGGCGCGGCTCTGCGGCGGCCCTGCTTTTCGCCGAGGAGCACGATATAGCCGAAGCCTGCGCCGGTCGACAGACCGGCGACCAGCGCGCCGAAGCTGATCGTGCCGCTGACATAAAGCTCGCTCAAAAGCACGCTCATCGCGCAGCTCGGCACCAGCCCGAGCACTGCGCACAGCAGCGGCTGAAAAATGCTGCCGCCGAGCAGAACAGAGGCGAGCCTGTCCTCGCCGACTGCGAGCAGCACGAGATCCAGCGCGAGCAGCACCGCGAACAGAAAGAGCGAGGTCTTGAGCGTATGGCCGAGGATGTTCGGCAGCGGCTCACCGCAGCCGCAGGCGTTCAGCTCGATCTCGAGCGGCTCGTCGAGCTTTACCTCGCGCCTGCGGAACACGGTACAGCGCAGCAGATAGCCGCCGAGTGCGGCAAGAACGAACTTGACGACGAGCAGCGCGAGGATGCTTTTCGCGGACGCGCCGCCTGCCAGCATCACGGGCACGGCCTCGTCCGAGGTCGCGAGGAATACTGCGACGAGCGTTGCCGGGGCGAGATAGCCGGCGGAAAACAGTGCGCTCGCAGCGGCGGAAAAGCCGCACTGCGGAATGCTGCCGGCCAGAGCGCCGACCGCCGGTCCGAACTGCGCCGTGCGCGAGAGCAGGGCGGGCGTGTCGGTCAGCCGGTTTTCGATATAATAGAGCAGTGCGTAGACGAGAAGCAGCAGGGGAACGGTTTTCAGCACATCGAAAAACGCATCCTGCGCGGTCGAAAGTACAGCAGTCATGTCATTTTTACCTCTTCATTCAGATTGCCGTCTCTGCGGCGGCAGAACTCAGTATACCACATCCCTGCCGTTTTCTGCAATCGGGATTTGCAGCGTGCGGCCGGATTTTCAAGAAGGAAACGATATATTTTTATGAAATTCAAAGAACTGAAACTGAACAAGAATATCCTCAAGGCGCTTGCGGAGGCCGGCTATGAACAGCCGACTCCCATCCAGGAGCAGTCTATCCCGTCTGTTCTCGAGGGGCGCGATCTGCTCGGCTGCGCACAGACCGGCACGGGCAAGACCTGCGCGTTCTCTGTGCCGATCATCCAGCGTCTGGACGAGGACGCAGGCCGCGGCATCCGTGCGCTCATCCTCACCCCGACGCGCGAGCTTGCGCTCCAGATCTACGAGAACGTCTGCCAGTATGCGCGTTATATGCCGGTGACGGCGGCGGTCATCTTCGGCGGTGTGTCGCAGGTGCCGCAGGTCGAGGCGATCGAGCGCGGCGCGGACATCCTCATCGCGACGCCGGGCCGTCTGTGGGACCTCATGGGTCAGAAGATCGTCAAGCTGAACAAGGTCGAGACCTTCGTCCTCGACGAGGCCGACCGCATGCTCGACATGGGCTTTTTCCCGGACGTCAAGCGCATCGTAAAGCAGCTCCCGGCCAAGCGCCAGACGCTGCTGTTCTCCGCGACGATCCCGAATGAAATCGCCGACCTTGCGGAGAGCATGCTCAAAAATCCGGTCAAGATCTCGGTCACGCCGTCCGCGCGTCCGGTCGAGAAGATCGAGCAGCAGATCTATTTCGTCGAGAAGGCAGAGAAGCGCACGCTGCTGCCCGAGATCATCCGCAGGGCGAACGTGCATCAGACGCTCGTCTTTACCCGCACCAAGCACGGCGCGGACCGCGTTGCGCGCGACCTCAACCGCGCGGGTATCCTGACGCGCTCCATTCATGGCGACAAGTCGCAGAACCAGCGTCAGCGTGCGCTCTCCGACTTCAAGGAATGCAAGATCGCGGTGCTCGTGGCGACCGACATCGCCGCGCGCGGCATCGACATCAGCGAGCTGCCGCTCGTCATCAACTTCGATCTGCCGAACATCCCGGAGACCTATGTGCACCGCATCGGCCGCACCGGCCGCGCCGGTCAGGAGGGTACGGCGATCTCGTTCTGCGACAGGTCGGAGCGCCCGTATCTCGCGGATATCGAAAAACTGACCGGCATCCGCATTCCGGTCGCGGGCGAAATTCCGCACGACGAGAGCAAAGATAAGGAAAAGCTCGAGAAGCAGCGCCGCGCATCCCGCGCAGCGGGCCGCCGCCGCGATACGACGAGCGAAAATGCGTCTGCGGAAGCGGTAGCCGAGGAGGCCGAGCGCGAGAAGCAGGCAAAGCGCAAGGCGCGCACGGCGCGCGCAGCGGCATCCGGCAAAAAGCCGCGCCGCGAAAAGGAGCAGGTGAAAAAGCAGGAGCAGCAGGCGAAGTCGGCCGCGCCCCGTGCGTCCCGCTCCTCGCACCGCCGCCGCGACCCGTACGCACGCTTCGAGAAGAACGAGCCGCGCTTTGACGCGCACACGCCTTCACGCGCTTATGCGCTGAGCGACGAGGCCTCCGAGCGCATCCGCCGCAAGGTCGAGGCCGCACTCGCCGCGCGCAGTGAGCGCCTGCTGAACGGCGATAAGGCCGAGGACAAGCCGAAGAAGAGCGCAAGAGGCGGCCGCAGCGGCAGAAACGGCCGCGGTGCGCACAGCAAGCACCCGGCACAGGAGGCGCAGGCAAAGACGGCGGATGCAAAGCCTGCCGCGCCGCGCCGCCACCACCGCCGCCGCACGCCGAAAAAGCCGCAGCAGCAGAAGTGAGGGGACTTCGCAGCTGAGAAAAACAGAGTAAACGGCCGCCGGGAGGGAGAGAACCGGCGGCATCGGTAGAGATAAATACGAAAGGGACGATTTGGGACCATGAACGGCGCAAAACACCGCTTTTCCCTGATTTTGACCTGTCTGCTGCTGACGGGTCTGACCGTCGTCTATCCATTTCTGCTGTATACGGACAATGCCTTCGTGACCAAGTGGCGCGAATGGTACATCGAGACGGCAATGGGTACGATGACCCACCAGTGGCTCGCCACGAGCTTTATTCCGCACGACATGATCGAAAAGGTCATGGCCAAGCGCTATCTGATGAACCAGAAGCAGGCCGGCGCGGAGAGCTTCTGGGACTTCACGCTCGACACGGACGGCGAGGAGCAGGCCATCAGTCCGAAGGCCAGATTCTACAAGCTGTACAGCGAGCTGGACGAGACCGAGTTCGAGAGCTTCCTCGACGAAAATCCGGACATCAAGGAACAGGGCTATGAGGGCTTTGAGTTCGATTTCATCGATGACGCGACCACGAAGGGCTACGACACCGGCCTCAAGACCCGGCAGGGCGACCCGGTGCTGGCGCTCGATGTAAAGCATGGCATCCTTATCGTCGAACAGACGGGCGAGGACGCGCTCGGACTGGAATATGCAGGCAAGCTCGCGCTCTGCAAAAAGCCGGAAAACGTCTATGTCGGCACCTGCGAGGGCCTCGGCGACTACGGCTCGTACGTTTCGGAGATCGTCAGCCGCTATGACGCCGTGCTCGGCATCAACGCCTCCGGCTTTGCGGACTACGAGGGCAACGGCACGGGCGGTCTGCCATACGGCTTCCTCAAGAGCGAGGGCACCGAGATACAGGGCGCGGTCGGCAACGGCTGGAAGATCATCGGCTTCGATGAGAGCAATCATCTTCAGGTCGGTGAGTTCTCGGACACGAGCGGGCTGCGTGACGCGGTCGAGTTCCATCCGGCGCTCATCATCAACGGCCAGAACCTTGTGGCCGGTACGGGTCTGAACGATCAGCAGCCGCGCACCGCCATCGGTCAGGCCAAGGACGGCACGGTGCTCATGCTCGTCATCGACGGCCGTCAGTTCCACTCGTTCGGCATTTCCATCGAGCGCTGCGGCGAGATCATGGGCGAGTACGGCGCGTATCAGGCGTCCATGCTGGACGGCGGCTCGTCCTCGGTCATGGTCTACAAGGGCCGCGAGATCACGAGTCCGACCACGCTCTCGCAGAATGAAGAGGGCAGAACCCTGCCGGACGCATTCCTCGTCAGGTGAGGGTAAAAAGAGAGAAGAAAACGGCTCCCGGTGAGATTTTTCACCGGGAGCCGTTTGTGTTATTGATGCAGTTTATTGTACAGACGCTCCATCGTAACGAGCGCCTGCTCGCCGGTATAGCCGCCGGCAGGATGGAAGGCGTTGTTCTCCTCGCCCTTCATGATGCCGATCTCGCGCATCGCGTAAATGCTGTCGCGCGACCACGCGCCGAACTGCGCGTCATCCGCATACCGTTCGCGGCTCTCCGCGGTCTGTGTGCCGCCGAGGATTTCGTAAAGACGGTTCAGCATGGCCGCTGCCTCCTCGCGCGTGATGGTCGCACAGGGGCGGAACGTGCCGTCCTCGTAGCCGGTGACGATGCCGAGCGCGGCGGCAAGCCGGACGTTCTCATCGTCGCAGTCGCTGTACGGCGTTTCGTCCGGTGCGGCCTGTCCGTCCGGCGTGAGCACGCGGTACAGCTGCACCGCCTGTGCGGCGAAGTCCACGCGCGTGATGTCTAGACGCGGATAGTGATAGTTTACAAGGGACAGACCGTGTTCAGCGGCGCTGTCCACCTCGGCGGTCGTCCATGCGCTGTACTGGTCCAGGTTTTTCGGCAGGGCGGTCTCGCCGCCGTCGGGCGCGATCAGATAGAACTTGTCGCCGCGTTTGCCGATGATGCGCGTGTAGTTCCACTGGATGCCGTCAAAATCGTTCGCGCTGACGAATTTGCCGGTCGTGTCGATCAGACCATATTTGCCGTTGCCGTATGCGCCGTACTTGATCGAGCCGTCCCACAGCGTGCTGCCGGTCTGAACAGCCATCAGGCCGTCATGGAATGTCGGAGGCGTGACCATGATGCCGCCGTCCAGATCGCCGCGCACGACGTTCATGTCGCTGTCGAGCAGTCTGTACTGGAGCACATCGTACTGCGTAACGGTAGGCTCTTCATAGAAGATCACGTCGCGGACCGGCTTTTTCTCGTAGGACGCGAGAATGTACATTCCCTCACCGGCGGAGCGGATCATGGAGCCAGGAAGACCTGACGCCGCCACAGTGAGGTTTCCCTCGGTGTCGGAGAACCAGCAGTCGAGCGTGTTCGGCTCCTGTCCGCTTTTTGTCAGGAGAAAGGAATCGTTTTCCAGCCGTTCGACCGTATCGTATTCGGGCGGTACGATGACCTTTCCGGTCTGCATGTTGATGATTCCGTGGTTATGGCGTGAAACGTCTATCGAAAAAAAGAGCTCATACAGGTTTTTCTCCGGCATAAGCGAATAAATCGACGCATAATAGTCATCGGTTTTGTCATAAGCGGAAGTATTGCCCGTCTGCCACTGCTGCTGAAGATGCGTCACGGCTGTTTCGAGCAGCGCGTCCCGGTCTGCGGTATCCGCTGCGCCCGCGCATACGGCCATGCTTTCGGCGACCAGCGCCGCCGCGAGAAAATAACGAAGTCTGCTCATAAGTTTTCCTCCTTTTATTGTACGGTTTCTGCCTACAGTATACCATAGAAAAGAGAAAACAGCGACAGAAATATGAAAATGAGGCTGTCGGAAAAGCATAGCCTTCCGACAGCCTCAATACATTCTGGAGCAAGGTACGGGAATCGAACCCGCCTCTGTGGCTTGGGAAGCGACCGTTCTACCGATGAACTAACCTTGCATTTGCTGTCCGAGCACCCGGACAGCAGTATTATTATACCGTTTTTCACCGTCCCTGTCAAGAATATACGCAGCAGTGCGGAACGGCGAACCGGGAATTATCGAGATGACACCGCTTTCTCAGTCGGCCAGGATCTTCGGAGTGCTGCGCAGGAGATTAAAAAGTTGGCGAGCCAGCCGGCCGGTACAGCGAGCCAGACAAATGCAATACCGAAACGCGGCGCGCAGATCAGGGCAACGGACAGACGGATCGCGAGATTCACCATGTTTGCAGCGAGGAACGGGCGCATGATTCCGAGTCCGCGAAGAACGCCGTCGGTCGCCATCTTGATGCCCATAAAGATAAAGAAGCAGCCGAGCCATCTCATGTAATCCCCGGACACCTGATAGGCCAGCGCTGTCCCGTCTTTCCCGAGGAACAGCGAGGAAATCTGCGTGTGCAGCGCCTCGATGACGATAAAGGCAAGGACTGCGAAGCATACATCCAGCACCAGCGCGGCATGATAGCCTTGCTTGATGCGCTGCTTTTTCCCGGCGCCAAGGTTCTGCGAAACATACGGCGAGACCGCATTGCCGATGGATACAAAAATCAGAGAAAACACATTCTCCACCCGCATCGTCGCTGCATAGCCCGCGAGGGCCTGTGTACCGAAGGGGTTGACGACCGCCTGCACGATCATCATGCCGATGGACACGGTAGACTGCTGAAGGACCGACGGGACAGCGATTTGAAGCATGGAACACAGCTCCTGCCCGTCAAACCGGTGAAAAGCGCTCTTGTAGCGCCGCATTCGCTGAAGGAAGATCAAGAGCGACAGCACAGCGGAAATGCCCTGCGCGATCAGTGTCGCAAGCGCCGCGCCGAACACGCCGAGACCGAGACCGGCTACCATCCAGAGATCCATGAGGATATTGAGGACGGATGAGAAGATCAGCAGCCCGAGCGGGATTTTTGATTCGCCGATGGAGGTGAACATCGTTGAGAGAATGTTGTACATAAACAGGAATGGAAAGCCTGCGAAATAGACCCTCAGATACAGCACCGCCTCCTCCAGTATATCGGCAGGAGTTTGCAGTCCGCTCATCATCGCGTGGGAAAAGCCAAAGCCAAAGACTCCGAGAACGATGCTCAGAACGAAAAAGCTGAGCAGGGAGGTTGACACGATGGTTTTCATTTTGCCGTATTCTCTGGCGCCGAAATAGCGGCTTACGAGCACACCGGCGCCGACACCGGCTCCCAGCGCCACGCAGATGAAAACGTTGGTCAGGGCAGCGCAGGCGCCGACCGCTGCAAGAGCAGAGGAGCCGACAAACTGACCGACGATGATGGAGTCAGCCATATTGTATACCTGCTGAAAAAAGCTGCCGAGAATCATCGGCATTGCAAAAACTGTAAGCGCCTTGAGAGGCGCATCTGTGATCAAATATTCATCCTTCGACATTATCCTTTTCCTCCCCCGGAGTTTCGTTCTCTATTCTATCATATTTCGACTGCATATTCCATCCCGGAAGAACGCAATAATTGAAAGCAGCGCAGAAAAGGCGATGCCGCGCGGCAGCCGGAATGGGCGGCTGTATGCAGCGGCCGAAAACGGCACTGCCACCGCGGTTCAGCAGGGGATATACCGCGTGAAAAGCCCGGAGAGCACAAAAAAGCCGTCCTCTCGGACGGCTTTATGTGGCGGAGAAGGTGGGATTCGAATTCTGGTTTGAAATTAAATTGTGTACAAATATGTTTATTACATGATATATCATATGTTTTTTGCAACCATTTATACCACTTAGTCTACATGAAATGTGCTTCGTAATTTCCGCTTGGGGTATAAATGGGGTACGGGAGCGAATCCTTCCTCTTCTGTATTCTTTTGCAGACGATACCTCAACCTTTTGCAAAAGGAGGCAATTATGGTAATCAGTTTATGCTGCGGAAAAGGCGGCACGGGAAAGACCACCAGCACCTGCAACATCGGTGCGGCACTGGCTGAACACGGCAAGCGCGTCCTGCTCATTGACAACGACCAGCAGGGCAGCTTGACGCTCTCGCTCGGCTATGAACCATCGGCTCTGCCAAGTACGCTGGCGAACCTGATGTTTCAGGCAATCGATATGCCGGAATTGCTGAACGAGACCATCGAACGCACTATTCAGCAGGCATCGGACAATCTGCACCTCATTCCGGCGAATAAAAAGCTGGCCGGTATCCTGTCGCGGCTCGTCAGTATGCAGAATACCCGTGCCATGTTTCCGAATGATAACGATGGCATAACACCGGAAAAGATCCTGTCCGCTATTGTGGAACGACTCAAAACCCGTTACGACTACATTCTGATTGATTGCAGCCCGCATCTGGACTTGCAGATGATCAACGCCCTTACCGCTTCGGACCGTGTCATCATTCCCACACAGGCGCATTTTCTTGATACGGCCGGTTTGAATGACACCATCGAAATCATTCATAAGGTGCAGCAGTCGCTCAATCCGTCACTGAAACAGGTAGATATCCTACTGACGATGTTCATGCCGCGCACCATTCTCAATCAGATTTCGCGGCAGAATATACAGGAGCGTTATGGCGAGCAGATGCACGTTTTCGAGCAGCCGATAGACTATTCCATCAAGGTCGCGGAACACCCGGCTATCGGTATCAGTCTGCTGGAGTACGCTCCGCAGAATACGGCGGCGATTTCTTATCGCACGGTTGCAGAGGAGGTCATACAGCATGGCTAAATCAGCACTTGCCAACGCACTGAAAGAGCGCAGCGCAAAATCTGCCACCCAATCAGCCGATGTCAATGATTCGGTCGATGAAGCATTTGAAGCCTTGTTCGGTGCAGCCGCACCACCGGCAAAGAAGAAGCGCGTGACGATGGAGCTTCCTATTGAGCAGCTTCACCCGTTCCGCACCTCTCACATCGGCTTCAAGCCGTACAGTCAGGAGAATTTGAAGATGCTTGCCGATGATATTGCAGAGAACGGACTGATCGAAAACATCAAGGTTCGGCCGTCCGAACACGGCTATGAAATTCTCAGCGGGCATAACCGCGTTGCCGCCTGCAAAATGCTGGGGCGCAAGGAAATCACCGCAGATATTGAATTCGTTGACAATGCCAGAGCCGTTGTGATTGCTACCGTCACAAATTTGCAGCGGCGGCAGAGTCTGCTCCCCAGCGAGCGCGGCTGGGCATATCGTGCGCTGCTCGATGCCTATCGTCAGCAGGGGAAACGCAGTGATTTGGTTACTGCAACTTGTGGTGAAATCCACCACAAGTTAAAAGCTCGAGAGAGAGTAGCGTGTTTCTTCGGAGTTGGGGTCAATGATGTGCGACAAACCGTGCGGCTGACATATCTTATTCAACCCCTGCTTAATGCAGTAGATGAGCGTAAGCTGAATATGATGTGCGGAGTTGCACTTTCGTATTATGACCCGGCAACACAGAGCCGCTTCTATCATCTGTTAAAGACAGAGCATCGCCGTTTGCCGGTAGATATGATGAAGAAAATCAAACAGAGCTGCCCTCCGCCGTCTATTTCAGCCGAAGAACTGGACAAAGCATGGAAAACTGCCGCAGAGCAGCTTTCAGAGCAGAAAACCGGCAGCATCCGCTTTTCACGCAAACGGTTTGAGCCGTATCTGCACCGGATACCGCCAGATATCAATATCGAGGATTTGTTCCTTGAGTTTCTGCAAAACCGCTTTGCAGATGGAGAACAGCCATGAAAAACAGACAAAAATTATCACGCGCACCACCATGGAGGGAGAAAAATGAACCTACAGGCACTTGTACTCTGCTGTATCGCGGCAGGCAACACATTGGCGCAGGCACAGGTCGTGGAAATAAAGAATACCGTACCTTCCACTCCGCCCATCGCAACCGAAGCACCGGCAGTTTCTGAAGATTTTACCGTGCTGGAGCAGGAAATGCTTGATTTAATCAATGAAGCCCGTGAAAATGCCGGTCTGCCGACCGCGCAGGCGAACGATGCCCTGCACGAGATGGCGCAGGTCCGCGCACAGGAAATCATGGTTTCGTTTTCGCATGAGCGTCCGAACGGTACCAAGGTCGATCTGATGCACGAAATCGGCATCACACCACAGAATTACTGCGCTGAGAATATTCTCAGCGGTACAGACGTATCCACGCCGCAGTCCATGATGAACTGCTTCATGAACTCCGAGCCGCACCGCGCATGGATTCTCAGCGAGGAAGTCAATGCGGTCGGCGTGGCTATCGTCCAAAATGAATATGGGCAGTTCTATTCGGTTCAGTCGTTCGGCTGCTTTTAATCCGAATTAACCGCACAAACGAGAGGTCATTCACGATCTCTCGTTTTATTTTGCAAAGAAACAGGTGATTTTATGAAATTTTCTCTCCCTCAGCGGTTCACAGCGGCTATTCTGTCAGCTGTGACCGCCCTTTCCTGCATGACGGTGAGCGTACCGCTTGCCGGTGCGGCAGTCGAGGACAACAAAGCCTCTGCTATCGAAATCAAGGTCGGCGAAACCTATAACATCTCAGATAACGGAACGCAGAAAGCATGGTTTCGGCAGAACGGTTCGGCGCGTAATGTATGGCCGATGTACACCAAAGCATCGGATGGCACGACAATTCGCGCATACTGCGCCGACCATGCGAAAACCAATCCGGGAACCGGCGGCAAGCCGTATACCGTTACCGGAAAAGTTTCCGATATGCACGTTTACGGCGTGGCGACACGCAGCGATTCCCGCACGACTCTGAACGAGTTTATCAGCTGGGTGCAGGCACCACTGACCGCGAGCAACTTCACAGCGGATATGTACTTTTCCGCGTCGCAGGCGGCTATCTGGGTTGCTCTGGGCGATGCACAGATTGCAGCGAACAGCAGCTTTGGCGTGAGCTACACAAGTTCTACGGCTCTCGGATACCGCGCGTCCGGCAAGACGCTGAGCGCATCTACCACCTCCGAGGCGTTGACACTGTACGCCGCAATCAAGATGCTGGAATACGGCAACACATTCTACAATGTGTGGGGCCCGAACGGGAAAAATCATGCGCCGTGGACCGGCTGCACGATCAATTATACGCCGGGCAGCAGCACATACAGCGCAGCAAATGTAAAGACCGGCTCGATCAATCTGACCGGCGGTATCATCAAATCCGGTGTGTTCGCAGAAAAGCAGATTGCCGGACAGACCTGTCTGGTTCTGCCGATGGCGGCGGCTTCCGCAACATTTGTACGCGGCAACAAAATCACGCTCAAAGCCGACAAACTGCCGACCGGCGCATTTCTGATGAGCGAAACCGGTGCGAAAAGTGCAAACAGCACATTGACACTGAGTAATGTGCGGAATGACAAAACGCTGTACAAAAACGGCAATGGCATGGCTTACGGCGAAACCTTTCTGCTGTGTATTCCGAAAACGACCGCCGAGCAGATGGACGCGGCAGACACCAAGTTGCAGACTTCTGTTACTGCGACGATGAATGTAGACCGCTATGATGTTTATGTTGCATCGACCAACGCCAGTGGTGTACAGCCGGTCATTCTGGTCGAACCGGCGGTCAAGCAGTCCGCCGCACAGCTTGTTTTCGTTAATCAGGAGGTCGCACAGGGTACGGTTCGCGTGCGTATCCTGAAAACCGATGAAGCCGGTGCGGGACTGGCAGGCTGTACCTTTGAGCTAACCTACCCCGGACAAAAAGCACCGCTGACCGGCGTTTCTTCCGCGTCCGGCGAGGTGGTTTTCAACGATTTGCCGCTGAATACCAACGTTACGATAAAAGAAACCGCCGCACCGAAAGGCTACACGCTGCTCCCGGCAAAGACGCTCAACACCGGCACGAAAAGCGGTCAGACCATCGAATTGCAGCTTGCAAACAGCACTGACCATACATTCAAAATCCACAAAATCAGCAGTGCGGATGGTCGCAATCTGATGGGCGCTACCTTTGAAATTCGAGGCATTGACAACGATTACAAGCACAGCTTTACAACCGATGCGCTTGGTGAAATCACAGTGCAGGGGCGCGACCTGCCGAAAGGCTCATACGAATGTTACGAGGTTGCCGCGCCGGAGGGTTACGCTACCGATGGTTCGGACATTCAGACCTTTGCATGGGACAACAGCAAGGACATCGAGCTGTCCTTTAAGGACGCACCGCGACCGGGCATTAAGATCTACAAGTATGACAAGGATACCAAGATGCCGCTGGAGGGCGCGACCTTTGAAATCCGCCGCGACGGTCAGGTACTTGCAACCGTAAAGACCGATGTAAACGGCAATGCCGGTCTGTACGATCTGCCCAAGGGATTTTATCAGGTAGTCGAAACCGAACCGCCGCAGGGTTATCTCCGCGACGAGCAGGTACACGAGGTCTACATTGACCCGACCGCAGACCCGACGCAGCTCATCCGCGAGGTCAATGTTGCAAATACAAAAAAATTATCCATCCGTATTGTGAAAATCGACAAGGAAACCAAGGTTCCGCTGTCCGGCTGGAAGTTTGATGTGTACTACAACGATGCTCACCTTACGACCGTAACGACCAACCAGAACGGCGAAGCAATGGCTGAAAACCTCCAGCCGGGTACTTACCGCGTTAAGGAAACCGGCGGCGATACCGAGCATTACAACATGGATGCACCGGATCAGACGGTTGAACTCATTAAGGATCAGGCTGAAATCCCGACCCTTACCTTTGCCAACACCATCAAGAAGCATTTCGGTATTCTGAAAATCGACAGTGAAACTTACAAGCCGATTGAAGGCGTTACTTTCGCCATCTACAAGGACGGCAAGCTGCTCGGCAATTACACCACCGGCGCAGACGGTCGTATCTGGCTCCCGTATGCAGAGCCGGGTACTTATCAGGCGCAGGAGGTCATTACAGACCCGAAGTATGTCCTCAATGAAAAGGTATTCACCATTGAGAACAATTCCGAGTACCCGACGTTCTTCACTATTCCGAATGTGATGAAGAAGGATATTACCGTCACCAAGATCGACAAGGATACCGGTAAACCGTTGCAGGGTGTTGTTTTCCAAGGCTTCAAGGACGGAAAGAGCATCGGCTACTTTACCACCGGTGCAGACGGTAAATTCACGATCTCCTACGCAGACAGCGGCACTTATACTTTCCGCGAATATCACACTCTTGCCGGTTATGTGCTGAATAAGGAACCTATTACTATTGAGCACACCACGGACGGCAACGTCGATATTATCGTGGACAACACAGTGCAGAAAAAGTTCGAGGTCGTTAAGGTGGACAGCCAGACCAAGCAGCCGCTGGCGGGCGTACAGTTCAAAATCTGGCGCGACAGTGTGCTACTCGGTGACTACACCACCGATGAAAACGGTAAAATCACCATCGAAAAGGCTCCGGCAGGCACTTACAAGGTGCAGGAAGTTGCGACGCTGAAAGAATATATCCTCAACGACAAACCGCTGGAGATCGAACACACGACCGATAAGGATACTTCGATTACGGTTGAGAACACCAAGAAGCCGGGACTGTCCATCACCAAGATCGACGCCGAAACCAAGAAGCCGTTGACCGGTGCAGTCTTTAAGCTGACACGCGCGAACGGTGATGTGATCCGCGAGGACATTACAACCGGTGAGGACGGTACTGCCTTCGTTGAGGGACTGGATGCCGCAGATTATATCGTGACCGAGATTACCGCACCCGGCGGCTACATCATCGACAAGACCCCGCACCCGGTATCGCTGGAAGAGGGTAAGACCTACACTCTTACTGTTGAGAACAGCAAGAAGCCCGGTCTGCTGATTAAGAAGGTGGACGCACAAACCAGCAAGCCGCTGGCGGGTGCATCGTTTAAGGTAACACGCGGTGATGGTTCGGTTGTTCGTGAAAATGTTGTAAGCGATGCGGACGGTATTGTGCATCTCGCTGAACTTGACACCGGAACCTATATCATTACCGAAACCATAGCGCCGTCCGGTTATGTGATTGACGATACGCCGAAAACGGTGCAGCTCCGTAAAGGTCAGATCTACGAGGTCGTTTTCTCGAACAGCCGCAGCTACGGTTTGCAAATCCGCAAAATCATCAAAGGCACGAACAAACCGCTGAGCGGCTGCGTGTTCCGAGTTGCCAAGGCAAACGGCGAAATTATCGGCAAATACACCACTAATTCCGCCGGTTTGACGACAGTCAGCGGTCTGGAGGACGACGTTTACGTCGTCACGGAACTTTCGTGTCCGGAGGGCTACCGACTGGACAGTACACCGCAGAACGTCATCGTCAAATCCGGTGAACTGGCGACCGTTGAATTTCAGAACGAAAAGCTGGCAAGTATCCGCATCAAGAAAATCGACGCGGTAACGAAGAAAGGCATTTACGGCGTTCGTTTCCTCGTAAAAGATGAAGCAAACAACCTCATTGGCGAATATTCTACCGACCAGGACGGCTATATCGAGCTGCGCGACATTCTGACGGACGGAAGGAGCGAAATCAAGCTGAAAGTCGAGGAAATCGCGGCGGCACAGGGTTATGTACTGGACAGCACGGTTCGCACGCTGCGTATCCGCCGAGGAGAAACGACCGAACTGGTCGTGGAAAACACGCCGGTTCTCGGACAAATTCAGGTGGTTAAGAAATCCTCGCAGGATAATCCGGTCACAAATCAGCTCAAAGGCAGTCTGCTGCAAGGCGCGGTGTTTGAGATTGAAAACGCCGAAACCGGACGTATCGTAGATACGATTACCTCGGACTCCCGTGGTATTGCGGCTTCCAATCCGCTGCCGCTGGGACGCTACTTTGTGCGTGAAATTAAGGCTCCGCAATTTTATCAGCTCAACACACAGAAAGTTGAAGTCAAACTGAAGGTCGAGGGCGATGTGGTCCGCATCGAGATGTATAACGATGCCGCAAGCATCAAAACAAGCATTA
>ERZ1673722.1936-NODE-1936-length-18885-cov-11.568030_pt1 | contig 18885 bp, 20 predicted proteins | sample MGYA00580222_ERZ1673722 | MGnify/ENA primary metagenome ERZ1673722 (study PRJEB41218, sample SAMN15661750) | gut metagenome | host: Homo sapiens | place: Canada: London | collected 2015-08-20/2019-03-30 | study: EMG produced TPA metagenomics assembly of...
GTAAGGGTCGTCCGCCAAAGCAGTTGCCGAAGCAGGTAGAAGAAGATCTGCTGGCGGACGCCAAGCGCAAGGGCGCGGAGGTGGTGTTCACCACCGGCGGCGCACAGTCCAACCACGCCATGCTGACGGCGGCCTGCGCCAAGAAGCTGGGCATGGAGCCGATCCTTATTCTGAAAAAGCGCGGCGTTACCGAACGCAAGGGCAACCAGCTGCTGGAATATCTCATGGATACGGATGTGTGCTTCATGGATACCGACAGCTATGATGATATCTATGCGGAGATGGATCGTGTCGGCAAGGCCTTCGCCGGTCTGGTGAAGATGGCCCGCGAGGGACAGTTCAAGCCCACCGACAACGTGCTGTACCTCTACTCCGGCGGCGCCGGCGGCCTGTTCGCCATCGACATCGAGCTGGACTGAATCGCCTTAGCGGGCGCAGGCTTTTAAATCCGGTTATCGGTTGTCATCAGGCGGGTATGCCTTTCCCGCACACATAGAGCAGCACCCAAAAGAACGGCCGGAGGAAGCTCCGGCCGTTCTTTGCACAGCGGGAATGGGAAAGCGTATGGAAAAATCTTGCCGATACGGCGAGTGTTTTTGCATTTCTGTGGTTGTAAAGCTGCCGAAAATGGTGTAGTATGTAGGCGGATATTTTTATACCAATCCGGAGGTGGACTATGCAGATGACCGTGCCGCGCCCGCGTGAACAGGCGCTGGAGCAAATCATGGCGTATATATTGGAGAATAAACTTTCCGCTGACGATAAGCTTCCGCCGGAGCGTGAAATGTGCCAGATGTGGGGGGTTAATCGCTGCACCCTGCGCAGCGCCATTGCCGCCCTGACGGAGCAGGGGATTGTGTACGCCGTTCAGGGCAGCGGGACCCGTATTGCGCACAGATTTCGCCGTATCCTACAGGATTTGCAGGGATTTTCGGAATACGCCGCCGATTGCGGCCTGCGGCCGGAAACGAGGCTGCTGTCCATGTCGCAGGTGGAGTGCGACAAGCAGCTTTCCCGGCGGCTCCATCTGGTGCTGGGAGAAAATGCCTATCGAATCTCCCGCCTGCGCATTCTCAACGGCCAGCCCACCCTTATCGAAACGGCCTATATTCCCGCCGCGCTGGCCCCCGGCCTGGAGGAGCATGATCTGGTGACCGGCTCCCTCTTTTCGGTGCTGCGGGAGGGGTACGGCCTGGATCTGGATCACGGCGAAGAGAAGGCCAGCATCACCACAGCCGCAGAGGAGGAGGCCGTTCATCTCGGCATCGCCGCCGGGGATCCTGTGTTCTGGATCGCCAGCATCACGCAAACGCCGGAGGGCGTTCCTGTGGAATATTGCCGCACCGTGGCAAGAGCGGACAAGGTGGAGCTGGTCAGCGTTCTCCACCGCGGAGAAAGCGAGGCATCCGATCATGCGTAAAATCAGCTATAAATCCCCGCTTTATATCCAGCTGCGCGAGGTGATCCGCAGTAAGATCGAAGAAGAAGAATACTTGCCCGGCACAGCCATACCCTCGGAAAATCAGCTGATGGAGACCTATGGGCTCAACCGGGTGTCCGTTCGCAGTGCGCTGGCGGCGCTGGAGTTTGAGGGACTTTTGAAAAGCGTGAAGGGAAAAGGGGTTTTTGTAGCGGGGCCCAAGGCCAAGCGGAATATGGATACGCTGGGCGGTTTTCACAACACCATGCGCCAGAGCGGCGGAAACACCGCCACACGGATTCTCAGCAAGACGCTGCGTCAGGCAGGCCCCTATTATGCCCGCCTGTTGGAGATTTCCCCCGAGAGCACCATCTGGTTTATTCGCCGGGTAGAAAATACGGCGGGCGAGCCGGTGGCGCTGGAGGAGCTTTACATTCCCTACAGTGTGGTGCCCGGTCTGGAGGAGGTGGATATAAAGCTGTTCTCCATCTATGACATCTATCAGTGGAACGGCATCGTGCTGGGAGAGGGACATCAGACGCTGCGCATCACCCGGCTGCCGCCTATGCTGGCCAAGCACATGGACGTGCCGCCGGAGCAGGCGGTAATGGAGTTTTCATGCACCACCCGGGATCGGGGCGGCCGGGTGGTGGAGTTTTCCCGCAGCTATGTGCGCAACGATAAGGCGGAGTTTGTCGTCCACTTCCGTCACACAAATCCATAATTGGTATAACTTTAATATTACAACTATCAATACAGACGGATAAAATGCGTTATCCGCCTGTATTTTTTACCATTTGTTGTTATTTTAACCAAAATTGCCGGGGCTGATTTTAGTCGAAACATAGAATTCACGCTTTTTGCCGCAAAAACCGATTATCATCTTGTAATTGGTATAAGTTGATACTATACTTATCACATCAGGGCAACACAACGAAAAAAGGTTGAGAGGTGGGCCACTTGTCCGATTCCATCGTATCGCTGCGCCATGTGGAAAAATGGTATGGCAACAACCACGTGGTAAAAGACAGGAATCTTGAAATTCATGAAGGCGAATTTCTGACATTACTGGGGCCATCCGGCTGCGGAAAAACCGCAACGCTCCCGCCTTTAATTTCGATTACAAGACCAACGTCTTCTTCCAGAAGGACGTGGGCGACGCGCTGACCATCTACGATAAATACTATCAGATGCTGAAGGTGGGTTAATCCATCGCTGCAAAAATGGAGGGATATCCTTGGTTAAGTTTGATGAACAAAAACAAATCGACAGCGTAAACGGTGCTTTGGCATTGCGGCCGCAAATCGAAGAGCTGATCGACCGTCTGCTGGCAGAGGGCGTGAAAAACCTCTGCTGGCTGGGCATCGGCGGCACATGGGCCAGCTGTATGCAGGTGGTATGCTATCTCAAGGAGCACACCGACATGGATACCTTCGCCACCAACGCCGCAGAGTATTGTACCACAGGCGATAAGCGTGTGGGCGCGGGAACCCTTGTGGTTCTCTCCTCTGTGACCGGCACCACCACGGAGATCGTGGATGCGGTTCGTCTGGCCCAGAGCCACGGCGCAAAGGTGCTGGGGTTCATTGACAAGCCGGATGCTGAGCTGGCCACTCTGGTGGATTACTGCATCAGCTACAAGGGCAATGAACAGCTGAAGTTCTTTATGGTGGCGGACTGCTTCCTGCGCCGTCAGGGCAACTTCCCCGACTATGACACCTATTATGCCCAGATGGACGCCTATCTGGCCAAGGATCTGGTGGAGATCGAGAAGATTGCCGATCCCTTTGCGGAGAACTTTGCCCGCAAGCATCTGGAGGACAAGCTCCACTACTTCGTGGGCGCCGGCTGCCTGTATGGCGCCACCTATTCCTACGCCATGTGCTACTGGGAAGAGATGCACTGGATTCGGACGAAGTCCATCCACAGTGCCGAGTTCTTCCACGGTATGCTGGAAATCGTGGACAAGGATACGCCGGTCACGGTCTTTGTGGGCGAGGATGCCCAGCGGCCCCTGGGCCTGCGTGTGGCGAAGTTCCTGCCGCGGATTTGCGAGAACTTCACCATTATCGACACCCATGATTATCCGCTGGAGGGTATCGATGAGAAGTACCGCGGACGGATGTGCTATGCCATTATGCACGCGGTAACCAATCGCATCGACGCCCATGTGGAAGCCATCAGCGGCCACGACATGGCCATTCGCCGGTACTACCGGAAGTTAGCGTATTAAGTGAAAAAGGGCGGGTTTCCCCGCCCTTTTTTCAGAGGTTTGCTTATGAAATTTGGGATGTTTACCAGCGGTTATCAGCGTCTGCCGCTGGAAAAATGCTTTACAGACGCTGCGCAACTGGGGTATGATTACATAGAGCTTTGGGGCGGCTATCCCCACGCCTTTGCCCCGGATGTGATAGAGGACTATCGGGAGATCCGCCGCTTGCAGGAGCATTACGGCATTCCCGTGCCTGTCTATACGCCGGAGCACAATGCCTATCCCTATAACTATATGCTGGGGACGGAAAAGCAGTGGCGCAATTGTATGGCGTATCTGGAGGTGTCTGTCCGTGCCGCCGGGCTGATCGGCGCCGGGCAGATGCTGATTTCCGTGGGACACGGCGGCGAGTGCCCGGCGGAATTGCGCCGCGCACGGCGGCGAGTGCCCGGCGGAATTGCGCCGCGCACGGCTGCGCCGCTCTGTGAAGCATCTTGCCCGCGTTGCCGAACGGGAGCATGTTGTCCTTCTGCTGGAAACGCTGTCCCCTCTGGAGAGCAACACCTGCACACGGCTTCATGAGCTCAAGGAGCTGCTGGAGGCGGTGGACTCGCCGTGGCTGATGGGGATGTGCGATGTGGTGCCGCCGGTATTGCAGGGCGAGGACCCGGTGGACTATTGCCGCCATCTGGGAAGCAGAATGGCCCATTTGCATCTGGTGGACTGCGATGGCGTGACGGAAACCCATCTGATCCCCGGAGACGGTGTATTGAACCTGAAACAGATTGTCAGCGACTTCCGGCAGGCGGGCTATGACGGCCGCGCCACGCTGGAGCTGGTGACTCACTATATGGACGATCCTACCGGCGCCGCAGGACTGGCGCTGCAAAGAGCAAAGGAGTTATTATGATAAAAATTGCGTGCGCAGGCGACAACTGTGTGGATTATTATGACAACACCGGCGAGAGCTTTCCCGGCGGAAATCCGGTCAATGTTTCGGTGTATGTAAGGCGTCTGGGCGGCCAGTCCGCCTATCTGGGCGCGGTGGGTACGGATGATTTTGGAAAACAGATGTGCGCCGCGCTGCAAGAGAAGGGCGTAGACGTCAGCCATGTGCAGATTCTGCCCGGCAAAACTGCCTTCACCCATGTAGAGCGCATCAATGGTGAGCGGGTATTCGGCGATTATGATGAGGGCGTCATGGCGGATTTCAGACTCCGGCAGGCGGATTTCGACTTCCTCAAGGGATACAATCTGCTGGTCACCGGACTGTGGGGGCATACGGAAAGTCAACTGGCCGACGTTCGCGCCATGGGGATTCCCGTGGCCTTTGACGGGGCCGAGCGCCCGCTGGATGAGGCGGGCAGGATCGCGCTGTCCCATGTGAACGTGGCGTTTTTCTCAGATGACGCCTCCGATGAGGAAAGCCTCAAGGCGCGGATTCTGGAGATAGCGGCGCTGGGCCCCCAGATCGTGGTGGCCACCCGAGGCGGAAAAGGGAGCCTTGCCTATGACGGCGAAAGCTTCTATCCGGGCCAGATCGTTCCATGCTCCGTGGTGGATACCATGGGCGCGGGGGACAGCTTTATTGCCGGATTCCTGATGGCGTGGCTGAAAAAGGAGTCGATCCCGGCCTGCATGCGTGCCGGAGCGGAAAATGCAGCTGTAACGCTGGGCTATCCCGGCGCGTGGTGATAATAAAAGAGCGAATCAACATGGAAGAACTGCTGAAGTCTTTGCAGGAGCTGCTGGCCATTGAATCGGTGGCCCGGCGGGATCAGGAAAAGCCCTTCGGAAACGGCGTGGCCCAAGCGCTGGATTATACGCTTTCCCTTTGCCAACGTATGGGCTTTCATACAAAGAACGCCGACGAGCTGTACGGCTATGCGGAAATCGGCGAGGGTGCGGAGATCATCGGCTGCCTTGGCCATCTGGACGTGGTCCCCGCGGGAGATGGCTGGCATTATCCGCCTTATGCGCCGGAACCATAGACGGCGGACGGCTGTACGGCCGCGGCACAATCGACGACAAGGGGGCCCACCCTGATCGCGCTTTTCGCGGCCCATGAAGAGCCTGTTCGCTTTGGCTTCACACCGGATGCGGATTTCCCCGCCATCTACTGTGAAAAGGGGATTTTGCGCCTTCATCTGACCATGCCGCTGACCGACTCCGGTATTCTGGACGCCAAAGGCGGCACGGTGGTGAACATGGTGCCGGATGCCTGCACGGTCACCACGGCAGCACGCCTTGGCGAGGCGAGAACGCCATTGACCGCGCCATGGAGCAGCTGCCGGCAGAGAGCGGGCCGTTCGCCGCGGCATATCGGGCGCTGTTTTATTCATTTGCAAAGTTATTTCTGCATAGTTTTACAATAATTATACATTGCTAAATTTATTTTAGACGGATGCCGCGCAGCACCTCCGTTGTGGTGAAACCGCTGCCTTCAAACCGCAGGTCTTTTAGCGCAAACGGAAGCTTCGCTGTGCTATCAAGCTTTATCAGCCGATAATTCAGCCGCAAACGCTCGGCATTTTCCGTGATCGAACGACGAACGGACGGCTTTTCAATCTGCTCCGCGTTTTGCAGTACAGCTTCGAGCGTACCGAATTTGCGGATGAGCTGCGATGCTGTTTTCTTGCCGACCTTCTCCGCACCCTTGACATTATCAGCCGTGTCGCCTGTAAGCGATTTAAAGTCCGCATACTGCATGGGTGAAATGCCGAATTTTTCACAGAACTGCGCGGGCGTGTAGATCACCGTGTTTTTGCCGCGGTACCGCAGCACGGAGACATGCTCGGAGAGCAGCTGAAACAGGTCGCTGTCAAACGACGAAATCACCGTTTCGGTGTCATTAAATGTCAGCGCATAACTTGCAATCACATCATCCGCCTCGCAGTCTGTTGTTTCAAAGCGCTTGATCTGCAAATAATCGAGCGCGCGGTAAATATCACCGAGCTGCGAATACGGGTTTTCCTCTTCCGGCACGGTACGGAGATCCGGGCGGTTTGCCTTATAGGCTTTGTCCAAATCCGCGCGGGTGTTTTCAATTTCGCCATCGAATACCGCAAGCACATGTGTCGGACCTACCATGCGAATGATTTTCAGCAGCGCGCCGACAAACCCCAGCACGCCCTGTATCGCCCGACCGTCCGCCCCGAAAATTCGCGCCGGCATGCCGAAAAACATTTGAAACAGCAAGTTGCTGCCGTCGATAAGCAAGAGTTTAGCCATGGTTTGATCTCCTCGAATTTTTCAAAGTTCCGCATATAGCAAAAAGTCCTGACTTTCCGAAGAAAATCAGGACTTTGGTGGAGACGGACGGGATCGAACCGTTGACCTCTTGAATGCCATTCAAGCGCTCTCCCAGCTGAGCTACGCCCCCGTTTGGTACTTGAATATTATAACACAAGTGGTTACAAATTTCAAGCCCTTTTTTGTTTTTTATTGATCTTTTTTCGCAAAGCGAAAAATATCGCCGTTTATTCGATGCTGTGAATGCGGTATGTTCCGCTTTCGGCAGCTTTGTAAGCGAGGCCATCTTCAAAGACATAGCCGCTTTCAAGACGAATAACGCCGTGCATGGTGCTTGGCAGCTCGACCGTCAACACAATGACGTCGTCCTCATCCCTCTCCCATGCGGAAGCGATGCGGCCTGCGGGTGCAATATGGAACGCTTCGGCATGTGTGAGGCGCGAGATGAACGACGGGCGGAAATCCACCTCACTCGGCTCACCGTGCGGCGCCATGCGGATACCGGAGAGCGCCTGCGTAAACCAGCTGCTGATGTCGCCCCAGAAGTGGTGATTCAGTGAGCCGATGCGATCACTGCCCTCGGGCTGAAACACCTCCCACAGCGTCGTAGCACCGCGTGCGATCCAGTTGCCGTAGGACGGATAATCCGGGCGGGTGATCATGGAGAATGCGAGGTCACTGTATCCGAAATCCGTCAAAACATGGAACAGCACACGTCCGCCGAGCACGCCGACATCGAAGTGATACTCCTGCTCCTCAATGAGGCTAATGAGCTGCTCAAACGCCGCCTTGCGCTCTGCGGGCTCGAAGATGTTGTAGTAGATGGCCATGGCCTGCGAAGTCTGGCAGTTGCCGGCTGCGAGCATAGTGTTCTCGTCGATGAGATACTTGCGCACGGCAGCTTTCCAGCGCTTGGAAAGCGCGCGGGCAAACGCCGCCTGCTCCGGCATATTGAGCTTATCAAACAGAAACGCGGCTTTATCCGCCATGTCCTTTGAGAGCACCGTATCGGTGAATGCGAGCGGTGATTTATACTCGTGCGCTTCGCGTCCCGGCGGGCACCAGTCGCCAAGGCCGATGGCGAGCAGGTCGTGCTCGTCCATACGCGTTGTGAGGTAGTGCAGGTATTTGATGATCGCCGGGGCGCACAGTTTGGCGGAATCCAAATCGCCGCGGTACTGACACAGTCTGTACGGCAGCTCAATGAGCACGCTGTCCCATGCGGGGCCGTTGCCCCAAGCAAAGCCCCAACCGCTTGTGGGCACGATGCCGGGCAGTGCGCCGTTATTATCCTGTGCTTTCACAATGGCACGCAGCCATTCGCGGTAGCTCTTTTCTGCGCCGAGGTTCAGCAAAATATGTTCGGAAGAAAGTGCCGCGTCGGCCGCCCAGCCGTTTTTCTCGCGCTGCGGGCAGTCCGTCGGGAAATAATAGAAATTCGTCACGTCCGATTGGCGTGTCATTTGCTGCAATTTGTTTGCGGTCTCATCCGAGCAGGAGAAACCGCCGCGCTCTTCGAGCAGCGAGTGCATCTCAAGCGCTGTAAGCAGGTCTTCCGTCGCTTGCGCTTCGGTGATGCCGCTGACGAGCACATAACGGAAACCGTGATACGTAAACGCCGGTGTATATACTTCTTCCCCGTCGCCGCGGCAGGTATACACGTCTTTGTGGACATATTCGAGGTCGCGCGCCCAGTGTTCACGCTTAAACCAGATATTTTCCACGTCCGGCAGGCCGTCCTTCAAGTGCTCGCCGTGCCGAAGTTCTATGCGCTGGTCAAGCTCGCCGCGCACGCACAAGCGGCACACACCGGCGGTGTTGATGCCGAAATCGTACAGATAGCCCTTTTCCGTTTTCGTAACGGAGATGGGCTTTAATTCATTTACGATGTCAATCGGCTCCGCGGTACACAGGCGCTTTTCGCCGCGCGGCTGCGGGGCGCGTTCGGCAAATTCCCATGCACTGTCGTCAAAGCCGATCGTATTCCAGCCGGGTATTTCCAAGCGGCCGTCGTAAATTTCACCGAAGCGATAGTCATCAAACAGCAGCGGAGACGATTCCGTGCGCCACGTTTCGTCACTTTCAATGCAGTGCGCCTCCCCGCTTTTGTCCGTGTACGTCAGGCACAGCGCCATTTGCGGTGCGGCACGGAATGCAGCGATGTCGAAATCCCAGATATGCCCGCCGGGGTTATTCGTGAAGCCGTTGCCAAGCCACACGCCAAGCACATTTTCGCCCGCGCGGAGCGTGACCTCATACGTATCGTAATACACAAGGTCATCGGGATTGCTGATGTACGGCGCAAGACGGCCCTTTGTGATGCGTTCGCCATTTAAATACAGCTCATAAAAGCCGAGCGCCGTGATGATAACGTTTGCTTTGGCTTCGTGATCGGCTTGAAATGCGCGGCGCAGATACGGCGCAGGCACGTGGCGTTCAAATGTATTGTAAGCTTCGGATGCGCGGATAAAAGACTTCGGAAATTCCATTTTAACTCCTCCAAAAAGGACTGAATTCCTCTTTTATGACTGCTGTTTCGCTTTTGATTCGGTTGTGGGATCTACGTAGACGGTCTTATACTGCACATAGATGACCATGCCGGGCTTTGCGCCCTGCGGCTTTGAAACATAGCGAATCTGCGTGTAATCGACCGGCACCTGCGCGGAATCCTTCGCGCGGCTGTGCTGCGCGGCAAGCACGGCGGCTTCCTCCATGGCGGTCTCCGTCGGTACCTTGCCGTCTGTGACGAGCACCGTGTGCGAGCCGGGGATGTTCTTCGTGTGAAACCAAATATCGTTGTTGTTTGCATCCTTCATTGTCAGCTTGTCATTCTGGCGGTTATTGCGCCCGACAAGCACCGTGAAGCCGTCGCTCGTCTTGAACTTGAGCGGTGCGGAAAGCGCAGGCTGCTTCTGGTTCTTTTTGCCCGCCCTGCGGCGCACGTAGCCCTGTTCGGCAAGCTCGGCGCGAATCTCATTTAAATCACGTTCGTTTTCGGCGAGGACAAGCGACTCGAACACGCTGTCGATATACGTCAGCTCCGTCTGCGCAAGGCCGATCTGCTCGGTCAGCTTTTCCTCCGCCGTTTTCGCCTTGCGGTAGTTTTTATAGTATTTCTGCGCGTTCTGCTGCGGCGTGAGCGCCGGGTCGAGCGCAATCTCAAGCTCCGCCAAATTCTCATCATAGAAATTTTGCAGCTTTACGGATGTTTCACCCTTTTGAATCGCATACATATTCGCACTGAGCAGGTCGCCCTTGATGCGCAGTGTGTCGCGCTCGGCGCATGCGGAAAGCTCTGCCTGCTGATTCGCGATCTTGCGGCTCAAACGGTCGGCGTGATTCGCAAGCAGACGCAGAAGATCCTGACTTTTCACGCGCATACGCTCAATCTGGTCGCGCTCGGCGTAGAACGCGTCGAGCATTTCGGAAAAGCTCTTTTTTTCACTGACCGTCATCGCGCTGCCGTACTGACGAATGTCCATAAACGCGAAATCTTTCGGTTTATTCTGCGGGTCGATGACAATATGCGGCGTGCCGGAAACGTTTTTCGCCGTCTCCATCAGCGTTGTCACGTACATCTCCGTACGGCGGCGCTGCGGGGGCGTCATGCTTTTCACATACACCTCATGCCCCAGCCCCGCGCTGTTTTCGACCTCTCGTGCAATAATCGGCGAAATGCCCTGCAAAACGGACATCAACGCTTTGGAAAGCTCCATATCACGCGGTAAAGCATCGATACGCGCCATGATCTCCTCCACCGTGCAGGTAAGCATGGAAAGCTTATCCTGCGGGGGCGGCAGGCGGTATAAAAGCCCAGGCAACACAAGACGCTCCGAAGACATCTCGGCATCCACGCGTTTTAGTGCATCGATGATTTTGCCGTTTTCATCAACCAAAATGATATTGCTGTACCGGCCCATGATCTCCACGGCAAGCGTCAGCTCCACGTGGTCGCCGAGCTCGTTCACGCTGTCGAATTTCAGCATGAGCGCACGCTCCAAGTCGGGCTGCGTGATCTCCAAAAGCTTTGCACCCTGCAATTTCTTGCGCAAAAGCATGCACAACATCGGCGGCTGCTGCGGGTTTTCCACCGGAATCGTCGTCAGATTGACGCGCGCACTGTTTGCACGGGCGGAAATGAGCAGCTTATATGCGGCGCTGAAGCCGCGAAATGCGAGAATCAGCTCATCGCGGTTCGGCTGAAACACACGGTCTACGCGCGTGCCGAGCAAGGACGTGCCGATTTCCTCTTTTAAATGTCGTAAAAATACACCATCCAGTGCCATTTTATAAAACCATCGCTTTTAAAAAGCGCCTTTCTGTTCTGTTTCAAAGCGTTTCCATCGGCGGGCGTTCGCTTTCGGAAACGATAAATTCCACACCCGGGCAGGCTGTGTCAAGATAAGCTTTCAGCCGCTCGCGGTACGGCAGCTCCGTGTGGTAGTGCCCGGCTTCATACAAAACCAGTCCCGCCTGCTGCGCCGCGATGGCCTCGTGGTGCTTCACTTCGCCGGTGACGAACGCGTCCGCGCCCTTTGCCTGCGCTGCAAGGGCATAGTCTCCCCCGGCACCGCCGACGACCGCGACTGTGCGGAGCATTTTGCTGACCGCCGTGCAGCGCACCGCCGAAAGCCCCAGCGCTTCCTTAATGTGCGCAGCAAAGTCCTCCGTTGTCATTTCTTCCGGCAGCTCGCCCATGTAGGCAATGTCCGTTTCACCCTCTTTTAAAATGCCGCGGACATTTTGCAGCCCCAGTTTGCGGCAAAGCGCATCGTTCACGCCGTAGGGATATGCCATATCGAGATTCGTGTGCGCACTGATGACCGCAATGCCGCTCTGCACAAGCGCATAGATGATGTTCTGCGGCTGCACGGTACGCAGCGGGTTAAAGATCACCGGGTGGTGGCTGATGATGAGTTCCACGCCGATGCTTTTCGCCTCACGCAGAACGCGCGGCGTGACATCTAAGCAAAGCAACGTCTTTGTGACGTCGACATTTTCATCACCGACCAGAATGCCGACGTTATCAAAATCCATTGCCGTTTGAAACGGCGCAATACGGTCTATGGCGTCATAGATCTCTCGAACGGTCATGCGTTCTCCTCCTCGCCGTACAGGTCTAAAAGCATTTGCAGCAAAATTTCCAGCGCGCTGCTGTCCGCGCCGCCGTGCCGCATGCCCTTGATCTTATTTTCGATGTTGTGCCGCACGCTTTTGGCATAACGAGCGCTGAACGGACTGCCGGGTTTAATCTGCCCCATATATAAATCAATCAGCTTTAAATTATCCCGCTTTTGATCGGTATAGTACACGGACATCACGGAGTAAATTTTATCACTATCTACTACCGCTTCTTCGCGGTCAATCGTAAAGCCCAGCGCGGCAAGTCCCTCTCTAAGCTGCATGGCGGTCGTCATCGGCTGCAAAACAAGGTGCTTATCCATCGCGCACAGCCATGGCGCTTCCGAGATGATACGCAAAATAAGTTCACCGCCCATGCCGGCGATGACAATGTCCTCCGCCTCATCGGGCAGCACCCCGTGCAGACCGTCTCCACACACAAAGTGCATTTTGTCCGCCACACCGCAGCGCGAAGCATTGTTCATGGCGCTTTCCAGCGGCCCTTTGTGAACATCAACCGCAACGGCAAACGGTATCTTGCCGCTTTGCAGCAAACAAACCGGCACATAGCCGTGGTCTGTGCCGATATCGGCAAGTTTTTTGCCTTCCCGCACAAAATCTGCACATTTTTGCAGACGCGCGCCAAGGGTGGGTGCTCGTTCTATTCTGTTTTGTTCCATGAGTTCCTCCGAATTGCCGGATCGGCGAATTTGCTTATTTTGCGGCGAAGCGCGCGTTAAATGCCGCTGCGAACTGCTCTGCATCCATACCATGCACTGCACAGGCCTCTGCGATTGTTTCGCCGCGTGCAGCGGGACATTCAATGCAATGCATACCCGCTTCCCTGAAAAACGCTGCGGCATCTGTCTCCCGCCGCAGAATATCGCCGATGATGGTATCGACCGTAATGTGCATAAAACATCCCCCTTTAAAGATATTTAACCAATTTAATTATACGATGCATAAGTTTGTTTTGCAAGGTATATCACGGCTTTCCGCGTAAATATCGTAAATATTTATAAAGCAATATTTGTCTTTGAACTGCAAAATGCCCGGCAGTCTCCCGCCGGGCACCGATATGCGTTTTAAAGCTTATCTTTCTTCCTTCATGCGTGCAAAGCACTCGCTGCAATAGACCGGACGGTCCTCACGCGGCTTGAAGGGAACGGTTGCTTCCTTGCCGCAGGCGGCGCAGACAGCCGTGTACATCTCACGTTCCGGCTTTGCTGCATTCTTGCGGTTCTGGCGGCATGCCTTGCATCTCTGCGGCTCGTTCTCGAAGCCCTTGGATGCGTAAAATTCCTGCTCGCCGGCTGTGAATACAAATTCTTTGCCGCATTCCTTGCAGATCAGGGTCTTGTCTTCGTACATGTGTTTTTACCTCGCTTTGGTCATAATAGAATAGAATGAGTTTTGCCCCCGGCGGATTTGCACCGCTTCATTGAAAAACAACGCCATCAACTGTGGAAGGGCATATAAATATAAATATATAGAAAAGGTATCCGCGCGAAAGTCATCCTTTGGCGTCATTGTTTTTCTGCCGCAGCTTTTTGCGTACACGCGCCATCGCGTTATCGAACGCACGCGCCGAAATGCCGAGTTTTCTCTCTGCTTCCTGCCGCTTATAGCCGCCAAGATACAAAGAAAGCACACGCAGTTCAAAATCGGAAAGTGAAATATGGATAACGGAAAGCAGCCGGTCCATCTCGTCACGGCTCTCCAAAAGCGTTTGCGGGTCGGAAAGGCGGTCTGCCCCAAGGTCTTCCATCTCCTCAATGGGCACAGCGTTATTGAGGAAAGAATTTTTCAGACTGGAGCTACGCCGCACGGCGCTGACGATTCGATTGTTGATGCACCGCCCGGCATACGTTTCAAACGACGTCCTTTCGCTCGTCTTATAGGAATTCGCCGCGTCTAAAAGCCCCAAAAGCCCCTCCTGGTACAGGTCTTCCCGCTCAAGGGAAAAAATCTCGCGAAAACTGCACGCCTTGATGCGGATGACCTTCAGGTAGCGCGCCGCAAGCTCCGAAAACGCCGCGTCATCTCCGTTTTGAAAACGAAGTGCCAGCGCCTCATCGCTGAGCGGTATACTATTTTTCTGCCCGGTTTCCTGCATGAGAACGCTCCAAATGACTACTGTTTCTTTATCATACTCCAAACCCTTACAGAAGTCAAGACAAATCTTCCTATACTGTACAAAAATGCTCGACCGAATTTTTACATTTATATCTATCCTGCAAGCTTAAACTTCTATTGCCAAAATTCGACAAAAAGTATATAATGCAGACAAGAACTGCGAAAGGCGGTAAAAATATGGTATCAAAAGCATTCAGCATGGGACTTTTCGGCATGCACGCGTTCAAAGTGGAAGTGGAATGTGACCTTTCTGCCGGTCTGCCTGCCTTTGACCTTGTCGGCCTGCCGGACGCCGCCGTAAAGGAATCGCGCAATCGCGTGCGCGCCGCGCTGAAAAACTGCGGGTTCGATTTCCCCGTCAGCCGCATCACGATGAACCTTGCCCCTGCCGACGTGCGCAAAGAGGGCCCCGTTTACGACCTGCCGCTGCTCATCGCTTTATTGAAAGCCACCGGCCAGCTGAATGTCAACACGGACGACTGCATTTTTGCGGGTGAGCTTTCGCTTTCCGGTGCGCTGCATCCTGTGCGCGGTGTGCTCTCCATGGCGATAGAAGCCGGAAAGCTCGGCTACACGCGCATGTTTGTGCCTGCGGAAAACGCCTATGAAGCCGCCGTTGTGACCGGGCTTTCGGTCTACCCTGTGCCGGACGTGTTCACACTCATCGACCATCTGCGCGGTACAAAGCCGATCCTGCCCGCCGCGCCGTACCACAGCGATCCGAAAAATCAGCCGCCGCTGCCGGACTTCGCCGATGTAAAAGGGCAGGCACAGGCAAAGCGCGCTTTAGAGATTGCCGCAAGCGGCGGGCACAACGTGTTGCTCATCGGCTCGCCCGGTTCCGGCAAAAGCATGCTTGCAAAGCGCCTGCCGTCCATCCTGCCGCAAATGTGCTTTGAGGAAATGATCGAAACGACCGAAATTCACTCTGTTGCGGGACTTCTGCCGGGCAACACCGCGCTCATTGAAACGCGCCCCTTCCGCTCGCCGCACCATACCATCTCCGGCCCGGGGCTTTCGGGCGGCGGGTCTATCCCCCGCCCCGGCGAGATCTCCCTCGCACACAACGGCGTGCTGTTTTTGGATGAGCTGCCGGAGTTTTCGCGCAGTTCTATGGAGACGCTGCGCCAGCCGCTTGAGGACGGCGTTGTGACCGTCTCGCGCGTGAACGGCACGGTCTCTTTCCCGTGTAAATTTATGCTCGTCGCCGCCATGAATCCCTGCCCATGCGGCTATTACGGTCACCCCACACGCCCGTGCACCTGCTCGGAGACCGCTGTGGCGCGGTACCTCGGCCGCATTTCCGGGCCACTGCTCGACCGCATCGACCTGCACATTGAAGTGCCGCCGGTCGATTTTCGCGACCTCTCGAACACCGCAAAGGAGGAAAGCTCCGCGTCCATCAAAGCGCGTGTGGATGCCGCACGGGATATTCAAAACAAGCGTTTTGCAAACACCGACATCACCTGCAATGCACAGATTCCGCCGGAAATGCTGCATGAAGTCTGCCGCACCGCGCCTGCTGCCGATGCCCTGCTAAAAAACGCATTTGAAAAATTCGGGCTTTCCGCCCGCGCCTACGACCGTGTGCTAAAGGTTTCGCGCACCATCGCCGACCTCGATAACAGCCGCGACATCGAAGCGCGCCATGCCGCCGAGGCCGTGCGCTACCGCACGCTCGACCGCAAATACTGGACAAGATAGAATTATACAAACTAAAAAGCAGTTCTTCCTCACGGAGGTCACATCGCGTCAGCTGTGAAAATTCTGCCGTTTACTTCAATACTCCACTTCCTTGTGTCTTTCCGTTCATCCCGAAATTTCCTTCAAAAGCGCGGTGCAGCCTCCATAAACATCGCGCCAGGTCGCTTCAAAATCGCCGGTGTACCACGGGTCAGCCACGTCGCCGGGACGATTGGTGTGCTCCATCAGCAACGAGAGTTTATGCTCCGGGTCACCTCCGCAAATACGCTGCATGCCGCGCAGATTGGAACTGTCCATGCCGATGATGTAGTCGAACTGATCATATAATCCGCACGCGTCATCTGGCGCGCCGCATGGCCGTCGCAGCGAATGCCGTGTTCCAAAAGCTTGCGCTTTGCGGGCGGATACACCGGGTTGCCGAGTTCCTCTCGGCTCACCGCCGCCGAAGCAATCTCAAATGCGCCGCTTTCCCCCGCTTTCGTCACAAGGTCTTTCATCACAAACTCCGCCATCGGGCTGCGGCAGATATTGCCGTGGCAAATAAATAAGATTTTTGTCATTTTTGTTCCCCTATCTTCATTTTGACTGTACCGCTATTTTACCATATTCCCGTTTCATTTTCCAGTGTAAACAGAAGCCGCCGTGCGCACGCCGCCATTATGCGGTTGATTTCGGAGTGGTCTTTCCTCACAAAAAAAGCAGCTGCTCCTTGTTAAAAAGAGCAGCTGCTTTTCTATGGGATTTGAGTGAAAATTTGTAAGCAAATTAAGAATCAAGAATATTATGGATACCCTGCTGAACGGTTTCATAGTCTTTTTTTAAAGACGTCAACCGTTCCCGCCCGGCGTTTTCAATATGATAGATCACACGCATGCGGGAACGCCCCGTGCTCATGCGCGTTACGACCTCCTCGCCGGTGATGTACCCATCATCCGCCAAGCGGTACAGAAGCGGATAAAATGACCCCTCCTGCACTGTAATGAAGCCTTTGCTTCGCTCCTTGATTTTCTGCACAAGCTGATAACCATATGTGTCTTCTTCACACAGCAAAAACAGCGTGAGCATTTCTATGGAGCCTTTTTTCATGGTATCAATAGCCATAGTGGAGATACCTCCTATCGAATAATAGTCTACAGCAAATTGAATTACAAGCCAATACCTATTTTCAATAAAGTGTATTAACAAGCAAACTTTCATGCGCTATGATGACAGCACGCAGAATACGCGCAATTTATACTGTTTTAAAGATTTATATATCGGCATTATTGTCTTAGTTGTCAAGCGGCGCGGCTTCTTCGGGCACGTCTTCTGCTTCGGCTTCAACGGGCAGCACCGCAAGCAAATCGAGCGAAAAGGCGGTGATCGTGCCGGACGGCTTCATCGAGAACCTCAATGTACAGCCCATCCAAAACAAAAAGTAACGCAAAAAATTAAAAGGCTCTGCCGCGCACCGATTTGATGCCGACAAAGCCTTTTTCTCGTTTTAGGGTGTTAAATAAATCTGAAATACATGCCTGCACTGCCATAATTGCAGTAGTGCTCGTCCGTCGACATGACATCAGCCTTGCTGATCTCTCCCGTAATCAGTTTTTCGCACAGCACTACCATATCCTGCACAATCTCGAGCCGCAGCGGGTTATAGTAGACCGACCTGCCCGCAAGGTAATCCTGCTAGTGCTGCTCGTCGCAGCCGTTTTCCTGAATGGAATGCCCGCCGAACCACGCATAATCGCGCAGCGCCTCCGCACGCGGCAGGAAGCACTCAAGGTTCTTTTTGTAGCTCTCCAAGACCTTATACATGTCTTTTTCCGGGCAGATCATCAAAACGATATACCCGGAGCCGATGGCGTCGCCGGTAAAAAGTGCCTTGTAGTGTGCGCACGCGAACACCACGGAGTTTTCCGTGTGCCCGCCGAGATTCAGCACATCCACCGTCACACCGCCGCCGAGGTCGATCACGCTGCCCTCGTCAATAGGTACAAGGTGCGGATATTTGGCGCCGTCGGAAAGCGCCGCCGCAAAGCAGTTTTCGTCTTCGCGAATCTTCTCCACATCGTTTTTGTGCAGATATACTTTTTCAAATCGGTCGATGCGGAACATGTGGTCGCGGTGCGGGTGCGTAATCGCAACCTCGACCGGCAGCCGCGTCAGCTTCTTCACGGTGTCGAGCAGGTCGCCCTCGCCCATGCCCGTGTCGATCAAAAGCGCCTTGTCCCTGCCCTCAATGAGGTAGCACGTCGCCGTAAAGTAGTCATCTATCCGCCAAAAACCGGGCTTTATCCACGTCACTTCAAGCTGCGTGCGTCTATCCTGCTTTAGCAGCCAACGAACAATTCCCCCGTCCGCAAAGACATTTTCCCATGCGTTTTCGGGGTTGATCTCCGTGCGCTCCACCGTTTCGGAGCCTGTTACGCGCAGGCTCATCACAAGCTTTTCCGCGTCTGCAAGCACCTTGCCGTCTGCGAGCACATTGCCCTCACCCGCGAACGTATACACCTTCAGCGGCATGAATTTTGCCGCGCGTACTTCATAGGGGTCTGCGTGCCCGCCGAGAATCGCCGCCGCGCTGAAGCAATGCGACAAATGCGAAATCAGCCGCCACGCCGCGTCCGCACAGCTTTGCGATGCCGTGAGCGACAATTTACATTTGTCGATGATGCCCGTCGTCTGCCATTCAAAAACCAAGCTCTGCACCGCTGTTTCGGGCAATATGCCGCCCGGTAAAATCAACGCAGTTACCTGTGCTTCTCCGCAATGCGGCTCGAGTTTACTTAAACAGCTTTCCGCCTCCGTCTCATTCGAGACAAGACACAGCAGCGTCGGCTTCCCGCCGCCCAGCTCCGCGCCGTTCACGCACCACTTGAGCACCTGTCCGTCAAACACTTTTTCAAAATAACGCATACCTTTTCCTCCCCGTTAAAATGACCCGCTATTTTGTGAATAAAACAAAAAGACTCCACATTTCTGCAAAGTCTTTCATGGTCGAGGTGAGAGGATTTGAACCTCCGGCTTCTACGTCCCGAACGTAGCGCTCTACCAA
>ERZ1673722.1941-NODE-1941-length-18808-cov-5.436037_pt1 | contig 18808 bp, 12 predicted proteins | sample MGYA00580222_ERZ1673722 | MGnify/ENA primary metagenome ERZ1673722 (study PRJEB41218, sample SAMN15661750) | gut metagenome | host: Homo sapiens | place: Canada: London | collected 2015-08-20/2019-03-30 | study: EMG produced TPA metagenomics assembly of...
GCATAAACGAATGCCAAAGGCAACAGATAAAATGTTAGCACAACAATTACGGGAACTAGAAAAGGATGGTCTTATAAAGAGAAAAGTATATCCTGTAATACCACCCAAAACGGAATATTCATTGACGGATTTTGGAAAAAGCCTTACACCAATATTAGATGAGTTATGTAAATGGGGAGAAGATTATTTGAACGGAACTCAAACTTTAGAAAAATAGGCAGATGGCAAAAGGTCACCTGCCTATTGCATACAAAGCTATTACTGCGTGGTATATCAATACACCAACGAAAACGGAGAGCGAAAACAGAAATGGGAAACCTACAAGCCCCGTGTAAGCCTTACATAGCGGACAGCTTTCTTAAAAAGGAATCGGCTGTCCGCTATTTTGTTGTTTTGAGGCTTTAGACAACAGGAGGCACCTCCGAAAATAGGGAGACAGCAGTAAGGCGACCAGGAGTATAACACGGTTTATTCAGCGTTCCCTAAAGGCATCAGCCAGTTGCCTGATGGCAGTATCAATATAGAGATAGACGCCATCACGGTCGCAGTGATACAAGTTTGAATAGCTTGTACTTGCATTAGGCTGTAAGGGATTAGGCTCTACCACCTCGGTAGCTTCCAGCAGGCCGACACCCAGTTTTGCGGCGGCGTTAAGAGCTTTTTTCAGTACGGCAAACTGTCCGTCGCTCCAAAATCTTTCTAGATCTGTGCGGATACGGGAGTCCTGATTAATATCCTGAAGAATCTGCATAACCTGATTGGGAGACAGATACACGCCGGAACAGTAGTTTTCTACGATCTGATTTTTTGCAGGATTTGGAAAGGGAGCTGGAGTTATCTGTTTCCAAGGAGTAAAGTACCGTGTATAGTCTGGATTTTGTTCTGCAAGAAAGGAAAAGGCGCTTCCTCTGGTGTAATAGTAATCCCGAAAAAATCCCTGGATGACAGCAAGATAAAATCCGTGGCTTTTATCAAAAAGCTCGTTAGCATCCGTTTCCGATCCAACCCGTAGAGTATCCAGATACTTGTTCGCATAGAAATCTTCTATTCCGTGCTGTGCGGCAAGAGCCAGCACCTTTTCTTCCTGACCCTGCTGTATCCATGTAAGAGGAGTAAAATACCATTCCTGCATTTCCTCTGGTGAAATCGGATGAAAGCTTACATCATATCCCATAAAATTCCTCCTTGATTTGGTTCAATCTATAATTTCTGCTTCGATTATGCTGTTGGGACGATTTGGATAAACGATAAAATCAACCTCTTCCATTTGTTCTATCAGGGCATAAGCGCCGTGTTCCAGCTTATATTCCAGCTCTTCCCTGTACAGTGGAATAACCTGATAGAAGTTGACTGTTTCTCCGTTTGGGAGCTGGCAGAGATAGCTGTCTTCCCCAGTGTTTTGAAGTCCGACCAGAATCGAAGCACAGAGATTCGTATTTTCTGAGAAAGGGTTCTGGTGGTCTATAGTATGCCCCCATCCAAGCCAGGTATCAGATGAGAGTGGCAGCCGCGCCAGAACCTTCAGCAAACGAATTGGCCAATACCATTGTTCATCCTTCATGGATTCTTCATCCAGCTTCCAGTCCGGCGGCAGAGCAATGGCTAGTTCTGACCGTTCCAAATGATACTCGGCTAATTCTTCTGGTACATTCATCTGGTAAGCGCCCATTCCCATAGTAATCAGAGTGTAGTAATTCCGGTTTCCAGAAGGAGGTACTACACAGATATCAATATGGATATCAGGAGACACCAGTTCGTGGAATACATGATCGAATTCCCCAAAGGTTTTTTGGATATGCCGTTCGATTACAGACATTTCTTCGCTGGTATAAAGTTCCGGCGCATTGGCTTCCTCCGAAGACCAGAACGCATCCGTTTTCTCTGTTCCGTCTGGATTGAGGAAAATCTGAAAGTATTCCTCTTTTTCCGTTAACTTATAAAGCAGACCGATACAGTAGTCCAGTCCAATTAGTACCGTGTCCAGATAAGCGGCTCTGCCATCGGGATGATTCCGCTCCAGCCACAGCTCATTCTGAAGCGTATCTCTTAGACGTTTCAGCCAGTCTGTGTGCAGCTTGGACATTCCGCCCTCGTTCATCTGAAATATCAGATCGATCACATGACCGTTTACCGTATAAGGAAACTGGGTAAAAGGCGCATTGGGTGTATAGGATTCTGGTTTCGGGCCCCAGATATCCCAAAAAGCTTCCAGTCCTTCTGAACTGACGGTTATACAGGAAATGGAACGTTGTTTATCATCTGCATCCTCATCGAGTCCCTGCTGAAGGGTCTGATCGGCATCTGGATTGATCCAGTGGTACTCCATTTGTTCCAGAGATGCTCCGTCTGCAATTTCTTTTTTCAAAGTCAGGAACTCATAATCATTGGGTTCCAGTGCAAGGCCATGGGCAACTGCTTTCAGAGCGCCGGATTTGTCCCCGAAATGGCTGCGCAGCTTGCCGGCCTGCAGCCAGATCCAGGGATAATGAGGATCCTCCTGAATTCCTTTTTCTGCATAATCTAACGCTTCTTCCAAGTGTCCGCAGTACATTAAAGCCACGGAATAGCGGTAGTACCACATAGCGCAGCCGCCGGCATTTTTTTCCGAGTTCTTCATCCACTGGGCGGCTTTGTAATAATAACGATAGGTATCCAGATTGTTGCAGGCAAAGGAGTACCACAGAGCAATCTGAAGATCTTGCTGGGCCTGACGCTGGGTAAATCTGCCGTCCTGAACACCCTGACTGATAAAGCTTTCCAACCATTGAAGCATTTGCCCAAAATAGCCGGATACTCCTTCATCAAAAGACTCCAGTTTTTCAATGTCCTCTCTTGAGAGAAGAGAACCGGTTTCAGGGTCAATGGTTGGTTCATATTCCTGCTCCCATAGGCGGACTGCTTCCACATCACGGCGGAATACATGGAATCCACCCCAGGTCAGATTAGTTCCTGCAAAGAATTCTCTGGCCGCATCCAGAACGGCAGGGAGATCCCAGGCAATTAAGTCCAGATACCCATAGTATAGTCCGGTTGCGCCCCCCAGGAACGTAACGGCATCCCTTCCAGCGTGCTTCTGGATGGCTTCTTGAAGGGTGTTCCGGAACTGCAGGATAAGCTCGCCTCGATTTTTGCTTTCCAATCCAGACAGCGGATAGCACAGGAAGCCAGCTGCAATACCATCCTTGTGGTAATCATCCATCACACCGCTTTCGGCGTTTATATATTCATTGATCAGAACTGGCAGACGGGTAGAACCAGAAAAGACATCCAAGCGCCAGTCAGCGTCTGGATCCTCTACCGGCTTTCGTTCATAACCAATATAACTGTTATCCAGATAGTCCTGGACATCATCCCAAAGCCTGCATCCCGCATCCAGAAGGGTTTTACGCAAATCAGACAGTACAGTAGACGTCCCTTCTCTGGGCTGTTCCATCAGCTGCAGATTATCGATGAGCGCAATGGAGGATATTTCGCCTAAAACCTGATCGGTAAGCGTATAGGTTAGCCACCATGCTTTTTCTAAATCATCCTGCATCAATGGAAGCAATTTTTCACTGTATAGGAACAGGGAAACGCGATCCTCATTCTTTTCGAGCCAGACCTGCACGTCTTCGGATCGGATCTCAGTTTCTCCTGACCGTAGACTAAAACCATCGCAGTTCTGGCGTCCGACCAGGACGTTCCAGTGTTTCAGTACGGATGCCGGCGCATGATGCTGGAAGTAGACAAGGGGGAACAAAGCAGGCCGGTTTCCTTCGGCGCTGAGAATCAGTTCATATTTTTCTCCGTTAAATCCCAGCTCAAAGGAAGGGGAAGCGAAAGCCAGTTCCAATACTTTGCCGCATTTTTCTATCAGTTCTTCGTCGCGTTTCTGCAGGGTATCGGCATCCATAATCATTCGAAGTTCTCCCTCAATCTGGGAAAAGGCAGTCCAGGCTTCTTCCGTTTTTTTACGGAAGTTTGTCTGAAACAGAGGCAGAGCCAGCCGGCGGCGGCAGTCGTCAATCAGGGTCTGAGTATCCTCGTCATTGGGGCGGGCAGTCAGTGCCTGTTTAAAATATTTCAGGGCAAGGCCTTCTTGATTCAGGTAATAGTAGGCGTAGCCCATGCGGAAATTCCAACAGTGGTCGCCTTGGAAATAGTCCTCATGAGGTTTTAACAATGCAATGGCTTTTATAAATAATTCCTGGTCTTCGGGATTTGCCAGGTTGTTATATGCTCTGGCCAGTTCGCTGTCCATCTCAGGGGTACGTTTTTCGGAAGGGACATTTTCCAATGCAGTGATAATTTTTTGAAATTCATTGTTTTCATTCCATTTCTGACACTGTTCCAGTAAATTCATAGCTTGTCTCCTTTCAGATAATAAAAAATCCCTGCGCCGCGCTGCCATAAAGACAGGTTGACGCAGGGCATGAAAAAGCCGCGTTGAAGGAACTGCATCTGCCAGAAGATGTAGTTTCTTCAATAATCAAAATATTCTGTTCAGCTCTGAATGCAGCAAATTGCTGGCCAAAATGATTATTCATAGCAGCACCACTTATTTTCGAAGTATTTTTTCCATGGATTTTCCTTTGGCAAGTTCATCTACAAGCTTATCTAAGTAACGGATTTCCTGCATAAGAGGTTCTTCAATATGTTCCACGCGGATTCCACAGATGGCGCCTTTTATCAGCTTCCGGTTTGGATTCAATCCAGGGGCATTTCGAAAGAAATCGCCGTAAGTAATATCAGACTCCAGCAGTTCACTAAGCTGTCCGGCGGTATATCCGGTCAGCCAGCAGGTTATTTCATCAACTTCTGCCCTAGTGCGTCCTTTTCGCTCTGCTTTTACAATCAGCATAGGATATAGTTTTGAGAAAAGCATTCCATAGATTTTTTCATTTGACATAATGAAGATCCTCTGGTTTATAATATTTTGTACAAAAAGTCCATTTGATGTATAATTCATTTTAACAGAGCCGGATAGAAAGTGCAAGATAAGAGGAGTTTGATATGATACTTTATTTTACAGGTACAGGAAACAGCAGATACATTGCAAACGCCATCACATCGATTACAAAGGATGAGCTGGTATCGATTAATGAGAAAATAAAGACAAAAGATACCCAGGCCATTCAGACAGACGGAAGATTAGTTTTTGTATTGCCGACCTATGGCTGGAGAATTCCAAGAGTTGTGGAAGAATGGGTAAGAAAAACAGAATTTACAGGGGTAGAAAAGGTCTGGTTTATTATGAACTGCGGCTCCGGAATCGGAAATGGAGCAGGATATATACAAAAACTTTGCAGGGAGAAATCTTTTTTCTACATGGGAACCATGGGGATTACCATGCCGGAAAATTATATTGCCATGTTCCAGACGCCGGATAAACAGGAAGCGGCAACTATTATAAAAAAGGCAGATCCAGTCATAAAAGAAGCCGGACAGATGATTGCAGAGGGAAAAGCATTTCCAGATCCGAACCCCAATATACTGGATAAATTTTTAAGTACAGTGGTAAACCCAGTATTTTACAAAGTATTTGTGAAAGCAGATGGGTTTTATGCAAAAGACAGCTGTATTGGCTGCGGGAAATGCCAAGAAATCTGCCCCTTGCAGAATATCAAGATGAAGGATGGAAAACCGGAATGGGGAAAGGACTGTACCCATTGTATGGCCTGTATCAGCCGTTGTCCGGCAGAGGCCATCGAATACGGCAGAAAGAGCGCAGGAAAGCCCAGATATTATTTATAGAAGAGGTAGGGGCTAAAATTCAAGCCCCTATCATAACAAAATTCAACATTTTTAATCTGCTTTCGATGCAGAAATTTTCCGGTATTCACTTGGGGTAATTCCCTGATTTAATTTAAACCGTCTCGTAAAACTGGATACATTATAATATCCAACTTGCTCTCCAATATCTTTTAAAGGCAAATCCGTATGCGACAAGAGCTCTTTTGCTTTTTGAATCCGCATATAGATGGTGTAATCCATTACATTTTGACCGGTACTGTCTTTAAAAAATTTACTGAAAGCAGGAAGTGCCATATGAAAATATTCCGCTGCTTCATAAGCAGAGAAATCACACCTCAGGCAGTTTTCGTTTATGTATACTAATACATCTTCGATGACTGCTTTTTTTGATGCCTGTTCCGTAAAATCTTTTAATTGCGCATTCCAGCTATGAAGAAGCTGTATGATTTCCTGGGCGGTTTCCATTCCGGACAATTCGATAGGAGAATTACCGGCAACACTTTTTTGTCCCTGACAGTGTTCATTAACCAGTCGGATTAGCTCAAAACAAATACTTCTGGCCAAATAAAGGGGCATCTGGTTTTGTTCCATAAAAATGATGATATTTTCAATGGAAGTATGAATTACCGATTCATTATGAGAGATCAGGGCATTTTTCAAAGCTTCAAATTCCTGGTTAGGATATAGCACAGAGGCCTGATCCAAGCGGATAATTTCCTGGAAGTGGATAATGGTTCCATTTCCTTTTACAAAACGATAATCCAAAGCACTGGAAGCTTCAATATAGGATTGGGAAATCTGCTCAGTATCATTGGTAATGCGGCCTACACCAATTGTGGTAAGCATATTATAATTTTTTTGCAGATATGTCTGGAGTTTTTGAAGCGGCTTTTCCAGAGAATCAGACATATTTGCAAGATTTGTTAAAAGTACGATTTGATTAGAATGAAATGTATGAAGATAATAGTAGGTATAAGAGTTTTCAAAAATACTTTTTACTTCATAAGAAAGCTTGTCCAAATCTGCAGCAGGCTGATGAAGCATTAAAATAATCACTGCAAAATAAGGATTGGGAAGGAATAAATTCAGTTCCGAACAATCCAGGTTAAAATCCTCTCTGGAGCTATAGCTGCCAGAAAGAAGCCGATAAATTCGCTCATTTTTTACAGCAGTCAGACTTTTTTCCAGTTTTGTGGAAAGTGTATTATTTTGATTAGACAGAAAATCCAAAGCGTTGGAGATCGCAGCCATTTCGTCTTTAGAACCGCTTTCTGGTGTAAATTGTTTTGCCTTATTCATAAGACGGCGCACTGGAGCATAGTTGACCTTTTGAAGCACATAGATCGCAAAGCTGGATAAAAAAAGCGTCAATACAATTGCCAGAATAAATTCTTTCGTAATAGAAGAAACCTGGGAAAAGGTAGCAGAACGATCTGGTATATATGCCAAATAAGACCAGCCATTTTTTCCAGAGGTATGAGTACGGACAATATAATCAGAAGAGGAATCCATCATGGCCTGTGGATTGGTCTGAGAATCGGCGATAATAGTTCCATTCTGATCGAAAACATAAATCTGAGCCTGATAGGTTTCTAACTTTTTACTCCAAAAACTCTGAATGGAAGAATCCTTTACAAAAAATAAGACAGATCCCTCTTGCTTCTGGTAATCTGTAAAAAGCGGAAATATAAAAATAAGGAAATCTTCTTTATGGGGCTCCGATCCAAAATTATAAACAACCTGACTAGGTACACATACAGGAGAATGATAGGTTGGCAATAGTTCCTGAAGTGAAGCCCCATTCATATCGGAAATTTGAAACATCCTGTTAAAATAGTAATCTTTTTTGCAGGTAGTAGATCGGTTGGAAACATAATCCTGATTATCTAAAACAAGGGCAATATCTGTAATAAATGGGTTGGCAGTACAAAAGCCAGATAGATAATCAATGACAGGTTCCAATTCCAAAGGAGATTGAGCAGAAGATGCCTGATGCCCGATTCCTGTTAATGCCAATTGATTGACGATACCCTGCATAGAGGACCATTGATTTTCTAGTTGTGTTCCAATTTGAATCAATTCTAAGTCTACTGTTTCAAATATTTCGTTATAAAACTTTTTCATAAAACGGGAAGAATAGAAAAAAGTCAGGATCACTAAAGGAATCAAAAGGATAGTCATATAGGAACACAGGTGCCGAAAATATTGATGACCAAAATTAAATTTTTTTCTTAGCTTTTCCATAGATTATAATGTCTCATTTCGTAAAAATAGATAACAGAATTTTACATTCTTTCTGCTGATATTATAGATGAAACAAAATATGAATTCAAGAGGAAAAGAAATACAGAAAGTCTGAAAAAGTGAAATATTAGCTAAAAATAAAGGAAAATCAATATAAATCATAGTGCAAAATCTGCACATAAGCAAAAAATGACAAATGATAGAATGGTAAATCTATACATTCCTATAAAGCTTTTTTATTAAAAAATAGATGAGGAAAATATTGCGAATTGTAAACAGAAAATAAGAATTGTATACTGGCGTCAATAGAAAACGTAAGGGAGAAAGAGGAGGTAGTTAACGTTATGAGGAAAAAGGCAAAAAAGGTATTAGAGAGAGACTGGCAGTTACTGCTGCTATGCCTGCTTCCGTTGCTATATTTTGTTATTTTCCATTATATTCCAATGTACGGTGTGCAGATAGCATTTAAAGATTTCCGCGCAGTAGATGGAATATGGGGAAGCGAATGGGTAGGACTGAAACATTTTAAAAGATTTTTTTCATCGTCACAGTTCTGGCCGTTGATTAAGAATACGTTGGGGCTTAGCTTTTTACAAATTCTATTAGGCTTTCCAATCCCAATTATTCTGGCCATTATGTTGAACCAGACAAAGAATAAGAAATTTCGGAAATTTGTTCAGTCGGTTGCGTATTGTCCGCATTTTATTTCGATTGTAGTATTGACAGGAATGCTTTATATATTCTTGTCTCCAAGAAACGGAATCATCAATAATGTAATCCAGCTGTTTGGCGAGGAACCAATCTTCTTTTTAGGAGATGCAAAATATTTTAAAATGACTTTCGTAATATCCGGTATATGGCAAAATGCAGGATGGAGCGCAATTATTTATATTGCGGCATTGGCTGGAATCAGTCCGGATTTATATGAAGCTGCACAGGTGGACGGAGCCAGCAAATGGCAGAGAATCCGTCACATTGATATTCCAGGAATTCTTCCTACTGTAGTAATGATGCTGATTCTGGAAATGGGAAAGGTAATGAGCCTTGGTTTCCAAAAGGCTTATTTGATGCAGAACGCACAGAATCTGGCAGCCAGTGAGATTATTTCTACGTATATTTACAAAGTGGGTATGATTGATGCCCAGTACAGCTATTCTGCTGCAATTAACTTATTTAACAATTTAGTAAATATTATTCTCCTGGTAACAGTGAACCATATTTCAAAGAAACTAACAGATAATAGTCTGTGGTAGGAGGAATATTGAATGAAGAAAGAAAAAAAAGGACTTCATAGAAATTTTTGGAGCCAGGGATTTGCAGATAAGGCGTTTGATGTTATCAATTACGGCGTTTTAGGGTTAGTAGCGCTTTGTGTATTATACCCGTTATATTTTATAGTGATTGCATCATTCTCTGACCCAGTAGCCATTAATAATGGACAGGTATCCTTGTGGCCGGTGGGATTTAATACAACAGGATACCAAAAGATTTTTGAAAATGTGAAAATCTGGCGTTCCTACAGCAATACCATTTTTTATACGGTAGTGGGAACCGGAATCAACATTTTTTTAACGATGATGCTGGCCTATCCGCTTAGCCGAAAAAAGTTTTTTGCGAGAAAACCAATTACTCTTTTAGTTATGTTTACCATGTATTTTCAGGGAGGATTAATTCCTACATATTTATGGATGAATGACTTAAATCTTTACAATACTCCATGGGTTATGGTTTTACTTCCGGCAATTAATGTATTTAATTTGATTATTGCAATTAACTTTATTAAAAACAATATTCCAGAAGAATTATATGAAGCAGCTTCTATTGATGGATGCAGTCATATTAAATTCTTTATGAGAATCGTATTGCCCTTGTCAAAAACCATTATTGTAGTATTAGTCCTCTACTATGGAGTGGCACATTGGAATGAGTTCATGAACGGCATGATCTATTTAAGAGATGAAGGACTCTATCCGCTGCAGCTTACATTACGAAATATTCTGCTTCAAAATCAGGCGTCAGGTTTGGGAGATGTAGACAGTATCATTGAACAGCAGAAGGCGGCAGAACTGATAAAATATGGGGCGATTATTATTTCCACTTTACCAGTATTGGTTATTTATCCATTTCTTCAGAAGCATTTCGAAAAGGGAGTTATGGTTGGCTCTGTAAAGGGTTGATGTAAAAACATATATGATTTAGGAGGAAGAACAATGAAGAAGAAAACAACGGCATTATTGTTAACTGCAGCAATGGCAGTAACGGGACTTACGGCATGTGTGCCAAAAGCAGAGAGCGAGACAACGAATGTGCCATCTCAGGCGGCAGAAGGAGAAACGGTAGCAGAAGAATTTGAAATGAATAAAGAGGGACTTCCAATTGTGAATCAGCCGGTTACCTATGAAATTGCCGCAAGTACTCAAAAAAATAAAAATTTTAAGGACTTAGAGTTTTTTCAAAATTTAGAAAAAGAGACTAATGTAATAATTGATTGGAATATGTCTTCGGATGACGGATGGAATGAGAAAAAGAGCCTGTTATTTGCCAGCAATAAACTGCCGGACGCTTTCTATGGTCAGGGAATCCTGACAGATGTAGATATTATGAAATATGCTTCTCAGGGAATGCTGATACCATTAAATGATCTGATTGATGAGTATGCGCCGAATTTAAAAGCTATTTTAGATGAAAATCCTCAGTATCGCAAACAAATTACAGCTCCTGACGGTAATATTTATTCATTACCAACAATTAATGAACTGAATCCAACTACTCATGATAAGCTGTTTATTAACAAGACATGGCTGGACAACCTTGGATTAGAGGTACCGACCACTCCGGAAGAATTTGAAGCAGTTCTTCAGGCATTTAAAGATCAGGATGCCAATGGAAATGGAGATCCAAATGATGAAATTCCATTTACCTTCCGTATGAGTTCCAGCGATCCATACAACCGCCAGCAGGGAATCCAGTCTTTATTTGGAACGTTTGGGCAGCTGGATGATATTTATCATTTTGTAGTTAATGATGGAGAAGTGGTGTATACTCCAACCACAGAGCCATATAAGCAGGCAATTTCCTGGTTCCATTCTTTATATGAAAAAGGTTTAATTGACAAAGAAGTATTTACTCATGACTTTAATGTTTACGTCGCAAAAATTCAAGATCCAGGAAAGATTGTGGGTATGTTCTTAGGATGGAGCGGAAACGCTACTGCAGCGGCAAATAAAGATGATTATATAGCAATGGCACCGTTAGTAAATACCAATGGAGAACAGATTTGGCGTACTGTTGATGCAAAAATTGTTTCTAAAGGTTCGTTTGCCATTACCAATCAGGCAGAACATCCAGAAGCACTAATGCGCTGGATTGATGAATCTTATGATTTGGAAACTTCTTTGGAAATTTGCCAGGGACTGATTGGTCATGCTTTAGAGGTTACAGAAGATGGAAGATACCAGCAGATGGAATTACCGGAAGGAACGACGCTGGATACAGTAATCCATGATTTTGGTCCTGGAAATGACGGAACATTTGCAGTTATGAAGCCAATTATTGAGAAACTGAATTTAAATGCAAACTTAACAGAACGAAAAGAACTGGATGAATTTTACTCTCAGTATAATGTTCCGGCGGAAGAGATGTATCCGAATGTATTCTTTACAGAGGATGAAATTGAAGAGATCGGCGTTCTTCAGACAGATATTGATTCTTATGTTTCTCAGAAATATGCTGGCTGGATTGTAGAAGGCGGCGTAGAGGAAGAATGGGATAGCTTCCAGAAGAAACTGAAAGATATGAATGTAGACCGCTATATTGAAATTTATAAGACCGCTTATGAAAGATATAATGCAGAATAAAAATGTTAAATGAGTAGCCACTTTTAAGAGCGCTGCGCCAGAGGAAATAACTGAGTCCGGCGCAGCGTCCTTTCCTATTTTCATAAAAGAGGAGAGACAAGTATATGAAACCACATGTCATTATCATTATGGCTGACCAGCTTCGGGCAGATGTACTGGGAAAAGGATTTACTCCGAATATTGATGCCATTGGAGAATCGGGAGTTCGTTTCGACAGGGCTTACTGCGGATGTCCATTGTGCGTTCCGGCAAGAGGCGTTGTATTTACTGGAACATTTCCAAACAGAAACGGTTCTTTGATTAATCCATGGGAACCAAGCGACTCCAAAGCAGGGGATGTAAAAGCTGAAATTGAGAACTTATATGAACTGATGGAAGACGACTGGGACAGCATCCATAGTGGAAAGCAGCATCTATTTACAGAAGGAGGAAAGCTGGAAAAGCGCAAAGATTCTAAGACAAGATGGTTTTCCACAGAAGAGAGTTATAAAGAGTTTTTGAAAGAACATGGAAAGCCTATGCCAGGAGGACCGGCATTTCGAATGAGAGTTCCGGAAATGGTAAGCGGAAAGGCCACGCATATAGCCAGTTATTCAAATGCGAATATTGGCTGTTACGATCCAGGTGAAGAATTTTATTTTGACAAATATTTTGCAGAGAAGGCGCTGGAAGGAATCCGTTCAAGAGATACCAGCCGCCCTTTATTGCTAAATGCTATGTTTTTAGCACCTCATCCGCCTCTTCATATACCAGAACCCTGGTTTAGCAGGATAGGAAATGAAGAGTTTGAATTGCCGGAAAATGTAGGAGTGTACTATCCGCATCAGTCTCCTCTTCAGATGTATAACCTTCCAGGGGTAGTAGGGGCGTGTTACGACAGAGCCCACTGGAAAGAAGCATGGAGAGTTTATTTAGGATTGGTTGCCATGCTGGATGAATATGTAGGACAAATTATAGATGAATTAAAAAAACAAGGAATTTACGAGGACAGCTTGATTGTATTTACAAGTGATCATGGAGAAATGCTGGGTTCTCATGGATTATTTCAAAAGATGTGTATGTATGAAGAAGCAGCAAGGGTACCTCTTTCTATGAAGTTTCCCCATGGAAGTTATAAAGGAACCAAAATTTCACAGACCGTTAGCCATGTGGATTTCATGCCTACTTTATGCGAGTTTTTGGATATTCACCCATCCAATTCTATGGATGGAACGTCTTTAATGCCGTTAATTTCAGGAACGTGTAAAGAAAGCGAAGACGGAACGGCCTTTATTCAATATGACGGAAATGGCGCATTGTCAAATTTCCAACGGTGTATTGTAAAGGGAAACTATAAGCTGATTGTAGATTTCTTTAAAGACGAAACCTATTATGAACTATATCATCTATCTGAAGACAGGCAGGAAACCACGAATTTGATGTTTGATCCAGAGTATGATGACAGAGCAAAAAGCCTGGCAGCAGAGCTGGCTCGCCATATGGTTGAAACAGCAGACCATTTAGATTTTCCATCTTTTCAGCCGGAGAAATTCCGTAAAATTTATGGAGGAATATAAATGCATACAAAAGAAGACTATCAACGATTGCTATTAAGACTGCTGGAACCATTAAAAGGGCGATTTAGTGAAAATGGCGCTAAAGTATATTTAAACGGTGCCGGAGCTTCTTATTCAGAAGAAATTATTGAAATGGAGGCTTTTGCCAGGCCTCTTTGGGGATTGGTACCTTTCTGGGCAGGCGGCGGAAGAGATGAATTTTGGGAACAGCAATATCAAAAAGGTCTTTTGGCAGGAACAGATCCCAAAAATAAAGAATATTGGGGAGAATGTGAGGATTGTGATCAGAGATTTGTAGAAATGGCGCCTATTGCGTGCGGACTTTTAATGGCATCCCATATTCTATGGGATCCATTTAATCAGAGACAAAAGGAAAATATTGCAGCGTGGCTTTATCAAATCAATTATCACGAAATTCCGAAATGTAATTGGTATTATTTTCGTATTTTAGTAAATTTGGCATTAAAGGATAAAAATTGTCCATATAGTAAAGAAAAGCTGAAGTCCGATCTGGAATATATGGAAGAGTGTTATCTAGGCGATGGCTGGTATGTAGACGGAGTATCCAGGCAAAAGGATTACTATAGTGCATTTGCAATGGAGTTTTACAGTCAGATTTATGCAGTTTTTGCAGAAACAGATAAGAATAGAGAACAGTGTGCACGACTAAAAGACAGGTCCAGAAAATTCCAGAGGGAATTTATCTATTGGTTTGATGAGACGGGGGCAGCGTTGCCGTATGGACGTTCTCTGACCTATCGGTTTGCACAGGCCGCCTCCTGGTCTGCGGCATTGTTTTCTGATACAGCAGAATTGGAACTTGGCGAGATAAAAGGGGTTATCAACCGAAACATTCGTTATTGGATGAAAAAGGATATTTTTCAGGGGGATAAAGTCTTAAGCGTGGGATATGGTTATGCTAATTTATCTATGGCAGAAAAATATAATGCACCAGGAAGTCCATATTGGTGCCTTAAAACATTTTTAATCCTTGCATTGGAAGATACTCATCCCTATTGGCAGGCAGAAGAAAAGGGACTTCCCCAGTTGGATTCTGTGCATCCAATGGTTTATGCAGATATGTTGGTACAGCATTGGGGAAAAGAATCCTGTGGATATGTTCCTGCTGTGTATAACCAGAATGTTTTAGGACATTTTGTGGAAAAGTATGGAAAATTCGTTTATTCTACAGTATTTGGTTTTTCGGTTTCTCATTCGTCTGAAAATATAGCGGAAGCAGCGCCGGATAGTATGCTGGCATTTGTTCCAGAAGGAGAACAGCGGGTTTATGTTCGGACTAGAAGTTTGGATTATAAAATTTACGAAGATCGAATTTACTCAAAGTGGAGTCCAATAAAAGGAGTGGTTGTTGAAACAACGATTTATCCGGTTCCATTCGGACATATTCGGGAACATAGGATCGAGAGCAGGGATTTTTACAGAGCTTACGAATGTGGCTTTGCAGTAGCAAAATCGGAACCGAAATATGAATGTATAGTTAAAAATGGATGTGTCCTGGTCCAAAATATCTGCCAGTTTTGTAAGGTAGAATCTGTCATGGAAAAGGAAGACACCAGACAAATTGGAACCCCATATGTGATTCCTGCGGATCCAAATACCAATGTACTTTATAAAAATACGGTAATTCCTGCAGTGGTATTTGAGATACAACCAGGAATCACAGTTATCAGAACACAGGTAGAGATTCGATAATTTTAGATGATAAGGAGAAAATGAAATGGATTTATGGGAATTTGAACAGAATAAACGAATAACTGAAACAGAGATTAAAGAGGCACTGGAGACCGCAGTCAGTCAGTCAGAATTTGCACTCAGCAAATTTGGAACCAGGTTTAAACATATTTTCAGCAGCAACCAGTTTTATACTGAAGCCCAGAATAATCAATGGACAAATGGATTCTGGACAGGGGAATTGTGGCTGGCCTATGAATACTCAGGGGATAGAAAATTTTTAGAAACAGCAATGGCACATACAAAAAGTTTTCGGAGCAGGGCGGAAAACAGGGTGGAAACAGACACTCATGATTTAGGGTTTTTATATAGCCCTTCCTGCGTGGCAGCTTATAAGTTAACAGGCGATGCAGAAGCAAGAAAAACGGCACTGATGGCAGCAGATATGCTGCTGGAGAGATTTCATGAAAAAGGACAGTTTTTACAAGCATGGGGCGCATTAAATGAACCTGGAAATTATCGCCTGATTATAGATTGCCTGTTAAACTTACCACTTCTTTATTGGGCCAGTGAGGAAACTGGAGATTCAAATTATAAAGAAAAAGCAGATGCTCATATTCATACAGCATTAAAGGTTCTTATACGCCCAGATTATTCTGCATACCATACCTTCTTTTTTGATCCCGAGACGGGAGAACCGGAAAGAGGTGTGACTCATCAGGGATATTCTGCGGAGTCGGCCTGGTCCAGAGGACAAGCATGGGGAATCTATGGAATTGCTTTAAGCTATCGATATACCAGAAAGGCGGAATACATTGATTTATTTGATCATGTCGCAGAATATTTCTTAGAACATCTTCCTAAAAACCTGATTCCGTATTGGGATTTTATTTTTACAGATGGAAGCGACGAACCAAGGGATTCTTCTTCAGCAGCAATCGCTACCTGCGGTATGCTGGAAATGGCAAAATATTTGGATGGAGAGAAACAGGAATTTTATATAAACGCAGCAAAACGGTTAATGAAGGCGTTGTATGACAACTGTGCAGTAAAAGATACCAAAATATCGGATGGTCAGCTCCTTCATGGCGTGTATGGAAGAAAAACGCCGTATAATGACTGCATTGACCATGGAATTGATGAATGTAACTTGTGGGGAGATTATTTTTATGTAGAGGGACTGATGCGGCTTTATAAAGAATGGAATCCTTACTGGTAAAGATTCTTGCATTTGCCGGCAAATGATGCAGAAGGGGGCGATATAACGTTGGAAGAGTTGTGCAGAAAAGGACTTGCAGAGTGGTGTCAAAAACTAGCTGATCTGCAGATATCGGGCACAGGATACTCCAGACTGGATGGAGCAATTTTATGTCCTGCCTGTGGGAAAATTCATGGAAGATGCGCAGAAGCGATGTATCCATTTTTAAGAATGGCAGAGGAAGAAGAAATCAACGGTTTAGACGGATGGAAAAAACGGCAGGAAGACTGGATTGAACGGGCGGAAAAATTATTTTTCTGGGCAGAATCAACGGTATCTCAAGAAGATGGTTCTTTACTTAACGACATTGATTCAGGATGGACTGGAATTACGGTTTTTTATGTAATTCAGCTTTCAGACTGTCTGTGTTTTCATAGTTCTTTATTAAAGGAAAAGACGAAAAAAATTTGGATAGAGAGACTGAAAAAGGCAGCAGAATTTCTATATTATTTTGATGGTTTATGGGATAACAATATTAACTATCCAATCGCAAACGCTCTTGCTCTGTATCAGTGCGGAATGGTATTGCATGAACAAAAATATATAGAAAAGGCAGCAGAATTTGCTGCAGTGTCAGAATCTATATTTACAGAAAATGGTTTGCTGTTTGGAGAAGGAGTTCCTAGATTAAGAAAAAGTCCCAGAGGATGTCAGCCAGTAGATATTGGATACAATCTGGAAGAAACGCTTCCATCTATGGTTTTATATGGATGGGAGAGCAAGAATAAGAAAATTTTGGATCTTGCGATAAAGAGCTTGATGGCACATTTGGATTTTTTCTTATTTGATGGTGGAATCAATAACAGTTTTGGAACAAGAAATTATAAATGGAGCTATTGGGGAAGCAGAACTTCAGATGGCTGCGGATTGGGATACTTACTGGCTGCGAGAGTTTTGAGAGAAAAATATCCGGAAGAAAGCAGAAGGGCGGCAGAGGCAGCAGAGCAGAATCTGCATATGTTGGAAGTGTGTACCCATGAAGGTTTACTGTGCGGAGGACCTCATTATACATCAGCAAAACAGCCACCTTGTGTTCATCATACGTTTACCCACGCTAAGGTATTAGCAGGAATTTTAGATAGAAGACTGGAAATAGAGTGCGGTAAAGTGCAGCAGAGTTGTTCCGCTTTAAACAGAACAAAAACGGAACCATGGGAAGGACTAGAAAAAGTAAAATATTATCCAGAACTATCTAGCTGGCTGCTTTCTTCTAAACAAATAAAAGCGTGTGTAACAGCATATGATTGGGAATATATGCCAGGAGGTCATGTTAGTGGAGGAACGCTTTCCCTTTTGCAGCATAAAGAGATGGGAATGCTGTTATGTGCTGGAATGGGAGAATATAGTTTAAAAGAACCCAATAATATGCAGGTGCCAGATAAAGTCAGACAAGAATGTCTGGCACTTCGAATAGAGACGCTGATAGATGGACGTATATACAGCAGTATTTATGAAGAACAAGCAGAAGTTACCTGCCACCAGGAACAGGACGCTGTCTATTTAAAAGCAGAAGGAGTTTTAAAGGATATCGATCATAACCCGTCTGATTCAGAAGAACTGCCTTACTATTTTGAGTATCAGTTTGGAGAAAAGAAAGTTCAAATAAGCGCATTTTTTCCCAAGGGAAAACTTATCTTGCCATTCATTAGTAAGAGTGAAGAAACAATAGTGGTTTGCCAAAACGCACATCATATAAATTGCGTAAAAAATGGTCAGGAGGTAATATTAAAACTTTATGGGGAAGCAGAGCTTCCTTATGGAACCAATCGGATATTTAATCTAATTCCTGGTTTACAAGCAGTAAGAATGGATATAAGGCCAGAAGAAGGGGCAAATATTGCTAGAATCCAGATTCTGTGGTAAACTAACCGTACTGGCGGCGCAGAGGCCGCTTTTGCAGTTGCAACAAACACAGAAATGGAATTGATGTATGAATTATATTGTATTTGACCTGGAATGGAATCAGAATCCTGGAGGAAAAGAAGGAGCCGTAGTAGGATTTCCGTTTGAGATTATCGAAATCGGCGCAGTAAAATTAAATGAACGGATGGAGCAGATAGACTCATTTCATCAGTTTGTAAAACCTCAGGTTTACCGGAAGCTCCATTATAAAATTTTAGAAGTTACCCATATGGATCTGGAAGTGCTGAAGCAGGAAGGAAAGCCATTTCCAGAAGCAATCCAGAACTTTTTAGACTGGTGCGGGAATGGAAAACAGGATATAAGATTCTGCACCTGGGGATCTATGGATCTGACAGAACTGCAGAGAAATATGGAATTTTATTACCTGGATAATCCGTTTCCCATGCCATTGTTATACTACGATATACAAAAACTGTATAAACTTCTGAATGGCGGGGAAAGCGTTCTTTCCCTGGATCAGGCCGTAGAAGATATGGGATTAAAGGAAGAACGGCCATTTCACCAGGCTCTGGATGACGCCTATTATACAGGAAAGATAATGGGGC
>ERZ1673722.1945-NODE-1945-length-18773-cov-5.245966_pt1 | contig 18773 bp, 17 predicted proteins | sample MGYA00580222_ERZ1673722 | MGnify/ENA primary metagenome ERZ1673722 (study PRJEB41218, sample SAMN15661750) | gut metagenome | host: Homo sapiens | place: Canada: London | collected 2015-08-20/2019-03-30 | study: EMG produced TPA metagenomics assembly of...
AGATTAAACTGGCTCCAGTCAGTGCACCTTATTTTAACAATGCAAAGCTTTTAATTGCAGCCGATTGTACTGCTTATGCTTACGCAAGCTTTCATCAGGATTTTATTCGGAATAAGGTAACATTAATTGGCTGTCCGAAATTAGATCAGGTGGATTATAGCGAGAAACTGACTGCAATCATTCAAAATAACAACATTCAAAGTGTAACCATCGTGAGAATGGAAGTTCCATGCTGCGGCGGTCTGGAAATGGCTGCCAAAAAGGCTCTTCAAAACAGCGGAAAATTTATTCCCTGGCAGGTTGTAACGATAAGTATTGATGGAAACATTATGGAATAAAAAGGATTATTAGTTTTAGTTAACTGTATATTCTAAAAAGCCGTGTGAAACATAACTGTAATTTCACACGGTTTCTTTTCTGCTTTAAAGCAAAAAAAAGTAAAAGAACCCAACGCATTCCACATCTTAAACGGCACGTTGGGTTCTTTTACTTTTTATTTTTTGTTATATCCCATATTTTTTTAAATCTACTTTTCCATCGATTACCTCAATCCCGTCTGCTTCCAGCAATTGTGCCTGCACACTTTCTCCTCCAAAGGCAAATGCACCGGCTAATTCTCCTTTCGCATTGACCACACGAAAGCAAGGAATATGTTCCGGATCCGGATTCTTATGAAGCGCATTTCCAACTGCTCTTGCCATCTTTGCATCTCCTGCCAGCTCTGCAACTTTACCATAAGTCGCAACATGACCTTTTGGAATCTTTTTCACTGCCTCATAGATTCTTTTTGTCGGGCTGTCCGTAATCAGATCATAACTCTCGGAAATCATTCTTTGGATCTCATTTTCAGGAATAGAACCATCTAAAATGATGGTATTCCAATGTTCCTTATTCTGATGATACCCTGCAATAACAGAGGCATAAGTACTGCGCCAGAAATCTCTCCACTGCGGATCAACTTTAACATTTAAATTAACATATCCATTTCTTTCATAAATCCATAAAAATGTTTTCTTACTTCCTTTTACTCTTACCAGCTGCCAGCCCTGATCGCGAAATGGTCTTTCTTCATACACATTCGGAAAAGATAGCGCATACTGCAAAACTTCTTCTCGCGTTCTCATACTAAAAACCTCCGTTCCCTGCAATCATTAAAAAAATATTTATTTGTAGTCTGACATTTCACATCTACAAATATATATAATCATTCATAACTGGCTGTAAACCATTCTTTTTCAGCGCATCGAATACTTCATCCACCGTTCTTCCGTCTGAAATCTCAAACTGGTCGTCACCTTTATCTTCGATATCTTCCACATGACTTCCAATTCCTGTGCTGACTCCTGCGGATATCTTGGTCGCTGCAATATTTACCAGATTATCACGAACACGGGCACATTCTCTTGTAGACACCGTAATACTTGCAAATGGCATGAACAGACGATATGCACAGACTACCTGAAGTAACTGCGGCTCATGAACATCCATCGGGTTAATGCGATCATTATTGATGATCGGACACAATCTTGGACAAGAAAATGCAATCTCTGCATGCGGATATTTTCTTTGAAGCAAATATGCATGATAACCTGTCGCGAAAGCATCTTTGCGAAAATCATCCAGTCCAAGAAGTGCCGCAAAACCAACACCTCGCATGCCACCCTTAAGTGCACGTTCTTGTGTGTTCAATCTATATGGAAAAATCCTTTTATGTCCTGCTAAATGTAATGTTTCATACTTATCTGAATTGTAAGTCTCCTGGAAGACTGTCACATAATCTGCTCCGCATTTATGAAGGTATGCATACTCATCCGAATTCATCGGATATACTTCAAGACCTACCACTTTAAAATATTTTCGTGCAACCTCGCATGCCTTTCCAATATACTCCACATTAGATTTTGTCTTACTCTCACCTGTAAGAATCAATATTTCCTGAAGTCCGGTCTTAGCAATAGCAGCCATCTCTTTTTCAATCTCTTCTTCATTAAGCTGTGCACGGCGAATCTTATTATGACAGTTGAATCCACAGTAAATACAGTAATTTTCACAGTAGTTTGCAATATAAATTGGCGTGAACATATACACACTGTTTCCAAAATGCTTTCTTGTTTCAATCTGTGCTTGCTGCGCAATCTCCTCTAAAAGCGGAAGTGCTGCCGGCGAAAGCAGTGCCTGAAAATCCTCTGGTGTCCGGTTATCATGCGCCAGTGCTCTTCTTACATCTGCTTCTGTATATTTATCATAATCATATGCTTTCATTGCAGAAATAACCTGATCCATCACATCAGATTCTTCCAACTGCTCCATATCCGGAAGATACTTCATATGATCGATACGATTCTTTTTCATATCTTCCAGTATTTCTTCATTTACAATACTTTCATTAAAATGACCATCTTTTTTACTGGTCTGCATTGTTTCTACCATCGCTGTTACATTGATCCTCTCGTATATCTTTTCTTGTATATCTTTATACTTGTATTCTGTTATCAGTGCAATTTACTCATGCAAAAATCCTGTTAATGGTGAAGACGCACTTGCTCCTTTATCCAGTATTCTTCCTAATCCGGAAAGATAAGCACTTCTTCCTGCCTCAATTGCCTTTTTAAACGCTTCAGCCATAACCTGGACATCTCCTGCTGTCGCAATAGCAGTATTGGCCATCACTGCTGACGCACCCATTTCCATAGCTTCACATGCCTGTGACGGACGACCGATTCCTGCATCAACAATAATTGGAAGATCAATCTCATCAATAAGAATCTGGATAAACTCTTTTGTACAGATTCCCTTATTTGAACCGATTGGAGAACCAAGAGGCATCACACAGGCTGCCCCTGCATTTACCAGATCTCTGGCTGCATTCAAATCCGGATACATGTATGGCATAACAACAAACCCTTCTTTTGCAAGGATCTCTGTTGCCTTGATTGTCTCGTAATTATCCGGAAGAAGGTATTTCGAATCGTGAATAACTTCAAGCTTTACAAAATCTCCACAACCCAGCTCTCTGGAAAGTCTTGCAATACGAACTGCTTCCTGCGCATTTCTGGCACCGGATGTATTCGGAAGAAGTGTTACGTCCTTCGGCACATAATCCAGAATATTAGCAAGTCCGCCTTCATTAGCACGGCGCAAAGCAAGTGTTACGATCTGTGCTCCTGCTTTTTCAATACATGCTTTCATAAGCTCCAATGAAAATTTTCCAGATCCCATAATAAAACGGGAAGTAAATTCATGTCCTCCCAGGATTAATTTGTCTTCATTTGTGTTTGTTGTTGTCATTTTTTTATCCACCTTTCTTTGTTTACTCATAAATTATGATACCTGCTATTCGCATATCGTGAAGCTTAGAAGCTTCCGCCGCCCATAAAATGCAGAATCTCTACAACATCTCCATCTTTCAGTACAGTTGTATCGTAATTTTCTCTTTTGATGATCTCCTCATTCAATTCTACTACTACCTGCACCGGAATATAATTACATGCTTTCAAGTATTCCGTTACCGACACTGGATGTTCCAGCGTTCTGTTCTCTCCATTGACTGTAATCATGGCTGCTCCTTTCCGGAAATACGAGTGCGCATCCTGCCGGAGGCTTTTTATATAAAAAGAAATGTAATTTCCTATTATATAAAACAGAGTTCACAAAGAAATACACCCGCGGTGGTGCACCCCTTCATGAACTCTGTTCACTCTCAAAATTTCCTATATTCTATGATTCGTACCTGGCTTAGAAGAAAAGACGTGGTTTCCTATGCATAATAAAGGAGATACACCAATGTATCTCCCGTAACATTATCTTATACGTTCCTACGTTGGCATTATCCAAATCAGGTTCTAGGTCGAAGTTGAAGACTTCCTCTCAGCCTGCTATCACAAGCTCCCCTTTTATTTACAATGCCTAGTATAAATCGATTTTTATTTTGTGTCAAGAGCACTCGGTAATTTCTTCATTGCTTTCTTCACCTACTGATCTATAAACACGGATATTTTTATCTCCGTCTCGTCTCTTGTATAGACGATGCCATGAATATACTTGCCATCATCAGTCACTTTGCTGATGATATTGTCATAGCATGTTTCTCCTTTGTACTGATACTGCTTGACTAACTGAGCTTCTTTCACTTCTTTCGTGTCCAGTTTTTCCACCGGAAAATACACATATACTTTTTCAGAATTTGTGTCAAATGTATAGGCACTGGCCACCTGCTTCGCATCAATAAATCCATTCCCATTCCAATTTTCCTGTGAATCCAGACTGGTTTTTTCAAGTATGATCTGATCCTTGGGATTTTCTGTAATCAGGATAATATCATCCTGAATTTTTTTCTCACATTTTACATAGGTATCTTCACCCGCACCCACAACACGATATCCATTCATCAGATACAGTTGATTCTCTATTCCATTTTCAATCGGCCAGCCAGCCAGATTATAATATGGACACCGAACCGTCTGATATGCTTCCCGGCTCTCGTAATCTGTAAGCAATATTGTATCAACGCCTGTCTTCTGGCTTATCTGCGATACAGGAATCTGTTCTACGTCCTGATTGGCATAAGATACAACAGCTCTTGCAGATTCCTTCTGTAAGACTTCTGCCAGATTTTCCCCATCATAAAATGTGTGGATCATTCCATTTTTTTCGTCTTTTACCGTTCCATACTCACCATAACATACATAGGCACTCTCTGCGTGAAGTCCTGTGATGTTATACATTTCTTGTGCAAATGCTGTGGCAATCTCCTGAAACTGATAATTATCAAGCCCGTCCGTATTCTTTTTCTGCCCTGATATCGCAACTAAAAAATCTGCCCCCTTGTACTTCATTTTCACGAATACATTTCCGGTAGGAGAAGGGAAAAAATCCGGCACTGGACTTGAACTGTATTTCTCACAGTTTATCTCTGTAATCTTTGCATCGATTCCATATTTTTCTCTTATATAATTTTTCGCATTTTCCCGTCCTTGCTTTTCATAACGCTTCATTTCTCTCTTTTCTTCCAGCGTATAGCCACAACCTGTCACTGTAACCATTATCAAAGCAAGAAGGATCCAATAAACGGCTTTTCTTTTTCCCATACATCTCCTCCCAATCCATCCCCTCATTTGCTATTACTTTTTTAATTATACTGCTCTTTCTAAATCTCCGTCAATTTTATACAACAGACACCTTGTTATTCCACACAGAACCAGTTAAAATATACTTTGCAAATGAATGTTGCAAATGTTATTTGTGGGGGATTGTTACATATGAATAAGAAAAATCAATACACAGACTCTGTAAAGGAAACGTTGATTCTGACGCTTGCTGTGGCAATTATTGCCGCTGCAGTCTACTTCTTCCTTGTACCAAGCCACGCTTCTGTCAGCAGTATCTCTGGTCTTGGAATCATTCTGTCAAACTTTGTACCGCTTCCATTGTCAGCAATCACTATGATCTTAAATGTAGTGCTTCTGATTATCGGATTCTTTACATGCGGTCGGGAATTCGGAGCAAAAACTGTCTATACAAGCATTATGCTTCCACTGTTTCTGGGGCTTTTTGAAAAGATTTTCCCGGATTTTTACTCCATGACCGACAGCCAGGAACTGGATGTACTCTGTTATATACTGGTCGTAAGCGTCGGACTTGCAATTTTGTTCAATCGAAATGCCTCTTCTGGCGGACTGGATATTGTTGCCAAAATCATGAACAAATATCTGCATATGGATCTCGGAAAAGCCATGTCACTGTCCGGTATGTGTGTGGCTCTGTCCGCAGCACTTGTGTACGATAAGAAAACTGTAGTTTTAAGTGTCCTCGGTACTTATTTTAACGGAATCATACTGGATCACTTTATCTTCAATCAAGATATGAAACGGCGCGTCTGCATCATCACCCAGAAAGAAGAAGAGCTGCGCCACTTCATTTTATATGAACTGCACAGCGGGGCTACTATCTACGAAGCCATCGGTGCTTACACAATGGAAAAGCTTAACGAAATTATCACCATTGTGGATAAAACAGAATACCAGAAACTGATGAAATACATCAATCAGGTGGATCCTAAGGCGTTTATCACAATCTACAACGTTTCCAATATGCGGTATCAGCCAAAAATTTAGTACACATTCTATATGACAAAAAATTACTCAGACCTTACACGGTCTGAGCAATTTTTCTGTCATATGAGTTCTCACTCTTTCTTTTCCTACCAGTCGGTATACAAATCAATATTACCTTTTCCACTTCCACTATCATAGACTTTTCCAGCTCCAAGAGATGTCTCGACCACGGTTCCTTTTGGATAGTCATCACTGGCAAGTACAATATAACCATCTTTGTCACGGATTGTTCCGTCACTCGCAATATGACGTCCCGGAATGTTAAGTCCTGCTCCCGGAAGTACCTTCTGTGAATAATAGGTTTCAGTATGTCCGTTAAACCAGATTCTCCCTTTGGATGGGGTCAGACCACCGGAAGGAATATTATACTTTCCATTACTGGAACTGCTCCCGGAGTTATTATTACTTCCGGAATTAGAAGGTTTGGAAGAGCTGTTATTATTGGAACTGCTTCCGGAAGTATTATTTCCAGTGGAAGCTGATGCCTGCTTTGCCGCTTCTTCCTGTGCTTTTTTCTGCGCTTCTTCCTCCTGCTTTGCCTGTGCCTCACGCGCTGCCTGAAGCTGCGCATTCACAGTCGCAAGATCTGTGGAAGTTGCTGCTGCTTTCGCCTGAAGATTCTGCTGCTCAGTATTTAACTGACTCTGTAAATCTGTCAGTTCCTGCTGCTGGCTCTTAAGATCCTCTTCCTGCGTCTCGATACCTTGACGTATCTCCATCATGTTCTCCAACATTTCCTTATCATAATCGGTAATGTTCTGAATGAACTCGGCTTTGTTGAGGAAGTCTCCCATACTGTCTGCAGTAAACAGCATAGTGAGCATTGTCTCTGAACCATTTTCATACATGTACTTAATACGAGTCTTCATCGTTTCATACTGCTTTTCCTCGTTATTACGAGAAATCTGAAGTGATGCCTCCAGGCGGTATACTTCATTGTTCGACTCTTCAATTTCCGCTTCTGTCTCAGCAATCTTATTGCTGAGCGTAACCAAATCCTGATTAATCCCTTCCAGTTGACTTTGAAGATTACTGGTCTTATCTTCGAGGCTTTTGACCTCCGCTGCATGCACCGGCATTGCTGACAGTGCGACACCGAACGCACAGACAAAGGCTGCCCCGCGTCTTGCGATCCGTTTCTTATGCATGTTCATAAATGTAATCCTTTCTTGTTTGTTTTGGGGTTAACACTAAGACATTATATACTATTTTTTCAAAAAGAACAACCTTTCTTTGCACAGCACGTTTTTTCAGGGCTCTCTGACTACGCAAAAAGCTGCCTTGTTTCGAGTCGTTCCGACTGTTTCCCGGCAGCTTTTTTTTAATATTTTTACTGTTCTGTAACTACTTTTCCAGCAGCTTTTTCTTTCTTTTTATCATACATTGCAAACATTCCTGCAAGTAATGTTCCTGAGATAGAATGCCATGTACAGGAGACTGCACAGATGATTGCTGACTCCGGTGTGGACGCGAACTGTGCTGTCGTTGTAGCAAGATTTGTGGCGAGTCCTGCGTTCTGCATTCCGACTTCGATCGCTATCGTTCTCTTTTTGGATGTGTTCATTCCGACCAGTTTTCCTGCACCGTATCCGAACAGATATCCAAGTCCATTGTGAAGCAGTACTGCAACAAAGATTACAACGCCGGACTGGAAGAATTTTGATCCCTGTGAAGATACAACACCACCAACAACACATGCAAGTCCAAGAACTGCAACCCCCGGCATCATCTGCTGGATCTCATGGAACATTTTCTTCTTACCATACAGATAATTCAGTAAAAATCCAAATCCTACAGGAAGGATTACTGTCTCAATGATAGATACGAACATTGGAAGTCCTTTGATCGTAATCTGAGTTCCTCTTGCGAGAAATGATACCATAAGCGGTGTCATAACCGGGGAAACCAGTGTAGATACTGTTGTCATTCCTACAGAAAATGCTACATCTCCACCACACAGATAAGACATGATATTGGAAGATACGCCTCCTGGGCAGCAGCCTACCAAAATCAGTCCAAGTGCGATTCCGTCAGGAAGATGTAATAACTTCGTCAGTGCAAATGCCAGAAATGGCATGATCAGATACTGTGCGATTGCACCTACACAGATATCAAATGGACGCTGTGCCAGTATCTTAAAATCTTCTGTTGTCAGTGTCAGCCCCATGCTGAACATAATGACACCAATGATAATAGACTGACTGGTGAATTTATTGGCTACCATATCTGTGAACAGGGCATAATTGACCCACCCCATCATAGATGGTACGAAAAATGTAACAATCGCAATTGCGATTACTACAACCGACGTGTAATCTGATAAAAATTTGCTTACTTTTTGTAATGCTTTCATTTTCAAGTCCTCCTTAAGCTATTACATGTCCACCAAAACTACTCTCATTCCCTGCATATTTGCATAGTATACAATGAAATCACTCTGACACATTCCGGGATTACATATTTTCACTAATACAAAAAGCCCCTTCCCAGACCATAGTCTGAAAAGGGACGAATAGAATTCCGCGTTACCACCCTGATTCCGTAAAATGTAATATTTATTTTACGACACTTTGTCACGTACTAACATACGCTTTCCCTGTAACGGAGGATACCGGCGAGGTCTACTGATATAACTTTCAACCCGCTTCTCAGAGAGGATATCCTTATCTTGCTACTGCCTGCTTCCACCACACACAGGCTCTCTGTGAAATAACAATTGATACGGCATTGTTCTCATCAACGAATTTCGGTGAACTAATATTTATTTACAAATTGATATTATATACTTATGAGCAGAAATTTCAAGAAGTAATTTTAACCTTTTTCTTGATGTTTTTTAACCTTTTCACATATTTGTTATACTATTTCTCACTGGCTTTCATTTTCAAAAGTGCTGCATTTACCACATGCTCCACCAAAATTGAAGTCGTGACTCCGCCAACTCCTCCTGGAACCGGTGTAATTGCATCTACAATCGGTTCTGCCTCATCAAATGCTACGTCTCCGCACAGATTGCCTTCTTCGTTCACATTGATTCCCACGTCAATAACAACCTGTCCCGTTCTTAAATGTTCTTTCTTTATAAATCCTGCACTTCCTGCTGCCGCAACTACGATATCTGCAGCCTGTACTTCCTGCTTTATATTCTTAGTCTTTGTATGACAGACTGTAATTGTTGCATTTTTCTTCAGAAGCATCATAGATACCGGCTTTCCAACTACAAGGCTTCGTCCTACGATCACTGCTTTTTTCCCGGTACAGTCAATTCCATAATGGTCCAGGATCCTGATACACGCACTTGCGGTACACGGCGCATAGCCCATCTCTTTTCCGGCAAATATACCTGCCATAGAAAGATTGGTAATTCCATCTACGTCCTTTTCTACAGCCAATGTATTTAAGATTTTCTCTTCGTCCAGATGAGATGGCAACGGGCGGAAAACCAATACTCCGTGAATATCTTCCGCCTTGTTTAGTTTCTGGATCGTATCAATCACTATTTCTTCCGTTACATCTTCCGGAAGCAGAAACTTTTCATATGCCACAGATAATTTTTCGCAACGCTTTACAGCATTGCGCTCGTATGCAATATCATCCTGTTTTTCACCAATTCGGATAATTCCAAGTTTCGGCATCACTTGATGCTCTTTTAATGTTTTTATTTTTTCTTCAATCTCCTCATTCAATGAAGCAGTTACTTCTTTACCTAACAGTATCTGTGCCATTTTACGATTCTCCTTTTTCATTACCGTGACTTAACGAATCTCATTGCATACGTTTTCAAATATTTCATCTGCCTTCTTCTCATAAGTTTTTCTGAGACTGTCTGTCTCATCATTCAACTGTTGAGCTAATACACGATCTTTCATAGATTTTGTGTTAATATAAATGTTCAATGACGCGCCCTGCAGTGCAGACTTCAAAAGTGTTGCTCCGACTCCTGCATCACTAAGTGCAATCCGGCTTCCTTTTTCAGCAAACTCTTTCATCAGGTCTAATCCTCTTGCACAGGTTTTCATAATTTCAAGCGGTACTTCACATGCATCTTTTAACACAACTGCCATAACTTCTTCCTTTTTTGCAAGTTCTTCCGGCGTACTCTTTGGCAGACTGTACGCTTTGCTTAATGGTTCAAAGACCTCGGCATCTTTTGCCACAAGTTCAAGAAGCCGCTTTGTAATTTCATCTGCTTCTTTTTTACAACGGATAATATCTTCTTCTACATCTACATAACACTTCTTACCGACAGTAAGACTTCCCACCATATTGCCGAGTGCCACTCCGATTGCTCCAACTAAAGCAGAAGCTCCGCCGCCTCCCGGAATCGGGGCACTGCTTGCAAGGACATCAATAAAATCCTTGCATGAGTTTTCTGTAAAATCTATCTGTTTATCTAATGAACTCATAGTACGTACCTCATTCTCTAAATACTTTAAATCGTAAAGATTGTTATTATAATAACATTTTCTAAGTGACACATCAATTTCCATATTATCTAAATCTATGTGCCAATTTTATCTACATTTTGTAAAAACTATGACATTTCATAATAATGTGCATAAATACCACCACGTGCGATTAACTCATCGTGTGTTCCACGCTCTGCTATTCCATTGTCAGCAACGACCAGAATCTCATCTGCATTACGGATTGTGGACAAACGATGTGCAATTGTAATGGTTGTACGATTCTTTGCCAACTCTTCAAGACTCTGCTGGATCCAACGTTCGCTTTCATTGTCCAATGCACTGGTCGCCTCATCCAGAATCAGGATTGGCGGATTCTTAAGGAAAACTCTGGCAATAGAAATTCTCTGCTTCTGTCCACCGGAAAGCCGGGTTCCTCTTTCTCCGACAAATGTTTCATATCCATCCGGAAGTTCCATAATAAAGTCATGGATATTGGCTTTCTTTGCCGCATCTTCAATCTCTTCCATCGTAGCGTCAGGCTTACCATATGCAATATTTTCACGGATACTTCCACAGAAAAGATAAACATCCTGCTGCACAAGACCAATCTGATTACGCAGACTCTCAAGGGTCAGCTTTCTCACATCTTTTCCGTCAACCGTAATCTTTCCACCTGTTACATCGTAAAATCTTGGAAGTAGGGAACAAATTGTTGTCTTGCCACTTCCAGAAGGACCAACCAACGCAATTGATTTTCCAGCCGGAATATGGAACGATACATTTTCCAGAACCGGCGTGTCATCATCACTATAATGAAAGAAAACATTTTCATAATTCACATCTCCCTTCACGTCATCAAGCAGCTCTGCATCCGGTGCATTCGTAATCTCAGGCTCTGTCTCGACCACGTCCAGAAATCTCCGAAATCCGGACAGACCTTTCTGCATCATCTCAGTCAGCTCCACAAGAATCTGAATCGGACTGATAAAGATTCCGATATAAAGCGCATACATAGCAAGATCAGCTACTTCCATCTGACCATGTGCTATGAGCCAGCCTCCAAATACAAGCGTAATCAGATACATCATGCCCTGAAAGAACAGATTTCCACTCATAAAGCTTCCCATACACTGATAGTTCGCTTTCTTAGATAAAAGAAATCCATGATTGCTCTCCATGAACTTCTCCCGCTCAATCTCTTCATTTGCAAAAGACTGTACGACACGGATTCCGGCAAGCGTATCCTGCAAACTGGAATTCACGTTCCCGATTTTCTGCCTGTTATCCATAAATGTTGTCTGCATCTTCCGGTTCTGGCTGCCTGAAAAGAAAATCATAAATACAACCATTACAAGAAGCGGGATCGCAAGCTTCCAGTTGATCAGGAATAAAAATACAAAAGAGCCGATAATTTTAATCAGCGAGATAAATAAATTCTCCGGTCCGTGATGCGCAAACTCCGCAATATCAAACAGATCCGATACCAGTTTACTCATCATCTGTCCGGAATTGTTCTGATCATAATAAGAAAACGATAATTTTTCATAATGATCAAATAATTGTTGGCGCATATCGCGCTCCATGTGCGCTCCCATCATATGCCCCTGATAGCTGACATAATATTTACAACATGCCTGAAGAACATAAATCAAGAACAACACAATCCCAATCGGTACAAGATTACGCATAATTGAAGACGCATTTTCCACAAACAACGTCCTCGTAAGTGTCCTTAAAATCTGAGGAAAAGCTAAATCCACCAGACTGATTATCGCTGCACAGACAAGATCTAAGAAAAAAACAGCTTTGTACGGCGCATAATATTGAATAAATCTCTTTAACGTATGCATTTAAAAACCTCTTTCTACCCAAAATCGCTAGTAATATTATATATACAATTTTGAAAATATATAATTGGGGACGGGGTTTTTTCAAAAAAACCCCGTCCCCAATTAAACTTTAACCTGTCCCTTTTTGTAATCGTCAAAACAATTCCAATTATTTCAAAAAGTCTGGATCTTCAAAATAGTTTATCTTCATAGAATTTTTTACATCTCGAAGTGTTTCTGCAGCTTTTGCCTCTGCAACCTTGCTTCCTTCTTTGAGAATGTCGTATACATCCGGAAGTCTCTTCTCCCATGATTTTCTTCTCTCGCGGATTGGTGCAAGTTCTGCCTGCATTACATTGTTCAGGAATTTTTTTACTTTTACATCTCCAAGTCCACCGCGTTTGTAATGTTCTTTCAGTTCCTCCAGGTTTGCATAATCTGGAAGAAATTCGTCTACATATTCCTGCTTGCAGAATGCATCAAGATAAATGAATACCGGGTTGCCTTCTACCTGCCCTGGATCTTCGACTCTTAAGTGATTCGGATCTGTGAACATGGACATAACTTTTTTCTTAATGTCTTCTGCTTCATCTGACAGGTAAATACAATTTCCAAGTGATTTACTCATCTTTGCCTTACCGTCGATTCCCGGCAGTCTCAGGCATGCTTTGTTAGATGGAAGAATAATATCTGGCTCTGTCAGTGTCTCACCATACACGCTGTTGAATTTGTGTACGATTTCTTTACACTGCTCCAGCATCGGCAGCTGATCCTCTCCTACCGGTACAGTTGTTGCACGAAACGCCGTGATATCTGCTGCCTGACTGATCGGATAGCAGAAAAATCCGACCGGAATGCTTGCCTCAAAATTTCTCTGCTGAATCTCGGCTTTTACTGTAGGGTTCCTCTGTACCCTGGACACTGTAACCAGATTCATATAATAAAATGTAAGCTCTGTCAGTTCCGGAACCATAGACTGAATGAAAATATTAGATTTTGCCGGGTCGATTCCGCAAGCAAGATAATCCAGTGCCACATTCATAATATTCTGTCTTACTTTCTCTGGATGTTCCGCATTGTCTGTCAATGCCTGAGCATCTGCAATCATAATATAGATTTCATCATAATCACCGGAATTCTGCAATTTCACACGCTCCTGCAGTGATCCTACATAATGTCCCACATGAAGACGTCCTGTTGGTCTGTCACCGGTTAAGATAATTTTCTTCATTTTTTGTTCTCCTTAGCATATATTTTACATAATCTGTATCCATATACAATTACATGTCTTTATAATCTGCCTGTTTTCCTTATATTATCTATGCTTAAAGCGTAGATTCAAAGCAAGCAATATCTACGCAAGCAATATCTACGCAGGCAATATCTTTGTTCATTATAAGCTTTTCTTAAGAAAGCGTCAATACACGAACACAGTAATTCGTTAAACTGTAGGTTTAGGTTTATCCTGTAAATCTATATTATAAATCTATTCTTTTATTATTATGCTACACCTTGTTGTCCTTTCTTACATGCTACTTCGAATTCTCTTAATTTTCTTTTTGCTTCTTCGCTCAGATTTCCAGGCACTTCAATCTGTACCGTCACATATTGATCTCCGTGCTGATTCTTATCTTTCATAGAAACAATTCCTTTGCCTCTCAAACGAATCTTTGTTCCGGACTGAGTTCCCGGATTAATCTTGCACAATACATTTCCGTGAAGTGTCTCAACCTTCGCCTCACCACCAAGTACTGCTGTTGTGAATGGAACTCTGACTGTTGTGTAAACATCCATGCCCTTCCGTTCATATCCTGGTTTTGATGCGACTTTCACTTTCAGAAGAAGATCTCCTGCTTTTCCGCCATTGATTCCCGGATTTCCTTTTCCGCGAAGCCGAATACTCTTACCCGTATCAATGCCGGCCGGAATCTTTACCTTCAATGCTTTGCCTACTGCTTTTCCATTATTTTCCGTCAAATGTATGACTTTCTCACAACCAAAGGCAGCTTCGTCAAATCCTACTGTAATTTCTGCTGTAACATCTGCTCCGCCCTGGCTGTAATTTGCATACGATCCACTTTCGCCAAAGCCACTTCCACTAAAGCCGCTTCCTCCAAAACCACTTCCACTAAAGCTGCTTCCTCCAAAGCCACTTCTACTAAAACCAGTGCCGCCAAAGCCACCAAAGCTTCCTCCAAAAATGTTCTTCAGGAAATCGTCCATATCGCCATTTCCTTCAAAATGATATTCATGGAATGTACCGTCCGGTCCTGCATACTGGTAAGTACCGCCTCCATTTCTGCTATAAGCGCCACCATAAGCACCACCTGCTGCACCGCTTCCATCGAATGCAGCATGACCAAACTGGTCGTACATTTTTTTCTTTTCCGGGTCACTTAATATATTGTAGGCTTCTGTTGCTTCCTTGAAGCGCTCTGCCGCCTGTGCATTTCCCTGATTTGTATCCGGGTGGTATTTTTTTGCCAGTTTGCGATATGCCTTTTTTATTGTGTTCTTGTCTGCATCCCGGCTAACTCCTAGGACTTCATAATAATCTCTTTTTGCTGACATAATCTGTTCCTCCCTTAGTTTGCTGTTTTTCATATTCAAGAATGTCTGCAGATTGTATTCTGATACCCTCTGATATCTTAAATTACCCCACAGGAATTTACCTGTGGGGTAATCATATCTGCCATAAAACATAATTTCTCGATTACTTCAGAACTCTCTTTTGTTCTATTTGTAATATAACACTCATTTTTTATAATGTCAACATAAGATTATATTTTTTTAACGCCCGGAATTATTCATATTTACAACCAATAGGCTCGCCCATTTTTACCAATGTCTCTGCCTGTGCTTTTGTATTGTGGATAATATCCTTGTCCGGTTCTGCCATGCCAGGCTCTGTCATCACCACAATCGTAGAACCACCGAATTCGAACATTCCTTTTTCGTCACCACGTTTTACCTGAGCAGAATCTTCTTCATGATTATTGATTTTCCCAACCATCAAAGCTCCTACTTCCATAAGAAGGATTGTTCCTAGCTCCTTTGTCTTTAGAAGACAGTATTCCCTCGAATTCATTTTGTAAATTGGATAGTAATCATTTGCCACTGGGTTCACTGTATGAAGTACGCCGCGAATCTTCCGCTGCCTTGACTTTCGTCCATCTGCCACATAGCAGTACCGGTGATAATCATCCACTGTCAGACGGATCACATAAATCCAGCCGCCCATATAACGTTCTGCCAAACGCTCATCTTTTAAAAGCTGCGCTGCCGAGTACTGTGTGTGTTTGATCCAGAATCTCCCTTTCTGCGTGATTGGATATGCAGTGACTTTTCCGTCGCTTGGGCTGATCAGAATATTTTTCTGTTCATTGATCGGTCTTTGCTCCGCCTTGATCTTCCTTGTAAAAAATGCATTATAGGAATCAAATTCCTGCTTTTCATAAATACCAAGATCAATGTGATTCTTTTTTACAAAGGAAGGGATTATCCTCCTGGAAAGTCTTGTACTTAAAAACTTTCCACAAATATCAGAAACTGCCGGAGACAAAAATGGGCGGAGCAGCATTCTGGTCAGCGCATGACCATAAATAACTTCTAACAGGTGATCCTGTCCTGTCGTTCCGTCTATTTTCGTTCCATCACGAGTGATATATGTCACAGCCATGTCTTTTCCCTCACTTAATGTTCAATCTCTCATATATTCTTTCACGATTCCACCTGACTTTGCAGGAATTCTCTACCAGATATGCAGTCCATGCAGCACTGCCAGTGCGACAATGACAACCATGACAGTCTGTCCCAGCTTCTTCGGCTTGCGGAGTCTGAAATTTGTGATAAACAAAAGTCCGATGATCAGTACAAGCGCATGCAAGGCAATGATAAAATCTTTGCCAAGTATCGGACGGAACACATATAAAATAGGAAGTGCAACTGCCATAGAAGTAATCGGAAGTCCTTGATAACATTCCCTGTTTTCCGTGGTCTCTTCCTGACGGATTTCTTCAGACACATTATACCATGCCAGACGGATCAGTCCTGCCAGCACATAGAACATCAGAATCGTAACTCCGATACCATGGTTCATTCCCATACGATATGCAATCAATGAAGGTCCCACACCAAAGCAGATAATATCTGCCAACGAATCAATCTGAATTCCAAACTTTTTCTCCACTTCAGTACGATTTTTTTTCGTCCGGGCAATCTTGCCGTCAAACATATCACAAAATCCTGACAGTGCCAGACAGACCATCGCCATTCTCGGATAACCATTCACGGAAAACAGCATTCCCCCCATCGAAATCAATACACTTACATACGTCAGCACTACTGTGTAATCATATACACCTAACATCATTCATTTCCCTCAACTTTCTTATCCCTTTTTAACATTTCTTCCTATTGTAAAATTCGCAACAATTGTAAGCAGTGCACTTAAGATCAGTTCTGTATAATATCCAAGTCCACGGCTTAAAAGCATTCCCGGAAGCAATAACTTACTTCCAAATATTGGTAAAAATATTCTTAAAAATAACTGTTCGCTGATTCCCATTCCTCCTGGCAGCGGCAACATATCCACAGCCACAGAGATGGTTCCCTGCAATATAATTATGACAAATGCTGAACTTCCGGAGAGTCCAAATGCTTTATATACAAACCAGGTTGCCGCGAACAATGCAAATCTCTGGAATACTGTAATTGCGAACACTTCCACAAGCACCCATACATGCTCCCGCAGATACACTGCCGTCGCACGATACTGATCCATAGAGGCATTCAACTTTTCAAGTCTTGAACTCTTTTTCTTCATCAAATGCATTTTTTCCAGAAGGTCAAGTCCTTTTACAAGAATTGATCTTGCAAGCATCGGATGAAATACAAGTACCAGCATTCCTGACACACAGAATACATTGAGTGCCGTCCCCAGATAAAAAATGTGACGAACCCGGTAAAGGTGTGCCTTAATAAAGCCCTGACCAAAAATTGTCAGTGTAACTCCGATTACCACAAGTACCAGCTTATATGTAATAGTCACGATCATAAGAACAAGCGTAGACACCGGAATCGGAATCTTCTCTTTTTTCATATAATATATCTGAGCCGGCTGTCCGCCTGTCGCTGACGGAGTAATACAGCTAAAGAAAAAACCGACCGAGGAAAATAAAAAACAGGTCCATTTTTTCAGTTTGATTCCAAGCGTATGCATCATATAAAAAATGATGATGGATTCACCCCAGATAAAAATCACGACACAGATCACACCCGGAATCAGCCAAAGCGGATCCACAGTCTTCACAATGTGGACGATTTTTCCAAGATCCTCCCCGTGAAAGACGCCATACAGTGTTCCGGCAAATACAAGGATCAGGAATACTATATTAAATATCATTTTTTTCTTATCTGCCATTCTTCCTTCCCCCTGTCAGCTGTTTCCTTTTGGCCCGAAAAAACAAATCCTTCCATACATGTTTCAGCCGGTTAATGATATGTTGCAGCCAATCTGACATATTTTCAATGATTCTCTGATAAATCCGATATCCATTCGTACGTCTGCTGATCTGCCATGTTACTTCTGCCACCAAAATTCCACTAAATACATCAACCAGTACATGCTGTCTGAGCGCAAGGGTAGAAATAAATACCAGAACTGCGATAATCTCAGACAAATTTTGGTACCACTTTGGAACATTTTCACATTTTCTAAGTCCTATACAGCAAAACCAGCTCGCCATACAGTGAATAGACGGAAACAAATTTACCGGCTTGTCAATCTGGTACAGGAAACGAACTGCACCAGTAAAGATATCACTGCCTGTAAGTTCCGGTCTTGTATTTGTAGTTGGGAAAAATACAAAACAGACAAAACAGATCAGCCGCGCATAAAAGTCAGCAGTAAAAAATTGATACCTGTGTTCCTCTTTCTGCGCCGCAATGAGTAGATAATTCACAACCCAGAATATATAGCATCCAAAATAAATTATGATGAATTGCGGCATAAATGGAACAATCCTGTCAACAGAACTCGACAGATTGTGTACCACAATTCCTGTTTTAATTAAGGGTGCACCCCAGTATACCACAGAATTCAACAAAAATGTAAATATCGGTGGCAATAAAATTCTTAAGATTTCTTTTTTCTCTTTTTTACACATTTTCTCTCTGCTTAATTTGTTCATAATACCTATTTTATACGCAGAAAATAAAATAACAACATACTTTAGAATATCTTAATAAAATTTATGAGTTTCCTTAAGAAACTGTGGAGTTTCGGCACTCTGCTAAGCTTTCCAGACCCTTTTGTCATATGCACACACGCTAAAAAGCCGACTAAATAAGTGATTTTCTCATTTAGTCAGCTGATATATATTTTCAAGACTCATTCATAATCCTCAATGTGAATTTCCAGT
>ERZ1673722.1968-NODE-1968-length-18597-cov-18.516179_pt1 | contig 18597 bp, 10 predicted proteins | sample MGYA00580222_ERZ1673722 | MGnify/ENA primary metagenome ERZ1673722 (study PRJEB41218, sample SAMN15661750) | gut metagenome | host: Homo sapiens | place: Canada: London | collected 2015-08-20/2019-03-30 | study: EMG produced TPA metagenomics assembly of...
CTTGACCGTAAACCGAAAGCTCTTTCCGGTGGTCAGAGACAGCGTGTTGCTATGGGACGTGCCATCGTACGTGATCCTAAAGTATTCCTTATGGACGAGCCTCTGTCAAACCTGGATGCAAAACTTCGTGTACAGATGCGTACCGAGATTTCCAAACTGCATGAGAGACTGGGCGCTACCATCATCTACGTAACACATGACCAGACCGAGGCTATGACACTTGGTACCAGAATCGTTGTTATGAAAGACGGAGTTGTTCAGCAGGTAGATACCCCGCAGAACCTGTACAACGCACCGGGCAACCTGTTCGTTGCAGGATTCATCGGATCTCCGCAGATGAACTTCCTGGATGCAAAAGTAAAAGTTAACGGAAACGACGTTACTCTTACTGTTGGTAAATACAACATGAAACTGCCGGCTTCCAAAGCAAAAGCTGTTATCGACGGCGGATATGACGGAAAGACCGTTGTTATGGGTATCCGTCCTGAGAACGTACATGATTCTCAGATGTTCATCGAAACTTCCAAAGACAGCGTAGTTGAGTGCAAGATCAACGTATACGAGCTGTTAGGTGCAGAAGTTTACCTGTACTTCGATTGCGAAGGCTTCCCAATGACAGCCCGCGTAGATCCTCGTACAACTGCAAGAAGCGGTGATACCGTTAAATTCGCTCTGGATATGGAAAAAGTTCATCTGTTCGACAAAGAGACAGAGATCACCATTACCAACTAATCCATATGAACATCAGCGCGTATGCGCAAACATAGAGAAAAGGATCGACATCCGTTCGGATGCCGGTCCTTTTTGCATATGGTTACAGTTCACTGGTTCCCAGCGAACTGTAACATTCGCAGCCCTCATTTAAAGTTTTGCTTCGCAAAAGGAGGGCTGCTCACGCCTGAATCACTTTCTTACGCAGCGAAACAGCAAGTGTTTCACTGCTGAGTGAACAGTAACTGCATATGCACGACCCTCCTTTTGCGAAGCAAAAAATAGTTGCCAATGAGAAAAAAATAAGCTATAGTTATAAATAAGATGCACCCTGGAGTAAAATACGACAGGAGAAAGGAAGTGGCAGATTTGGTATCAAGTCAGGTATTACAGAAAACCCTTGATGAATTAAGAAATATTACGAGAATTGATTTATGTGTGACGAATACGGATGGTGTTCTGCTGGTGACCACATTCCCGGAAACCGCGATTGATGCAGAAAGCATCCGTTCTTTTGTATTATCCGCTGCGGATAGCCAGATTGTACAGGAATATCATTATTTTAAAGTATATGACAACCAGAACGTAGAGTACATTCTGATCTCCAAAGGCAGCAGCGATGACGCTTACATGATCGGAAAAGTTGCAGTATGCGAGATTCAGAACCTCATCATTGCATACAAAGAGCGTCTGGACAAAAACAACTTTATCCAGAATCTTCTTCTTGACAACCTCCTTCTGGTGGATGTCTATAACCGTGCGAAAAAGCTGCGCATCGACACCGACGTGCGCCGCGTTGTTTTCATGGTAGAAACGAAGATGGAAAAAGACATCAGCGCGCAGGAAACCGTAAAGAGCCTGTTCGCATCGAGACCGAAGGATTTTATCACCGCGGTCGATGAGAAGAGCATTATTATTGTAAAAGAACTGAAAGACACCGACACCTTCGAAGATATGAACCAGACCGCAAGAATGCTGGTGGATATGCTGAATGCGGAGGCCATGTCCCAGGTGCGCGTTTCCTACGGAAATCCGGTCAACGAGATCAAGAGTGTATCGCGTTCTTACAAAGAGGCGAAGATGGCACTCGAAGTAGGAAAAATTTTCTACGCAGACAAAAACGTGGTACCGTACAACAACCTCGGCATCGGCCGTTTGATCTATCAGCTCCCGATTCCGCTGTGCGAAATGTTTATGACCGAAGTCTTCGGCGAAAATCTGCCGGATACGTTCGATGAGGAAACACTGACCACAATCAATAAATTTTTTGAAAATAACCTGAATGTGTCCGAGACATCCCGTCAGCTCTATGTACACAGAAATACTCTGGTGTACCGTCTGGAGAAGCTCGAGAAGAGCACAGGACTCGACATTCGTAAATTTGACGATGCGCTGACCTTTAAAATTGCCATGATGGTCGTAAGCTACATGACGTATATGAACAACAGCGAAAATCTGTAAAACCGTTCAGAGCCGTACAGGATTGCGGGAGTGCAAAGCACGGAGCAATCCGGGTATCGAAGGGGTCAAAAGACTTTTTGACCCTAACATTTTATCAACAACAAGAGGAGAGGAACGACATGATTGAATTACTGAACACAGGTGCATACCTTGTCAACGGAATCGACATCATCCCGGATACAGAAGAAGGCCGCGCGGAACTCAAAGCGCGTACCGGCGCTGTGCCGTGTCCGGCGGATGCTGCAAAAGAAACCATTGCCTATGGAATCTTAAAAGACCACAATGTTTCCGGCAACATGGAAAATCTGCAGATCAAATTTGACAAACTTACATCGCATGACATTACTTTTGTTGGAATCATTCAGACCGCGCGCGCGTCAGGACTGGAAAAATTCCCGGTACCGTACGTGCTGACCAACTGCCACAACTCCCTTTGCGCAGTCGGCGGAACCATCAACGAAGATGACCACATGTTTGGCCTTACCTGTGCGAAAAAGTACGGCGGCGTCTATGTACCGCCTCATCAGGCAGTAATTCATCAGTTTGCCCGCGAGATGCTTGCCGGCGGCGGAAAAATGATCCTCGGATCCGATTCCCACACCCGTTACGGTGCACTCGGAACCATGGCCATGGGCGAGGGCGGACCGGAGCTGGTAAAACAGCTTCTCTCCAAAACATATGATATCGCTATGCCGGGAGTGATCGCAATTTACATGACAGGCGCACCGCAGCCGGGCGTAGGACCGCAGGATATTGCACTTGCCATCATCGGTGCAGTCTTTGCAAATGGTTACGTAAAGAACAAAGTTATGGAGTTCGTAGGACCTGGCGTATCTTCCTTAAGCGCAGATTACCGGATCGGTGTGGACGTTATGACAACCGAGACAACGTGTCTGTCCTCCATCTGGAGAACCGATGAGAAGATCAGCGAGTTCTATCAGATCCACGGCAGAAGCGCAGATTACAAAGAGCTGAATCCTGGCGCGGTTGCTTACTATGACGGCGTTGTAAAAGTAGAACTCGACAAGATCAAACCGATGATCGCGATGCCGTTCCATCCGAGCAATGTTTATACCATTGAAGAGCTGAAAGCAAACCTCGATGACATCCTGAACGATGTAGAGAAGAAAGCAGCCATCAGCCTCGACGGAAAAGTTCCGTTCACTCTGAAAAATAAAGTACACGACGGAAAACTCCTGGTAGACCAGGGAATCATTGCAGGATGCGCCGGCGGCGGATTTGAGAACATCTGCGACGCAGCCGATATCCTGAAAGGCCACAGCATTGGCGACGATGCGTTCACCTTAAGTGTTTACCCGGCAAGTACCCCGATCTATATGGAGCTGGCAAGAAACGGAAAACTGGCAGACCTTTTGGAAACCGGTGCGATCGTAAAAACCGCATTCTGCGGACCGTGCTTCGGCGCAGGCGATACTCCGGCAAACAATGCGTTCTCAATCCGTCACTCCACCAGAAACTTCCCGAACCGCGAGGGATCCAAGATCCAGAACGGCCAGATTTCTTCCGTTGCCCTGATGGATGCACGTTCCATTGCAGCAACCGCAGCAAACAAGGGATTCCTGACCGCAGCAGACGAGTTCACCGGAACATACACGAAACCGGCATACCACTTCGACAAGAAGATTTACGAGAACCGTGTCTTCGACAGCAAGGGTGTGGCAGATCCGTCTGTAGAAATCCAGTTCGGACCGAACATCAAAGACTGGCCGGCTATGCCGCAGCTTGCCGAGAACCTGATTCTGAAGGTTGTTTCCGAGATCCACGATCCGGTTACGACAACCGATGAGCTGATTCCATCCGGCGAGACTTCTTCCTTCCGTTCCAACCCGCTCGGACTGGCAGAGTTCACCCTGTCAAGAAAAGATCCGGCTTACGTGGGACGTGCAAAAGAAGTACAGGTCGCAGAGAAAGCCATCCAGGAAGGAAACTGCCCGGCAGAGGCACTTCCGGAACTGAAACCGGTCTTCGCAGCCATCCATACCCAGTACCCGGATATCGACAAGACAAATGTCGGTGTCGGATCCACCATCTTCGCTGTAAAACCGGGCGACGGCTCTGCGCGTGAGCAGGCAGCTTCCTGCCAGAAGGTATTAGGCGGCTGGGCAAACATCGCCAACGAGTATGCAACGAAGCGCTACCGCTCCAACCTGATCAACTGGGGCATGCTTCCATTCCTGATCCCGGAGGGAGATCTGCCGTTTACAAACGGAGATTACATCTTTGTACCGGAGATCCGCAAGGCAGTGGAAGAGAAAGCCGATGTGATCAAAGCGTACGTTGTAAAAGACGGAGCACTTGTTCCGTTCGAGCTGACGTTAGGCGCGCTGACCGATGATGAGAGAGAAATCATCCGCAAGGGATGCCTGATCAACTATTATAGAGGATAAGTATTTGAGAAAGAGCTGTGTGGCAGGAGAAAAGTCTGTTTCATAGCTCTTTTTCTGCGCACTTATTTGAAGTAAAATATCAGAAAACAATATAAAATTCAGAAAAATAGACACAATAATTAAGAAAAGGAAAAGCGATATAAAAAAACAGTAAAAATATTTTAAAAATGTGTTGACAAATACTGGCAGATCTGTTATATTAAAATCACAAAGAAACAAGAAAACAAAAACCTAACCAAGAGGTACAAAGAGAAAGACTTGGGACCCCCTTTTCAAGAGAACAAACCATTTTCATAGAAAGAGACGAGAAATCTTCTATAGAAGAATGGAAAAAAAGGGAAAAGGAAGATGTTCTTAAGATGAGAGACTTCCGAAAGGAAAGAAAACCTGAGATAAAGATCCATACAAAAGAAGTTCGAAAGAAAACCTTTTGATAAACATGAGATCAGAGCAGATCTTAGGAAATCCTAAGGAAAAGATTTTCGGAGTGGAAATCTTAACCGCAAAGGAAAAGCCTCTGAAAAAGAACATCTTCCCGAAAAAAAGAAAATCTACAACAGGGAAATGGAAGAGAAACGATCTTTGAAATATCAAACGAAAGCGAAAACAAAGATCACAGATCGGTAAAGAAAGAAAACCAGTGAAAATCCTTGAAAGTAGAGAAAAAACTGAATATGGAAAATAAAGAAAAAGCGGTCGCTGTATCAGAAAAAATGATTGGTATGGCGATCGCTTTTTGTGTTGTGTAATTCGTCCGCCGGGCATGTTTTTCTTGACAGATGCGGCGGAAATGGTGCATACTTCTTAAAGCATAACAGCGGAGAAATCCGTGTATCGAAAATAAGAAGTCAGAACAGGAGAAGAAAGTGGCTGGATTTTGCAGAGAAGATATTTTAATGGAAGACAACGATATTCTTGTTGTTCACAAGCACGCGGGTATGGCAGTGCAGAATGCGCGGATGGGACAGATGGATCTGGAGCATGCGCTGCTGAATTATTTGGCGAAGCAGGCAAGGGCGGAAACACCGGGTCAGGCGCGGACTCAGATTCCATATCTGGCGGTCGTTCACCGGCTCGATCAGCCGGTTGAGGGCGTGCTGGTGTTTGCGAAAAACAAAGACGCCGCAGGAAAACTGGGACGGCAGGTGAAGGACGGGACAATGAAGAAAGAGTATCTCGCCGTCTGTGAGGGAAAAATCGAAAAACAGGGCGTGCAGAAGTTTGAGGATTTCCTTGTAAAAGACGGACGGAGCAACACATCCCGCGTCGTACAGCCAGGCACCGCCGGAGCGAAAAAAGCGGTGCTGGAATATGAAGTGATAAGGACACAGGAGAACCGAACCCTGGTGCAGATCCACCTCGGAACGGGCCGCCACCACCAGATCCGCGTCCAGTTTTCCCATGCGGGATATCCGCTGGCGGGGGATGCAAAATATGGGGCGAAAGAGAAAGGATCTCTGGCGCTGTGCGCGCATCATCTCGAGCTGAAGCATCCGCGGACAGGCAAACGGCTTTCGTTTACCGTAAAACCAGAAGGTGAAATCTTCCACAGCTTTGTGTAACTATTCAGAGCTATGCGAAATTGCAAAAAAGTTCAGAAAATCATAAGAAAACAGGACTGGACTATTTTTACGGTTTGTGTATAATAGAGAAAGGTTATGTAACAAAACTGTAAAAAGTAATGGAAAATGATTCATCAGGCAAAGCAGAAAGGGAGAATTATGAAACGCAGAATGATTGCAGTACTGCTTTCCGGAATCCTGCTGTGCTCGGCAGCTGGATGCGGAAAAGAAGCAGTGACAGACAAGAGCACCGCAGCATCGTCGTCTCAGGAAGTGACGGAAACTCCGGCGGCAGAAGAAAGCCCGGAGGCCTCATCGTCCAGCGCAGATTCTACAGCAGAGTCAGCCAGTGCATCCACATCTTCTGAAAGCTCTGGAGATGAAGGAAAAGAAGCAGACAAAAAACGAATAGAAATCACCGTTCCGCACAAAGACGGCATGGAAGCATTGTACGACACCGTGGATGGACTTACCGTTGAAAAAGGCTCTTACATCGCCGTGGTTGCAAAAGACTTAAGTGCCGGTTTTTGGAAAGCCGTAAAAGCCGGTGCGCAGCAGGCACTTGACGATCTGAACGCCTCGCTTGGCTACACCGGAAACGACAAAGTTTATATGACATTTGAAGGCCCGGAAAATGAAAGTGACACCAACTCTCAGATCAACATCATCGACTCTGTCATTTCGGAAAATCCGGACGCGCTGATCCTCAGCATCATTGATCAGCAGTCGGGACAGGCACAGATGGAAGAGGCTTCCGACAGTCAGATTCCGGTCATCATTGCGGATTCCGGCATCGAGAGTGATCTGATCACCTCGACATGTGCGACCGATCACGCGGCGGCAGCAAAGCTTGCAGCAGATCATCTCTGCGAGGCCATCGGCAACAGCGGCGAGATTGCGATTGTTGCACATCAGTACAACACCGAGAGCAGCGTAGAGCGCGTGGAAGCATTTAAAAAAGAGATCGAAGAAAAATATACCGATGTGAAAGTGGTTCAGTTGAATTACGGAGATGGAGAAGAATCCATCGCGGACATGCTGAAAAATACACTTGAAACCTATCCGGATCTGAAGGGCATCTTCTGTACGAACGAAGACATGGCAGACCAGACGCTGGATGCGCTGGCGGATATGGAAAATACTGAGCAGATTCAGATTGTCGGTTTTGATTCCGGTGAAAAACAACAGAAAGCGATCCAGGAGGGACGCGAGTACGGTACCGTAACGCAGAATCCGTACGGTCTTGGCTATGCGGCAATCGTGGCGGCTGTCCGCGCGATTCAGGGACTTCCGGTAGATCAGAAGATCGATACGGGATACCAGTGGCTCGACAAAGACACGATCGATCTGGAGACAAATCAGAAGTATCTTTATAACTGAAAATTATAGCAAGACCCGAAAATAATGCAAAAAAGGCAGTGCTGCAGAGCGCGAATTGCAAGGAACAGATTTGAAGGCGTACCGGGGTACGACGAAAATCTGTGACGCAGTAATTCACGCTCTGCGGTGCTGAATTTTTTGCATTATTTTCGGGGATTGCTATAAGATAAAAAATGAACCCGGCAGACAAGGGAATGTTCCTTTGCCTGCCGGGTTTTCTGCGCTGCAGTGCGGATTACGAGTTCTGATCGTCTTCGTAAATTCTCTGTACCTCTTCGGAAATCTGCTGCCGGATCGCGGAGAGATCGACATCCGGGATGCCGTCCTCGGTGATCTGCGGTTTGGAAGGAGAGGTATACGGCTTCGTGTCGCCCATGGAAGCTTTTGGGGATGTTTCTTCTTCGTCAAACTCCTCCGGAGCGGCCGGTTTTGCGGATGGCCGGCGTCGGATGATTTTTGGAAGATCTTCCTCATCGTCGTCATCATCAGGTTCTTCCGGAACAAAACGGAAATCGTACATGGTGTTCTGCGAAACACGGGTACGGTTCGACGGTTTCTGATAGCTGCGGTACGGATCTCTTGCGTTGCCGGAAGAAGAGGAAGAGGAGCCGCGGCGTTTCTTTTTCTTCTTTCTGGATGGAAGAGGATCGAAAGCGGATCTGCGTTTCCGTCTGGCGCGCGCTTTTGCACGGTGTTCGCGTTCTTCTTCGTCGTCATCCTCCCAGTAGTCCGCCTCTTTCCACGGTTTAAACTGGAAGAGCATGCCTGCTGCGGCGAGAATGGCAGAGACAATCCAGAACATCATGTTCAGATCGAGGTCCTTGAAGAAATATGCCATGCGGATCGTCGTGAGGGCGCCGCAGATGGAGGTGACCAGGATTACGGAAATGCGTTCGAACGGAACGCAGATCAGGCCGATCACGAAAGCAACGAGGGCGACGAGTCCATAACCTGTGATATCGTTTGGATTGACAAGATGCCAGAGGCAAAAGCCGACAAGCCCGCAGATCAGAAGAAAGAGTCCGATCCGGTAGAGCACGAAGGCGATGATTGCAGTCAGAAGACCGATGCCGACGGCAAGTGCCAGGGTGATCGTCGTGGTCTGATTCGTGTAGGTGCCCGCTGCATAACCGGCGGCTGCGCCGAGAAAAAATCCGGGAATGACGCTCCAGAGCTTGCGGAGCGCATAGCCGAAGAAACAGTTCAGCAGGGCAAAAACAATCACAATCAGAAGAAGTTGCTGCTGGTAAACACCCATGACGTCCCAGACCTTATCGAGGCTACCAAGCAGCGTGTTGATGTTGAAAGCTTGCATATTCAGATTCATGATATTCACTCCTATATGATGTATCGGAAAAATAGATACAGGTTGTATTTTAGTACGGAACGGCGGTTTTGGCAAGTGAAATTGTGAAACGGCAGAATGGCGGCGGTGTGCATATGGTATAAGGAAGAGCAAAAAGGAAATAGAACAGGCATGAATCAGGATAGAGTGTATGAAAATAGAAGAAATTCCTATCAGGGAAATCCGATGGAGCGGCCGGAGCCGTTTTTTGCAGCACAGCCCTTATGGGGAAGAAGTATGGAGGAGCAGCAGGAAGCGCGGGAACGGCAGCGGATGCAGTCGTATTATTCCCGGACGGCATCTGATCTGCAGCGGCTGGTGGAGGCAGAGTGTGACCGCATGGATTACCGCGGCAGCATGATGTACGACGAATTTCCGGACCGGCTCATGATGGAGCACACCTGCCGGAATATTGCACGGCAGTATGACCGGGAGACCGGCGGGGAGGATGAGAAAAAGGCAGATGAGGAACTGCTCGATCTGATCGGGGTTCTCTTTTATAATGAAATGTTCCGCAGACGAAGCAGAAGAAAACATTATTACAATCTGTGGCTTTAAGCTGCGCGATAAAGTAATAGTTACAGTTCACTGTTACCCAGCGAACTGTAACAAGTAATAACAGGGTAACACATTTTTAATAATTTTTTTGTTGTGGTTTTGTGGAAAACAGATTACAATATTAGCGGGGTTGTAAGGGGCTTTATTACACATGTTTACAAACGATTCAGAAAGTTTGGAGAGTATAAATGGAATTACAGAAATTATTACAGGATGAAATCCGGGAAGGGCTGTACCGTATCACGATCAGCGGCCCAAGAGGGGACAGTGAAGTGTCCAAAGTGAGAATCCGCCCGGTTGAAATAAAAGGAAAACTGCTCTTTCAGTGCCAGGAGACCGTCGGCACGAAGGAGTTTCATAAAAATATGACAAAAGACGACGTCATCACCCAGATCAGCGACTGGATGAACGGAACCTTCAAGCAGATGCAGCTCGAATCCGATACCTGCACGGCATCCGTTCTGGTCAGCAAAAAGGGAACGATGACGATCAAAAAGAAACCGCATATGAAAGGAACCGGCAAACCCGTCAATCTGGCGCACAACCGGAAGAAACGGTATATTCTGGAAGAAGGAATTCCGGTTCCTTTTTTACAGGATCTCGGTGTTATGACAAAAGAAGGCAAAATTGTGCGGACCCGCTACGACAAGTTCCGCCAGATCAACCGCTTTCTGGAGTTTATCGAAGATATCCTGCCGCAGCTCCCATCGGACCGCGAGATCACCATTCTTGATTTCGGCTGCGGAAAATCGTATCTGACGTTTGCGATGTATTATTACTTCCGCGAACTGAAAAAACTGGATGTCAACATCATCGGACTCGATCTGAAAGAGGATGTCATCGCAATCTGCAACGGACTGGCAGAGAAATATGGCTATGAAAAGCTGCATTTCTACCAGGGTGACATCGCTTCTTATACCGGCCGCGACGAGGTCGATATGGTGGTGACGCTGCACGCGTGCGACACGGCGACTGACTATGCGCTGGAAAAGGCCGTCAAATGGAATGCAAAAGTTATTCTTTCCGTTCCGTGCTGCCAGCATGAGCTGAACCGCCAGATTGCAAACAAAGAACTGTATCCGATCATGGATTACGGCATCTTAAAAGAGCGCATGGCGGCGCTTCTGACCGACGGAATCCGGGCAAAGCTTCTGGAGAATGCAGGTTATGAGACACAGATTCTCGAATTCATCGACATGGAGCACACGCCGAAGAACCTTCTGATCCGCGCGGTAAAACGCCAGGAAGGCTCGAAAAAACTGCCGGAAGAACTGAAAGCGTGCATGGAAGCGTACCATGTGAAGCCGACACTGGCAGACCTCCTCACAGAAAAGGAGGAGCCGTGATGAATAAAAGAGCAGCAAGGATTCTGATCCTTTTTCTTGTTTTTGCCGCATCAGTCGGTGTGTTCACACACCTGATGAGCCACGAGACGACGGAGAATGCGACCGATCTGGACGCAGCGAGTCTTCCGGTGCTGTACATGAAGACCGCGGACATGACAGTGAACCGCATGTACGGATACCGCCAGGAGATGAACGGCGTAACGACAAGAGAAAACCTGACACCGCTGCCGATGGACCGTTCGCTTACGCTTGAAATTGATGCGAAGGGACAGAAAATTAAAAACGTGACCTATACGGTGGAAAGCACAGACGGCGGAGCGCTGATTGAAAACTCGGTGCTGAAATCGTTTGACGAGGACGGAAGTTATCTGAAAGCAGACTTCCAGTTAGAGACCGCGATTCTGATGAATCAGGAATATACGCTGAAGCTCGAGGTTGGCTACGGGGACGGCCAGTCTGCCTGGTATTACACCCGCATTGTACAGCGCAACGGCGTGGAGGTCGGCGATTATCTGGCCTACACGCAGATGTTTGCGCAGACATGCCTGGATAAAACGCAGGCGGAAGCGCTCGTTCCGCAGCTTGAGCCGGATGAGACGGGGGATAATTCTTCGTTCCTCAATGTCAACATTCATTCCAGCCTCGACCAGATTTCCTGGGGAAGCCTCGCACCGACGATCGTACAGCAGCCGGTGCAGCAGATCAAAGAAGCGAATGAGACGACGACCAGCATCACACAGGAGTACATGATCAGTGCGGAGGATGAGAACGGACAGACGGAGTATTATACCGTAAGCGAGTTCTACCGGATGCGAGAGTCCGACGGAGAGATTATTCTGCTGGACTTCGAGCGGAGCGCACAGCAGATCTTTGATCCGGAGCTTGGTGTTCTGACGAAATCCGGCATCAACCTCGGTGTGACCGGCGAGGATACCGAGTATGTGACGAATACGGCAGGTGATATTGTCGCATTTGTAGTAAACGGTGATCTCTGGTGCTACAACCGCAGCGCCAACAAGACGATCCGCGTTTTCAGCTTCCGTGAGAACGGAAGCATGGATGAACGGGAACAGCACGGAGAGCATGATGTCAACATTGTGCGTGTGGATGATGCGGGCGATGTGACGTTTGTTGTTTATGGCTATATGAACCGCGGAAACCACGAGGGTGAAGTGGGAGCGGCCGTTTATTATTACCGTGCCGAGCGGAATGTGGCGACCGAGGAGATTTTCGTTCCGGCGGATATTTCCTACGAGATGCTGAAAAAACAGCTCGACCGCCTCTCCTACGTCAACAAGCAGAGAGAGATGTATCTCTATCTGAATGAGAACCTGTGTAAGGTAGATATTGAAACCGGCACGACGACGGTGGTCCGGGAAAGTATCCCGGAGGACTGCTTTGTAGTATCGGAAAGCCAGGAGAGCATCGCGTGGATGGATGCGGACAATGCAAGCAGTGCGATGAACATCACCGTGATGAATCTGGAGAGCGGGGAAACGCAGCGCTTTGCGGCGGATGACGGACAGAAGATCCGGGCACTTGGCTTTATCAATGAAGACTTTGTCTATGGTATGGCAAACGACAGCGATATTTTAAAAGATATTTCCGGCAATGAAGTCTTCGCTATGCATACGGTGCGGATTGTCAGCATCGACGGAAACGTGAAAAAAGAGTATCACCAGGACGGCTATTATGTGACAGGCGTGTCGATTTCGGACGGCCTTCTGGAGCTGGACCGCGTGGTACGCCAGGAAAACGGCTATGCGGATGCGCCGGAGGATCACATCATGAACGGCGAGCAGCAGAGCCAGGAACTGGTGACGGGCCGCCGGGCAACGGTGGACGACAGAAGAGAGCAGCAGTTCCTTCTGGAATTCTCGACGAGCGGCAAAACACAGTCGCTTCTGACACTGACACCGAAATATATCTATTCAACCTTACGGACCGATCTTACGATGTCGTACGACACGGGCAGCGCAGATCTTTACTATGTATATGGAAAAGGAAAACTGATCGCCATTTTAAGCTCCCCGGCCGAGGCCGTACAGCTTGCCGATGAGAATGTCGGCGTTGTGCTGAACAGCAGCCAGTCCTATGTGTGGGAGCGCGGAAACCGCCAGCAGGGCATGCGCCTCGACGAGACAACGATGCCGTCGGGATTCCAGAGTGCATCTCTGGACGAAAACGTGCTGAAGGAGTCACTCGGTGATGATTACGAACTGCTGAACCTGACGGGCTGCACAAGAGAAGAAATTCTCTACATGATCAGCAGCGGCTACGGCGTTGTTGTAAAGACCGGCGCGAACGAGAGTCTGCTTCTGACCGGATACGATATTTTTGGAAATTCCTGGCTGTATAACCCTGCAACGGGCGAGACAACTGCACTTTCTGACGATGACAGCGATGCATTGTTCGCACAGAACGGCAATGTCTTCATCAGTTATATTAAAAAAGTAAAGATCGAGTGATTTGCGGGGTTTTCTAATGACGCAAAAAGTGCTAAAATAAAGAAAGCACTATGAATATTTAGGGAGAAAAAAGACAATGAAACTTACAACCATCCGAGAGATTTATAAAAACCGGGAAGCATACCTGGACAAAGAAGTAACCGTAGGAGGCTGGGTGCGCAGCGTACGTGATTCCAAAACCTTTGGTTTCATCGTTCTGCACGACGGAAGCTATTTCGAAACCCTGCAGATCGTATACCACGATGAGATGGAAAACTTCGCTGAGATTTCCAAAATGAACGTCGGCGCAGCCATCATCGTAAAAGGTACCCTCGTTGCTACCCCGCAGGCAAAACAGCCGTTTGAGATTCAGGCGACAGAAGTTACCGTAGAGGGCGCTTCCGCACCGGATTACCCGCTGCAGAAAAAACGCCACTCCATGGAGTACCTTCGTACCATTTCCCATCTGCGTCCGAGAACCAACACCTTCCAGGCAGTATTCCGTGTTCGTTCCCTCTGCGCCTATGCGATCCATCAGTTCTTCCAGGAGAGAGACTTCGTTTATGTCAATACTCCGCTGATCACAGGAAGCGACTGCGAGGGAGCCGGCGAGATGTTCCAGGTAACCACCATGGATCTTGACAATATTCCGAAAACCGAGGACGGCGCTGTTGATTTCACACAGGACTTCTTCGGAAAGAAGACAAGCCTTACCGTAAGCGGACAGTTAAACGGCGAGACCTTTGCACAGGCATTCCGCAATATCTACACCTTCGGACCGACCTTCCGTGCAGAAAATTCCAACACCACCCGCCATGCAGCAGAGTTCTGGATGATCGAGCCGGAAATCGCTTTCGCTGATCTGGAGGACGATATGGAGCTTGCTGAGGCAATGCTGAAATATGTCATCCGCTACGTTATGGAGCATGCACCGGAAGAAATGCAGTTCTTCAACAGTTTCGTGGACAAGGGACTGATCGAGCGTCTGAACCATGTCGTAAATTCTGAGTTCGGCCGTGTAACCTACACCGAGGCTATCGAGCTTCTGGAGAAAAACAACGACAAATTCGATTACAAAGTATACTGGGGATGCGATCTGCAGACTGAGCATGAGCGTTATCTGACCGAGCAGATCTTCAAGAGACCGGTTTTCGTTACCGATTATCCGAAGGAGATCAAAGCGTTCTACATGAAGCTGAACGATGACAACAAGACCGTTGCCGCTATGGACTGTCTGGTTCCTGGCATCGGAGAGATCATCGGCGGAAGCCAGCGTGAGGACGACTACGAGAAACTGCTTGGCCGTATGAAAGAGCTGGGACTTGCTGAGGAAGATTACGGATTCTATCTGGACCTCAGAAAATATGGTTCTACCCACCATGCAGGATTCGGACTGGGATTTGAAAGATGCGTCATGTATCTGACCGGAATGGGCAATATCCGCGACGTCATCCCGTTCCCGAGAACAGTAAACAACTGCGAGCTGTAAAAAGAAAATATAGAACTATTCAGAGCCATGCGAAATGGAAGAAAAGAATGCGAATCATGCTTGCATGAATGAGCGTTCTTTTCTGGAATTTCATATGGCGAGAAGCCATATCGAGATGTAGCGAAGAGAAATCGAGATGGGGCTCTGAATCGTTACGAGATTTAAAAATACGGATGCCGGGTGCAGTGGAATCCAATGTGGATTTGGTGCGCCTGACGTCCGTATTGTAGTAATAGAGAAAATGAGTTCAGAAAGGAGTGTGGCGTATGCGGTTTATTCATATTGCGGATGTGCATCTCGGCATGCAGCCGGATGCGGGATTTCCCTGGAGCGAGGAGCGCGGGGAGGCCATCTGGGAGAGCTTCCGGCGGATCATCCGCCTGGCCGGTCGGGAAAAGACGGACTTTCTGCTGATCGCGGGAGATCTGTTCCAGCGTCAGCCGTTGCTTCGGGAACTGAAAGAGGTTAATGATCTCTTTGCTTCCATCCCGGAGACGATCGTCGTGCTGATTGCCGGAAACCACGATTATGTGAAGCGGGAGAGCTTTTACCGCGGTTTCGACTGGGCAGACAACGTGGTAATGCTCCTGTCGCCGGAGCCGGACTGTGTTGAAGTTCCGGAGAAGAAGACGGCGGTGTACGGATGCAGTTACGACAAAAAAGAGATCCTGGAAAACCGGCTGGACGGCGTGCGGCCGGAGGGCAAAATGAAATATCATCTGCTGCTCGCGCACGGCGGCGATGCCCGCCACATGCCGTGGAATCCGGGCCGCATGGCGCAGGCTGGGTTTGATTATATTGCGTGCGGGCACATTCATAAGCCGGGGATTCTTATTCCCGACAAAATGGCATACGCAGGCGCACTCGAACCGACGGATGAGACGCAGTTGGGGCCGCACGGCTACATCCGCGGAACGGTGGACGAGCACGGCACGCGGATTCAGTTTGTGCCGTTTGCCAGATATGAGTACGAAGATCTGGTGTTGAACGTGACGGAGGATCTGACACAGTATGCGCTGGAGACGAAGCTGAAACAGGAGCTGGCGCTGCGGGAGGATGGGAAGATCCGAAAAATCATCCGCCTGAAACTTGTGGGACACCGTGCCGCCGAGCTGGAATTTTCTCCGAAACGGCTGCTGGACTGCGGCAGAGTCATCTCCGTGGAGGATGAAACACGTCCGGCGTACGATCTGGAACAGCTGAAGAAAACGTATGGCGCTAGTCTGATCAGCGCCTATATTGAAGCATTTGAAACAAAGACGGATGCGCAGTCACAGAAGGCGCTCGACTATGGTCTCGAGGCGCTGCTGGCGGCACGCAGGAACGGCTGAAAAAAAGATTGCGGGAGGCGTAGAAGATGAAAATAGAAAAACTGGAAATCCGCAATTTTGGAAAAATGCAGAACCGCACACTGGAATTTTCCGATGGGATTCAGCTCATCAGCGGGGAAAATGAGAGCGGAAAATCGACCGTCCATACCTTCATCCGCAGCATGCTGTTCGGCATGACACGCGGCCGGGGGCGGGCGGCAAAAAATGATGTTTACAGTCGTTATGAGCCATGGGAAAATCCGGCATACTATGCGGGAGAGATGGTGCTTGAAAGCGGCGGCAAACGGTTCCGCCTGACACGGAATTTCGGGCGGCAGAACGCCAATGCAAAGCTGGTGTGCCTGACGGACGGCGAGGTGCTCTCTGTGGAGGACGGCGATCTTTCCATGCTGCTCGGCGGTGTCAGTGAGATTGTGTATGATAATACGGCTTCGATCGGGCAGTTAAAAGGCAGAACCGAGGAAGGGCTTGCGGATGAGCTGCGGAACTATATGGCAAATTACCAGGGGAGCAGCGATGGAGAGCTCGATGTGGCGGCGGCGCTGGATCTGCTGAAGCAGAAGAGAAAGCGCCTGGAGCAGGAACAGAAAAAGACGCTGGCGGGACTGGAAAAACGGAAGGAAGAACTTGAGACGAAAATTTCCGTTTTTACGGAGGAGTGCCGTCAGAGCGAGGAGAATCTGCAGCAGGCGAAAGAGCAGATGAAGCGGGATATTTATCAGAAGGATGTGCCGATCGAACGGGTGCGGAAGATGAAAAAAGAATCTCGGAAGAGCCGCAAATGGGGTGCCGCGTGCGTGGCGCTGGCTGGATTTCTCTTGTTCTTATGCATTCTGCAGTTCTTCCATATTGATTCGCTGCTGACGAGAACGGGACTCGGGCTTGCGATTGCGGCGCTCTTGTATCTGGCGTACAGTCTGTTCCGTCACCGGAAAACGGAGGTCGAGCAGGTCGTGACGGAGCCGGAGGAGCAGGCGATCCGCCGCCAGCAGTGGAATGTGGACCGCCTGAAGCAGGAGCTGGGGCAGAAACAGACGGTGCTGTCGAACTTGCAGAGTGAATACGAAGAGCTCTGCATTTCCATGACGGAAAAAGATCATCTGCAGGAAGAACTCGATGCGCTTTCCCTGGCGGGGGAGACGATCCAGAGTCTCTCCGTACAGATGCAGAGCCGGATCGGCGACCGCTTAAAACAGCAGATGTCAAAAACGCTGTCATCGCTGACGAATGGCCGCTATCTGCAGGTGAATATGGATGAGAATCTGCGGATCGGCCTTCACACCGCAGACGAATATGTGCCGCTTGAACAGGTCAGCCGCGGCACGATCGAGCAGGCGTACTTTGCGCTCCGTATGGCGGCGATGGATGTGCTCTGCGGCGAGGAGGAGCTGCCTGTGATTCTCGATGAATCGTTTGCGTTTTACGATGAAAACCGGCTGAAAGAAACTTTGAAATGGCTGGCGGAAAACCGGACGCAGGTGCTGCTCTTTACGTGTCAGAAGCGGGAGGAGGAAGCACTCTCGGAGATGGGAATTCCGTACCGGAAAATTGTGCTTTAAGTAATGCGGCTCGCAGAGAATCGGTGAGTTGTGGTTTGGAAATAAAGGAGAATAGAAGTTATGCTGACAATAGGATGTCATTTATCATCGTCCAAAGGATATCTTGCCATGGGAAAAGAGGCGGTGTCCATCGGGGCGAATACCTTTCAGTTTTTTACAAGAAACCCGAGAGGAAGCAAGGCGAAAGCCATCGACGAGGCGGATGTCGCAGCGTTTCTTTCTTACAGTAAGGAGCATGGAATCGAGCGCATTTTGGCACATGCGCCGTACACGCTGAATCCGTGCTCGAAGGATGCGCACACGAGAGAGTTTGCATGGATGACGATGGCGGATGATCTGAAACGGATGGAGTATACGCCGGGAAACTGCTACAATTTCCACCCGGGCAGCCATACCGGACAGGGGGCGGAAGAGGGAATCCGTCTGATTTCGGAGATGCTGAATGAAATTTTAAAACCGGAGCAGACGACCACGGTGCTGCTCGAGACGATGGCAGGAAAAGGAACCGAAGTCGGCCGCTCGTTTGAGGAGCTGGCGGCGATTCTGGAGCGCGTGGAATTAAAAGACCACATGGGTGTCTGCCTGGATACGTGCCATGTGTACGATGCGGGATACGATATTGTGGATCACCTCGATGATGTGCTTGAGGGGTTCGACCGCGTGGTAGGACTTTCGAAGCTGAAAGCGGTTCATCTGAACGACAGCAAGAATCCGTTTGAGAGCCATAAGGACCGCCATGAGAAGATCGGCGAGGGATCGCTGGGGCTTGCGGCATTTGAGCGGATTGTGACACATCCGGCGCTGGCGGGACTGCCGTTCTATCTGGAAACACCGAATGAGCTGGATGGATATGCAAAAGAGATCGCGCTGCTGCGCGGGTTTGCGAAATAGAGGAAGAAGGTTATTGACAGTTAAATATAAATTATAAAATCATATAAGCACGTATTGAGTTTTATAAGATATTAGAGTAGAATATTATTGAAAGGAGTTGATACTTTGA
>ERZ1673722.1985-NODE-1985-length-18458-cov-4.791175_pt1 | contig 18458 bp, 29 predicted proteins | sample MGYA00580222_ERZ1673722 | MGnify/ENA primary metagenome ERZ1673722 (study PRJEB41218, sample SAMN15661750) | gut metagenome | host: Homo sapiens | place: Canada: London | collected 2015-08-20/2019-03-30 | study: EMG produced TPA metagenomics assembly of...
ATACCGCGGAGGGGGGTCTACCCGTCGCGGGGCATGGATTTGAACCGTGGACCTCGGGGTCCCTGCCCAGAGGTCCACGGTTCAAATCCCGAGACACGCCTGTGGATGCCCCCATTTTCATACTAGCGGCGTGAGGGCACGATGATGTGCCATGTCGAACAAGAGGGTAGCGCCCCCGCAATGGCGTGAGGATATAGACAGGTGGCTCGATTCGCTCAGGGCGGCCGGGTACAGCGACCAGACGCTGCGCACCAGGCGGTACAAGATGACGCAGATCGCCGCGGGTGTCGGCGGCTCGCCGCTCGATGTGGACGGCGAGGCGCTGGTGTCCTGGATGGCCGCGCAGGACTGGAAGCCCGAGAGCCGCAAGGGGTATCGGAACACGGCGTCGAGCTTCTTCAAATGGCTCCAACGGTCAGGCCGGCGCGATGATGACCCGAGCCGTGACATACCGAGCGTGAAACGGCCCAAACCGCACCCGCACCCGTGCCCTGACAAGGTCATACTGGCCGCGCTGGGCAAGGCCACGCCATTGGAGACGATCATGCTCAGGCTCGGTGCCGAGTGCGGCCTGCGTCGCGGCGAGATAGCCCGTGTGCACAGCGACGACGTGATGGACGACCTGCTCGGCCGTTCCCTTGTGGTCAGGGGCAAGGGCGACAAACAGCGTATAGTCCCCCTGCCGGATGACCTGGCCGATGAGATCCAGGCGGCGCACGGCTGGATGTTCCCCGGCCGGTGGTCGGGCCATGTCGAAGAGGGATATGTGAGCAAGCATATCGCCCGCCTGCTGGGCAAGCCGTGGACCGCGCACAGCCTCAGACACCGCTACGCCACGCGCACGTACGCGCAGACCCACGATCTGCTGCTGGTATCCCAGCTGCTCGGGCATGCGTCGGTTGAGACCACGCAGGTCTACGTGGCGCTGCCGGACGACCGGATGCGGGCCGCGCTGGACGCGGTCAGATTGGTAGGGTAGGAATCATGAAACGCTGGAAGCTGGTAAGGGTCGAGACGACCGGCCGTCCGTTGACTAGGACGGGCGCGTGGCTCAGGCTCATCGGCCTGTGCGCGGTCGCGCTCGTCCTGGGCGTCGTCCTGGGCGTATTGATCCTGGTCTAGGCGAGGCTGCCCCAGGTGAGTGTTTTCATGACGGTTTTGATGGCCGTCTGGATTTCGCTGCTGGTGGGGCTGTCGCCTTTGGGTCCTTGTGGTCCTGTGGCTCCTGTGGCGCCTTTCGGGCCGGTGGGGCCGGTGTCGCCTTTGGCTCCTTTGATGTTGCCGATCTGCCGGTAAGTGGCCATGGGCGTCTCCTACTTGGCTTGGTAGACGTTCCAGGTGGTCGTGTCGATGTACACGGTACCCTCCGGAGCGGTGCCCGATGGGGCGCCGCTGCCGAACCTGATGCCCGGTCCTGCCGGCCCCTGTGGCCCGGTGGCGCCCTTGGGGCCCTGCGGTCCCTGTTCGCCCTGCGGGCCGGTGTCGCCTTTGGGGCCTTGGGGGCCGGTGGCGCCGGGGCCGCCCTTTGGGCCCTGCGGTCCCTGTTCGCCTTGCGGGCCGGTGTCGCCTTTGGGTCCCTGGGGGCCGGTGGCGCCGGGGTCGCCTTTGGGCCCTTGGGGGCCGGTGGCGCCGCTGGGGCCTTGTGCGCCTTTGATGTTGCCGATCTGTTCGTATTCGAGGTCAGCCATTGGTCTGGTCCTTTCTTGTGGTTGTGTAGATGTCCCATGTGGTCGAGTCGATCCAGATGTCGCCGGTGTGTTCGGGTGTGCCGGGCGGGCCGGTGCCGATGTTGATGCGGGGCACGTCGTCCACGATGTCCTCGATGCGCCGGTAGATGGCGTTCCACGCGCTCTCGTCGGGCGGTTTGGCCTGCAACGTTTTTGGGTCCACGTCGGTCAGGTCGGCGTATTCGAGTTCGTCCGGGCTGTCGGGCACGTCGACGTATCTGGTGGTGCCGCCCAGGGTGCGTTCGACCGCCTTCCAGCACCATCGTGGCAGTTGGCTTGGGGGCAGGTCTACGAGGGTGCAGCCGGACGGGTCGAGCCGGCAGCGCATAGGCGCGGGCAACACGATGTCGTCGCCGTTGGTGTGCCGGGCGGTGGGCTGGAACAGGATCTCGCCGGGGGCGGGCAGGGTGCCCGCGTCGCCGCCGGGCACCCTGAGCCTGACGCGCACGCGTGTCACTGGTCGTCCCCGTCGGTGGCGGTGATGGTGATTTCGAGGCTGTCGAGCTTGTCCCTGACGGCCTGCTGGACGGCCTGGGCGATCTGGTCGGGGTCGGCGCCCATGCTCTTGCTCAGGGCCTCGATCGCGGCGGCCTGGGCCGCTGTAGTCATGTTGATGTCGTTGACGATGCCGCTGCCGGCCTCGCTGCCGCGCATGGTCTGCTGGTCGCACACGGCCATCCAGTTCGCGGCGTTGGATGAATGGATCGATCTCACGCCAGCTTCCTCGTAGACATGCATCTGGTCGGTGTTGCCGAGCTTGCGGCGGCCGATGAGGTTGTTCCAGTACCATACGGTGCCGTTGTCGCTGTCGTCGATGATGAGCAGTTCTGCCATGTTGGTTCCTTCCTGTGTTGTGTTTTCCTGAAGTATGGCGTTGGCCTTGTCGATGACCTGCTGGTAGGGCAGGCCGTTCGGGGCGAGGTCGGGGCATCCGGCGTGGTCGGTGCCGGGTATCTCCCGGTGCAGCCATATGTTGCCGTTGAGCCCGTCGTGCCACAGATGGTCCCAGCCGTATCGGCGTGCGATGTCCGCGCACAGGCGCGCGCTGGCGTCGATGCATGCCTGGGTGCAGACCGCGCCCTGGGCCATGCCGCCCTCGTGCTCGATGCTGATGCAGCTGTTGTTGCTCGCATAGTTCGCGTCCGAGTAGCTGCCGTCGGCCTCGTCCACGTACTGGTGGATCTCGCCGGTCGCGCCGACGCCGTAATGGGCGCTGGCCTGGCTGGAGGGGTTGGCGAACGTCGCATCGGTGCCGGCGAGGTAGCCGACCATGATGTGCAGGCTGATGTGCGTCACCTGATATCCGCTGCGGCCGTTGTAGTGGTTCGGCGACCCCTTCCAGATGACTCCTTCCATCACTCGGCCCCCGATTCCTTGTCGCTGCGGAACAGGCCCAGCAGGCGGCTGCCCTTGATCTCCGGGTTGATCTCGCCCAGGTTCTCGATGATCGAGGACACCTCGGTGACGGTGATGTACACGGCCGCCGGCACGACGATCGGCACACTGAATCCCAGGTCGATGACCTGCTGGGCGCGTTCGATGACCTCGGCCAGGAACATCACGGCCACGAACGCGGCCTTATGGTAAAGCCCCTCTCGCATCTTGGTGCTGCTGATGTCGTGCTGCATGACGGCCTTGAGCAGTCCGGTGGCGTAGTCCATGACGATCATGACGCCGACCACGATCAGCGCGGTCATTTCGGTTCTGTCCATGCGGGTTCCTTTCTCTCAGATGCTGGTGCCGCCGGACACGGTGATGGTCACGCCGGACGGCACGGGGATCAGGTTCGGCATCGGGCGGATGATGTTGCCGTTTTTGATCTCGGGGCCCACGCTCACGGTGCCGTCCGCGTTCAATGTCAGTTCGCGGCCTATGGTCCCGTCGTCCAGGATCGCTTGGCCGATGCCCATCGCCTTGGACGGCTTGATGGTCCCCTTGCTGGGCAGATACACCTGGTAGCTTCCCACGTCCGCGTTCGAACGGAACGGTGTCAGGTCCACTCTGATCAGGCGCAGTGCGGCGTTGTATAGCAGCCTGTTCGCGCCGCCGTACGAGAGACCGGGGAAACTGCTGTCGCTCTGCATCTTGAACGTGTATTCCTGCCAGTCCGTCATCGCCGACAAGTCCGATGCCACGGCGAGCTTCACCCAAGCGGACCCGGACCAGATATAGGTTCCGTTATTGCCACCGTCGCCGGTCACGTAGCCGGTCTGGCCGGTCACCGCATCCGCTTCGGCCAACTGTGCCAGCGTGGTGCGCACGACGGGCTTGACCGCGTTCGCGGTCTGCCGGTCATCCACCTCGCCCAACGCCTTCTCGACGCTGTCGGCCATGCTTTTGAACTGGGCGGGCGCGCCTGATACCAGGTCGGAGCCTGTCGGGTAGGTCAGCTTGTATCTGCTGGTCTGTGCTGTCATTGTTCCTCGCTTTCGGTGGATAAGGGTGTGGATAGGTATTGGCTGATGAGCATGGTCTGGGCCCAGGTGAGCGCTGTCATGCTCCAGATCGCGGGCCAGTCGGCGATCATGTCCCATGTGGGCTGGTTGAACCCGATGCCTGGCAGGGGGACGATGCTGCACTCGTTGCGCAGGACGGGTGTTTCGTCGACCCATTGGAACGTGAACGTGCCCGCGATGGTGGTCCATATGCTGGATGCGGTGGGTGACCCGTCCGATGCGGTCAGTTCCGCGAACACGGGTCCTTCGGCGAAGATTGGGCCGCTGGGTTCTGGCCGGTACAGCCACGGGAATGCGGACGGGTCGATGCGTCGGCTGTCGAACGTGATCGTGTCGGGCGCGGCTATCTTGTCCTGCGCGAGGATCCACCGTTGCATATTGTCGCGGTCGGTGGCGTCGGGCGTCCATGCCGGATAGGCTGTGGAATCGCTTGCGAGGATCGCGTCGGATTCCATGGTGATCGTGTTCTGGGTCGCGGTCAGGTTGTCGGGCAGGCTGGGCGCGGTGTACGTGGATTCGGCTTGGTTGAACGAGAGTTTCCCGTCGTCGTCGGTCTCGCAGGTCTTGCCCTGGACGGTGACGCCGGTCAGCGGCTCGTTGATGGTCAGCGTCACGTCGTCGTCCACCTTGATGTCCTTGGAGGCGATGGCGGGACGGGTGGTGCCGTCCGGGCCGGTGGTGTGGACGGTGGCGTTCGCGTCGATGGTGAGCGTGGCCGGCGCGGCGAGGTCGGTGTGCGCGATCACCGTCGTCATGCCGTCGGTGTGCTCGTGCCATATGGGCATGAGGGGCGAGTGCGCGTAGAGCCGGTGCAGCAGGTCGAGCTGGCTGGGATACGTGTTCGCATCATACGGCGCGCACGCCGCCGGCAGGCCAAGCCCGCTTGCGTCCGCGATGGGCGCGCCCGCAGCCTGGGCCCGTTTGTTGAGCTCTGTCAGACGCTGCTCGGGCGTGCCGGTCCAATGCATGCCCGCAAGGTTCGCCGCGCCGCTGACGGGTCCCTGTTTCTGCAGGCGTTTCCAGATGAGCATGCGGCTGGACGCGGACAGGACCAGATGCCAATGGTCGTCGTGGCGTTCGATGCTGCCGCCGGACGCGATGATCCCGTCGAACAGGCTGATGCTGCCCGACGCGTCCACGGTGTCCGGCCGGTAGCGGGTCGCGAGCTCGCCGATGGGGAAATCGCAGTCCTCCCACGCCCCGTACTGGGCGAGGTCACGCCATTGGGGTTCACGGCTCATGGTCAGCACCAGGCGCGCGCCGGCCAGGCGGATGAAATCGCCGGACAGGACGCCGGTGTGGTCGGCGAGGGTGAACGAGCATACCGCAGGATCCGGCTGGCCACCGAGCGTGTCCGTGCCCCACTGGATGCTCAGCGAGTCCAAGACGGCCACGTCACGTGTGTGGTCGTTCAACGGCTGCAGGCCGTCGCCGAGGTCGAGCCATGCGTAGATCTGCTGCATCAGACGTTGCCCCGCTTCCTGTCATACGAACGTTCGAGTTTGCGCAGTTCGCGCACCACGCTCTCCCCGTCGCCGACCAGCCCGTTGAAATTCACCTCGTAGGTGACGTGCTCCACGCGCTCCAACCGGACTACGGGCCGTCGGGTGATGCTCGTGGACAGGCGTGCCAGGTCCGCGCGCGGTTCGGCCAGTCCGGACGGGCGCACGGTGGAATACGGTTGGATGCTGCGCGCCATCCGGTAGACGGGTGCGGCCGCCTCCACGGGCTGCACGACTTCGTTCGCGGCCAGGCTGAACGGGAGGATGGAGCTGATAGCGTCGATCGCGCCGCTGACGGCGTTCCCGATGCCGGAGAAGATGCCCGTGATCCGAGCCCAGATGCCCTGCACGAAACTGACCAGCCCGTTGAACGCGTTCCTGATGCCGTTGATCGCGTTCTGGAACGGCTGCAGGATGCGCGAGCCGACCGACTGCACGCCCGACACGATCCCGTTCCAGATACCGGAGAAGAACCCCGTTATCCCGTTCCACACGCCGCGGACCATGGAGCACGCGGAATCCCACGCGCCGCTGACCATGCCGCCGGCCGACTGCGCCGCGGACTGGATGTTCGCCCACAGTCCCTGGAAGAACCCGACGATGTTGCCCCACGCCGACTGGATCCAGGCGACCGCGTTGCCCCACGCGTCGGATATCCACTGGGCCGCCGCCGCGCCCGCGGCCTTGACGGTGTCCCAGTTCTGCACCAGCAGCGTGATGATCGCGATGAGCAGGCCGATGCCGGTCGCCCCGGCCAGCAGTTTGAACGCGCCCGCGGTCGTGATGGTGGTGGCCTGGACGATGGCCTGCACGGTGTTGTACACGCCCCACGCCGCGTTCAGCAGGACGATGGCGCCGGCGAACGCGCCGATCACGGCCACCAGCGGCGTGATCCACGATGCGTTCTGCTGCACCCATGTGGCGAACTCGGCCAGCTTCTGCGCGCCCACGGTCAACGCAGGCAACAGGGCCTGGCCGAGCGCGGCCTGCGCGTTCTCCCATGCGGCGGTCATGCGCTGCTGCTGGCCCTGCGCGGTGTCGGCCTCGCGCGCGAAGTTGCCGACGGCCTTGCCGGACTGTTCAGTGACCGCGGCGAGGATGGCCTGCATCTTCGCGTTGCGGTCGCCGGCCTTGTACAGGTCGCCCAATCCCATGCTCGCGGCCTGCGCCTGCAATGTGGCGTCGTTCAGGCTGATGCCGTACGCCTCGATCGGGTCCATCTCGCCCTTCAACGCGCTCGACAGGGCTTCCACGGCCTGCGTGGTCGTCCCGCCGAACATCGAGCTCAGATCGGCGCCGAGGTGGATGAGCTCGTTGGTCTTGGACGCGGAGTCCTCCATGCTCATGCCCATGTTCTGCAGCTGGCTGCCGATGATGGTGGCCATCTCGTTGTACGCGTTCTGGGAGAGTCCGGCCGACTGGGCGGCCTGCCGGCTCCATTCGAGCATCTGCACGGCCGACGATCCGAACACGGTCTCGACGCCGCCCACGCTTTGCTGCAGGTCCGCGGCCGCGTTCACGCACTGCTTCGCGCCAATCGTGATCGCGCCCAAGGAGGCGCCGGCCACCGCGCCGGCCTTCTTGAGCTTGTCGCCGAAGCTCATGGCCTGGCGTTGCGCCTTGGTCATCTCGGCCGCGGCGCTGGTCGCGTCGGCGATGATGCGGATCGCGAGGATCGCGCTTCTACCCATGCTCGGCCTCCTTGGCTTGTTCCGATTCGTCGATCAGCAGTTGCAGGCAGGTGCCCCAGTCCCGTTCCTCGGGCAGGGTCTCGCGTCGCCATTGCCATGGCGTGCCGCCGAAGCGCGACGCGAGGATACAGGACAGGTGTTCTAGGCTTCCCGGCTCCCATCGTCCGTAGGGTTTGGGTCGTCATCGTCGTGGCGGTTGCGTTTGTGGATGTCCTCGACCTGGATGACGGTGGCTAGCCACTTGTCGAACGGGAGCGTGGTCCTGCCCATCTGGCGGAGTTTGGCGTATGCCTGGTAGCCCATGAACGTGATGGGGTCGGACTGGACGGTGCCGAGGTCGTTGTCGGCCATGTATCGGGCGGCCATGCGCTGCTCCCACATGGTCACGGTGATCTCGTCCGCGGTGCCGTCGGTGTAGGTGACGCGGGTGGTGGTGATGGTGCTCATTGCGCTGCTCCTTGGGTCTGTGAATAGATGTCCTGGATGATGCGTTCGACCGCGGCCCGGTATGCCTCGGTCCACTGGGGTTCGGTGGCCTTGGCGGCCTTGTTGATGAACAACGTGGCCTTGATGTGGCGTTTCGGCCACCCGTAGTTGATGGGGCCCGCGTACGGGACGCTCTTCCTGCCGGCGCGGATGACGCCGGCCTTCTGCGTGGCCCCGGCGCGGACGCTGGCGGCGAGCCGTCCCGTGCGGCGCGGGGCCTTGGCCTTGGCGGCCGGCGCGACGATGTCGGCCGCCCGCCGGTTCGCGTCCTTGAGGTCCTGCATGTCGGCGCCGGCCTGGCGCAACGCCTTGGCGAGCTCCCTGGCCCCCTTGACCTGGATGGCCGTGTTGCCGCCGGCCGCGATGTCGCCCATCAGGATGCGGCCGTGTATTCGCTGGGCGTGGGCACGGTGCTGGGGAAGCTGAAGTCCTGCTTGTTGCGGGTCTTCACGTCACCGCCCACGCTGATGGGTTTGATGGTGCATTCGCCCTTCCACTGCACGCCGCCGCTCTTGTTAGGCACGAACGTGTACGGGAGCTTCTGCCCGTTGTGTTCCAGGCACCAGACGGCCGCGCCCTCCATGGTGAAGTCGTCGGTGATGGACCCTTCCAACGCCCATTCGGGTTCCTCCGAGACCTCGGAATGCCCGTCGAGGTAGTTGTCGGACTCGCTGTCGCCGTCCGGCGCGGTGAGTTTCGCGTTGGTCACGTCCGCGGCGAAGTTGAATTCGTCGGCGCTTTCGCCGATGGTGAGCGTGCCCGAGTCGAGCAGACGCTGTTTGGCTGCCATGATGATCTCCTTACATGGGGTTGAGTGTCGCCTCGTAGGCGGCGAGCGTTCCCGCGCCCGAGAGGTCGAAGCCAACGGGCTTCGCGGTCCTGAGGTTGATGTCCGCCCGGTGCAGCGCGTCGAGCGTGTCGAGGGCGACGCGCAGGCCGGCCTGCTGGGTGTTCGGCGTGCCGGCGACGACGCACAGGGTGATTGTGATGTCGGGCTCGTACGGCTCCCATCCCTCCCAGGCGAGTTCGGGCGGTTCGATCCACACGCTCGCCTTGCCGACCGATGGTTTGACCTCGCTGGGGTCCGTGGTGACCTGGCAGATCAGTTCGGGTGCCGCTTCGAGGATGCGTTGGGTGAGCTGTTCGGTGAGTTCGTCGAGCTTGCTCATGCGATGCCCATTCCCGCTGGGATGCCCGCCGCGCGCAGTTTCGGCCACGCGCTGCGCAGCGGGTCGCTGCTGATCCGGTAGGGTTCCACGCCCGTTTCGGTGACCGCGACGATGCCGTTGCGCGCGTCCTTGCTCTGCCACAGGTCGAGCGCCACGTTGAGCACGCAGTCGTCCAGGATCGGCTGCGGCACCTCGTACCCCTCGATGTACGGGGCGAGGTAGGCGCGGGCCGTGGCGAGCTTGTCGTCCAGTTCGGGAACGTCGTCCGGGTCGAGCGTGCCGGCGAGGCGTTTGAACCGTTCGAGCAGGGGATCGGGTTCGGCCATGGCTGTCACCCGGCCGGCTGGAGCTTGTCGATCTGTTCGCGGATCTCGTTGATGGCCGCGATGACGGTGGGCTGGAAGCTCGGCCCGTATTCCTCGGGGATGCTGGGGAGCTGGGTCTTCCATTCGACTGCCATGATGGTCTCCTTCCTTGGTGTCAGGCGGTGAACTTGATGGGCATGATGCCTTCGGGCAGGGTCACGCCGTGCGCGGCGTACCCGTACACCGAATAGTCCTTGGACAGGTTCAGGATGTTCTCGTCCTGCAGCTGGAACGGCGCGTTGCCGGACTCCCACACGGTCACGCTCTCCTTGTCGAGGAACGCGGCGGTGCCCGCGTCGGCGCCGGGCATGAGCACGACGGGCACGCGCAGCAGGTTGCCGGTGATGTCGGTCGTGTCAATCGAGCCGAGACGGTCCACGCCGGAGCCGGACACGTCCATGAACCGGTTGCCGTCGTCGGTCAGATGCGCGATGCTCTTGAACACGTCGCCGCTGACCCCGAGGAAGTCGATGTTCGTGTTACGGGTCTCGGTCTCCAGGCGCGCGTCGATGATGATGTCGAGCCAGTCGTTCGGCGTCATTGCGGTCAGGGCCTTGCCGGCCGTGATCTTGTCGCCGTCCTCGACTGCCGTGATTGCACCGTACAGGGCGAGGCGCGTGGCCGACTCGGTGTTGACCGCGTACGCCTTGACCAGGGCTTCGAGCGCCTTGTCCAGGTAGGGGATGCTGGCGCGTTCGATGGTCTGGCGGCTCAGGCTCACGTAGCCGCCGTAGGTCTCGATGTTCACGCTCCGCGTGCCGATCGTGATCTTGCCGTACGGCAGGTAGTCGCCTTCCTTGGCCTGCTTGCCGACCTTGGCGGTGTTGCCGGTGACCAGCGGGTATTCCAGGGTCTGTCCCTCGGCCGGCAGGGCGGCGTGGGTGACCAGGTTGGTGATGCGGCGCTTCTGTTCCAGGATGCGCAGCGTCTTGGAGATCCACACGGGCTGCGGCGCGGTGTCCGCGGTGGTCGCGCCGGTGTAGTCGCGGCGCATCATCTGCTCGTATTCGCCGCGCGCCTGCTCGTCGCCCGCGGCCAGCGTCTTGAGCATGTGGCCGAAGCTGCGGAACATGCCGCCCGGCGTGTGACGGGGCTGCCTGCCGGCCATGTCGGACAGGTTGACCTGCAGCTTGCGCAGCAGTTCGGCCTGCTCGTCCTGGCGGGCGATGACGTCTTCGATGGTGGGGTCCATGGGGTTTCCTTTCTGGGTTGATGGGTGCTCGGACCGGTGGTCGGTGAGCTTGGCGTTCTGATACGCGGGCCACGACACAAGGGACGTCTCCAGCAGGCGGACCTTGCGCCGGTGGATGACGTTGTTCTTGTCGCGTTCGGACTCAAGGGGGATGAATCCGACGCTGAGCGAGTCGAGCGCGCCCTCGTCGAGCAGGGCGACCGCGTCCCGGCCGCGCTGCGTGTCCGCGATCCTGGCGGTGATGTGCAGGCCGTCGTCACGGCTCTCCGCGTTGACGATCGCGCCGATCAGCTCGCCGTGCTGATAGCAGAGCTTCGCGGTGTCCGCGTCCACGAACTCGCAATCCCTGTCGAACGTCTCGGCCCCGTCCCACGGGTCGTTGTACACGTCGCCGAACGGCACCGCGATGCCCTCGATCGTGCGCCCGTCGCCGGTCTCCGACCGGCGCAAGCGCAGGCCCTTGAATCCCAGGTCACGCCTGTCCATCGTTGTCCTCGCTTTCTGTCTGGCCGGACGGTTCCGGCAACGGGTCCATGCCCTCCTTGGCGCGCGCCTCGTTGACGGTGAGCACGCCGCAGCGGATGAGTATCTCGTACGTCTCGGCCTTGGTCTTGGTGTCCGAGCGGCGCATCGAATCCCAGTCGAGCATCACTTCGTTGCCGCGGGGGATGACCTCGCCCAACGCGAGTTCGATGGGTTGCGCGTACGCCTCCAGGGTGAAGTCCGCGAACTGTATCCATTCCTGTTCGATGTTCGAATAGGTCAGGTTGGAGCCCTCGACCGCGCTCATCATCAGGGAGGCGGGGATGCCGAGCAGGCGGGCGATCTGCGTGGTGTCGAACTGCTGGGTCTCAAGGAACTGCGCGTCCTTCGGGTTCAACGTCAATTGCGTGTACTTGAGGTCCTGCGGCAGCACCTTGATGTCGTCCGCGTTGGCCTTGAAGTCCTCCTTGAGCTGCTTGGCCGCGTCGCCGGTCAGCTGCTTCGGGTAGCTGATGATGCCGGTCGGGTGGCTGCCTTCGGTGAAGTAGCGGCTGCGGTAGTCCTTCGCGTCCATCGCGCCCTCGATCTCCTCGCGGCACGCCTGTATCGGGCCGATGCCGCGCAGCCGGCCCGGCACCTTCATGAACGGCAGGTGGATCACGTCGGCGTCGGTGTACTCGCGTCCCATGTACCCGAATCGTCGGTCGGGGTTCGCGGGGTCGCCGCGCACGTCGCTGATGGTCACCAGTTCGGGCGGCAGGTTCCTCAACCCGACCACGTGCCCGTCCATGTCCTTGAGCTTGAGCCAGAACGCGTTGCCGTTCAACGCCAACGCCATCACGGTCTCCGCGATGAACGTGGCACGCCAGCAGTTCGGATCCGGCCTGGCGATGATGCGATCGGGTCGCACCTCGACGCCGTCGCGCATCTGACGGACCGGCAGGCCGCCGATCGCGGTCTGCAGGATCTGCACGCCACGGAACACGGTGCTCAACGTGAGCGGGTCACGGGTCGCGCGACGCCGGAACGGCGCGGTCGCTACGCTCGACACATGCGCGGCGGCGCGTCTCACGCCCGCCCACGCGCTGCGGATCGCTCGTCTGATGTCCATGCCGGCATGATGCGCCCCGACCATGCCATGCGCCAAAAATTATCGGCGATAAGCGCCCGTAACGGCGTGTAACGGCGATAAGCGACATTAACGGCGTTAAGCGTCAATAACGGCGTTAAGTGACATTAACGGCGTTAAGCGTCAATAACGGCGTTAAGTGACATTAACGGCGGCTACCAGATGCGGGGCGGCGCGTCGTCGTCCATGTGCGTGTAGCCCCACAACGCGAGCGTGGCGGCCTCGACGGTGGGCGCGTTGGATTCGGGTTTGCGGCTCCACAGCCACGCGTCGCCGCTCATCCGTTTGGCCGCGATGCCGGCCTCGTGGTCGAGCTGCCGGTCTGGTGCGTGCAGGACGGCGTGCTGTTCGAGCATGCTCAGGAACGCCTGCGGGGCGGTGACCGCGTCCGCGGGTTTCAGGTCGGCCAGTTGGTATCGGGGCGCGTCGAAGTCGTCCATGCTGTTGGCGAGCACGTCGGCCAATGCGGCGGACGGGCCGCGCCGGTCGATGCAGATGGGCGCATGGTAGGTGTCCTGCAGTTCGCGGAGCCGTTGTGGCGCGTCGCCGATGCCTGGGAGCACGTCCACGACCTGCACGACCGGCGGCCCGTCGGTGTCGATGCACGCGGCGATCGCGGTGCCGGTGCCGCCCATCGCGACCGCCACGCCGAAACAGAGCCGTCCGGCAGACGCCGGGTCGATGACCGGACCGGTGGTGTCCTCCCACAACGCGGCGTCGATCGCGCGTTCGACGATGCCGGTGTCCCGGATGTTGCCGAACGCTCGCGCCCAGCCAGCCGCGTCGTCGCCGAACTGGTCGCGGAAGTCCCTGAGCTGGTCGAAATCGAACAGCCATCCCGCGCCTGGATGGTGGCTCCAGATGTTGTCCAGGTCCTCCGGGTCGGAGCCGAACGGGATCCCGAAATCCACGAAGCAGGTGCGCCCCAAGTCGTCGCCCGCGTCCATGCGAGCCCTGAGCTCGTCGAGCTTGGGGTTGAAGAACGTGCTCTTCGCGGTGCCCTCGGTCGAGCAGAACGTGATGCGCGGGCGCACGCCGGTGAGCTTCATGCGCGTGGTCGTGGTCGGCAGGAAGCCGTCGAGGATGCTCTTCGCGGTGTCCGCGGGCAGGGCCCAGCATTCGTCAAGGGTGAGGCTGTCGCCCTGGAAGCCGTGGCCGGTGCTGTCGGTCGTGCCGCCCGGGCGGATGGTCGAACCGTTGCGCAGGGTCAGGCACATGCTGCCGTTGCTCAACCTGACCTGGCGGGCCAACGGGGCGAGCGGCGACTTGTTGAACTGTGTCGTGTACTCGCGGAACTGCTCGCTCGCGTCCTTGCCGGTCTGCGCGAGATACCAGACGCGCCGGTTCGGCCCCCACAAGGCGTTCCGGGTCTCGCAGGCGCGTTCCCTGGTGGTCTTGCCGGCCTGGCGCTGCACGGTCAGCACCAGCGTGTCGTACCAGTAGGTGCCGGTGTCCGGGTCGATCTCCCCGAACACGTCGCTGACCAGCCGCTGCCATTGCAGGAACGGCGTGCCCAACGCCTCGGCGATGCGCGCCTCCCTCGGCCCGTCCGTCCTGCGGTTGGGGTTGCGGGGCGTGCAGTAGCGTGGTTTGACATCCGGCGTCGGCCTGCGGGTCATCGGGCCATGTCCTCCATGAGCCTGGCGAGCTCGTCGTCGGTCTGCGCCTGGTCCGGGTAGATGACGGACAACTGCTGGATGTAGCCCAGCAGCGAGGTCATGTTGCGGCTGATCTCCCGGCCCTTCGCGTTCTGCATGTCGATGTTCCTGGCGATGCTCAGCATCGAACTGTACAAAAACTCGGCCATCGAGTTCGACGGCTTGCCTTCCCTGAACTCGCTGATGAACCGTTCGGTCGCCTGTTCCTGCGGTCCCTTGACCAGTCCGGCGTCGTCCAATCCCGGCAACGTTCCCATGGTTGACTCCGATCACGATGATGGTGTATATTCCCTGAATAAAGTCGATTACAGTCCGGAATCGTGGGTTTCGTCCCTGTTTTCGGGCTTTTTTATTTACGTTGTGGGGAACGAAAAACGGTGAGGCGCGGGGCAGGGGAGCCGGCCGGCGTTTAAAAAACGATCGGTCACCAGCGCGGCCGCGACGACTCCGGAGGCGATGGGGCCGACTCGCGTGTGTCGAGCATGTCCGCGTGGCCCAGGCCGAGCTCGGCGAGCCGATGCCGTCGGGCCTTGAGCCTCACGTCTACTGTCTGCTGGGTGATGCCGGTCCGGTACCACTGGGCGATGCCGCGTTCGGCCGGCCTGCCGCGCCTGGTGTGTTCGTGCCTGCGCATCACCTCGGGCTTGCCAGGGTCGCACACCACGATGTCGTAGTCCAACGCCACCCACTCGTCCAGCAGCCTGGGGCTGCGCGGCGTGGCGGGCAGGGTCTTCACCAGCCACACGTCCACAGGTTCGATCACGCTCACCGCGCGCCGGTACGCGCCGTACCAGGCGCCCACGGCCAGCTCGCGCACGTATTGCGGCTGGTTGTGCTGGTCGTCCCATCCGGCCAGCATGCAGGTCGCCAGCGCGTCGAAGTCCACCACGATGTCGCCCGGCTGCTGGTGCTCGCGCACGTAGGTGCTCTTGCCCCCGTTGGGCGGGCCGATGACCGCGTGATAGCGGGCGCCGTAGCCGGACAGGACGCGCTCGTGGCGCATCGAGTTGCAGTGACGGCACGCGCGCCGCAGGTTCGACACGATCGTGGGGCCGCCGAGCTTGTCCGGCACGATATGGTCGCTCGTGTCCGACACGCGCGTGCACCCCGGCATGCCCAGCCAGCAGTCGTTGCCCCACAGGGCGATCACCTGCATGCTCAGCTCGGGCGGTACCCGCTGGCGTCCCCTACTGCTCGGCATGCTCGTCCCTGAACGCTTCCAGGTCGGCCATCGAATACCGGTAGGTGCGCGGCCCGTACTTCACGTACGCCGGCCCCTCGCGGTTCTGCCGCCACTCCCGCAACCGTCGTTCCGTCACGCCCAGCCAGCGCGCCGCCTCGCCCGTGGTCAGATACCGCATCAGAACCCCAGACTCCCCTGCGACTGCACCGGCGGCACCGTCCGCTCGTTGCGCGGGAGTTGGCGCAGCCGGTCGCACTCCTGGCTTATCCACCGGGCGAAGTCACGTATGTCAACCCAATACCGGCCGTCACGATAGCGCACCAGCAGGCCCTTGGACCTCAACTGGGCGAGCTGGGCGACATGCGACAGGCCCAGCGGCCTGATGATCTGCCAGCCCTCCAGCTCGGTCGAACCGACACGGCCGGCGGTCTCGTTCACCGCGTTCAGGAACCCGTTCAGCAGCATGACCGCGTCCACGGGATCCGCCCACGGGCTGAGCGCCTCGCCGATGCTCGGCTTGGTCCTCACCGTCATCACGCCTCCTTCGCGTCGACCAGGTACTCCCAGCGGTTCAGCCAACGCGCCAACAGGCGCAGGCAGGCGTCCACGCTGTAGCACTTCGCCCCGGCCACGCGCATCGTATGCCTGGGCATGTTTCCGTCCCTGATGATTTTCTGCAGCTCGTTGTCCTTCAACCCGCTCGACTTGAGCAGCAGGTCACGGGTCACGTACTTCTTGCCCTTCCGGTTCCACTCGTCCAACTGCGGCAGCAACCTCGAAGCCTGCTGTCTGAGCATCTGCTCGAACCGTTCCTTACCGGCTCCCATCACATCATCCTTTCCATCATTCCCGTCCCCTTTTGGGAGGGAGCGTTAGAGTGTCAAGACCTAGAAAGGCGCGAGCGGAACACCGCACCCCGAATCGGGTACGGTTCCGCCAGCGCCTCTCGTCATGGGTCTCGCTTTCGGTCGGTCGCGCCGTCGATACACAAGAGCGGCCGAAGCCGCCGGGAATGGTCCCCCACAAGGCCCACGCCACACAGCGCACTCAGGCCGCCCGATTCCGCCTTTATCGGCGACCTCATGGGGTCGGGAACAAGTTTTGTCACTGCTTCGGTGATTGCCACACCGCGAGGTTCCCCGTGCTCATATCGGGGCGGAGCGGGCTAGCGCGGTCCATCCTGCCGGCGCATCACAGCCCATTCAATTCTCGAAACGCCCTACGGCTACTGCGGGTACCATGCGTCCGGCACGGGATTGTCCCGACGCCAACGCCGCATCTCCGCCTTCGCATCCCTCAACTGCGCCACCAGCACATCCAGCTCACGCTCGTTGAGCGCGAGCACCACATGCGCGTCACCCGTGGTCGTCCGCAGGTTGAACACACCCAACCCCGGATCCACGCACCGCACCACCACCGCGGCCATCACGACCACCCCATGAACCTGAGGAACCGCGCCCATTGCAGGTGCAGCCAGATCAACACCAGACCAAGCGCCAGCAGCAGGCACGCGCCCACATCACGCAGGAACCTAACCACGACCGGCCTCCTTCTGGATCCGACGGATCTCCGCGCGGATACGCCGACGTTCACGCACATGACGCATATCCACGAACCCGAAAACATCCAACACGCCGGCCACCAGGACCACCGCCATCGCCAGCAGAATCACCACCAGCAACACCATGCACACCCACGCAACAACCTCAGCCATTGGACCCCCGATTCACCAGGCGGCCGATACGCTCCGGCACATCCAACAACACCAGCAGCACGCACACCGCCAACACCGCGGCGATTGTCGGCTCGCCCACCACCAGCATGATGAGCGCACACAACGAACCGCACAGGAACATGACCAGCTTGTAAACCAAACGCATCACAGCGCGCTCCTTTGCGTATCCAAATGATCGGCGGCCAACCTCAGGAAACGGGCGAAATACTTCCATGGCATCCGTGCACATGCCCCCTCTGACGTCTTTGGTGCAGCACGCATAAGGCCTGTTGCCCTCAATCCGAAGGGATGCGGCTTCCACCATGTCTCCCGATTCATCCCCGAAGAAACCGCTTGGAACAAGGGCGGAAAACACCTTCATCGTCCACCTCCAACCGAGTCGGAAGAGACAAATGGCACCTTTCTCCGCCGCGTTAAGCTGGGAAACGCAATACCAACAACCCGTCCAACACGACGGAGAAAGGAAGACATGGATATGGGTTTCAGCGATGTGATCGCGCTGATCTCTCTGATCGGATCGGCTTTCGCGTTCTCCAGAACGATCCGCCACAGACCCGAAGCATCATGGGTGAACCTGAACATACTCACCAACGAGCCGAACGCCACGCCACCCCTCGCCGACGAAAACGGACGCGCACCGAAACGCCTGTCGATGCTCGCCAACGATGGCGACGGACCGGCATTCGACGTGCGGGTGTTCGGCCATGATTGCATCGTCCGCGCATACGCATGGGAAAGACTCGACCATGCATGGAAAATCGGCGAGCAAACGATGATGCTTCGTGTCGACAACGATGAAGACGACGTGAAACTCGCCATATGGCCTCCCGAGGGAATGGACGACTTTCCGGAAGACGCCATGCTGTGCATACACTGGGTGAAATCACCGACAAGACTGCGGCGCTGCGGATACACGACCATCCCGCTCAAGAACATGGCGGACAAATGGTGGGAGGAAAGGGACTGGCAATTACGGCATCGCCTGTCCGAACGATTCAAGGAATGGCGAGAACACAGAAGATTCCACCGCCACCCGGAAGACGCCAAAAACGCTCCGCTGCCGATCATCTGAATCACCTGCCGGTATAGATCAAAGCAAGAACCGAAATAACGAGAGCGAACAGAGAAAGCACCAGATGCCAATCCATCACGCGACCTCCAGTGGTTCGCGGCCGAGCAGCACGTCCGTGGACACGCCGAGCAGGTCGGCCAGTCTGCTGATCTCGTCCGCGCTGAACCGGATATCACCGTTGAGCTTGCTTGAGAATGACGCGCCGGTAATGCCGAGGTGCTTGGCGGCGTCTTTCTGCCAGATACCGCGCAAGGTCAGAAGTACCTTGACTCGACTAGCCAGTTTAGTTTCAAACTTATCAGACATGATTGAAACAGATAGCATAGGTCGATAAGTCCTGCAAGTCTCCGGCGATTCCTAGGTTAAACAGATTAGTTATATGCTAATCTGTGAAGCATGGAAAGAACTAATCTTCAGAAGACGGTCACCAAGAACATGAGGGTTGCTCTTGCGGCTAACGGGCTTCAGCAGAAGGATCTGGCTGCTGCTATCGGAATCACCAGCGCAAGCATGTCCGCAAAATTCACCGGGAAGGCAAACTGGAATCTTGGGGATATCGAAAAAGCCTCGGGCTTCTTTCATGTGAAGCCCGAGGCGTTGGTAGCGGGGC
>ERZ1673722.2024-NODE-2024-length-18108-cov-12.318340_pt1 | contig 18108 bp, 18 predicted proteins | sample MGYA00580222_ERZ1673722 | MGnify/ENA primary metagenome ERZ1673722 (study PRJEB41218, sample SAMN15661750) | gut metagenome | host: Homo sapiens | place: Canada: London | collected 2015-08-20/2019-03-30 | study: EMG produced TPA metagenomics assembly of...
TTTATTTCTTCTAAGAAAGTGAAGAAAAATTTACACAAAGCATTTGACACTACCCATCGCCCTATTTATACTTCGCGGCGCTTCTGATTTTTATGCGCCGCACCACCACTCCTCACTTAGAGAGCAAAGCTTTCAAACGCAATCAAGGGACGGCACGCCCCACGGCAACCCTGAACCCGACAACCTAATCCCTAATCCCTAGCTACCAGTCATTAGCCACCAGCCACTATTTTATAAACGAAAGGAATGATCCCATTTTGAGTGAAATTATTACTGCCGGAAATCCGATTCTGAAAGCAGTCGCAGCACCTGTGACTGCTTTCGATAAGAAACTGAAATTTTTAATCCTTGATATGAAGAAAACGCTGTATGAAGCCAACGGCGTGGGACTCGCGGCGCCGCAGATCGCCGTCTCCAAGCGCATCTTTGTCGCAGATGACGGAGAAAGCGGCTTCGAAGCCTACATCAATCCCGTATGGCAGCCGGACGGCGACGAGATGGCGACGGACTCGGAGGGCTGTCTCTCCGTGCCGGGGCTCTTCGGGGAAGTGACGCGCTATGCACGCGTCATCGTCCGCTATCAGGATATCCATGGCAAGAAGAAAGTGAAGAAAGCCTCCGGACTTCTGGCACGCTGCATCCAGCACGAGACAGACCATCTGAACGGGATTCTTTTTATTGAAAAAGCCATTTCTCTGCACAAAGGACCAAAAGATGAAGAATAACTATCGCATCGTATTCATGGGCACGCCGGATTTCTGTCTGCCTGCTCTTTCTGCCATGGTGGAACATGGATATACGCCTGTCGCAGCCTATACGCAGCCGGATAAGATCAATGGCCGTGGGAAGAAGATCAATTTTTCTCCGGTGAAAACCTTTGCGATGGCCCACGACATCCCGATCCACCAGCCGCTCTCCTTCAAAGACCCTTCGGAGGTAGAGGTGCTGAAAGCGCTGAAGCCGGATCTCCTCGTCGTCATCGCGTATGGCCGCATCTTGCCGAAGGCAGTGCTGGATATCCCGACCTACGGGGCGATCAATGTCCATGCCTCGCTCCTTCCGAAGTATCGCGGCGCCGCTCCGATCCAGCGCGTCATCATCGATGGCGAGAAGAAGACAGGCGTCACGATCATGCAGCTCGATCAGGGCATGGATACCGGAAATATCGTGGAAACTGTCCAGATGGATATCCCTCTTCACATGACAGCGGGAGAGCTTTTTGATGCGCTCGGCGAGATGGGAGCGAAAGCCCTGATTTCCGTCCTGGATGATCTTCCGGAAAAGCTCGCCCGCTCCACACCGCAGGACCATGAAAAAGCCACCTATGCGGAAAAAGTCACGAAAGAGATGGGAGCCATCGACTGGACGAAGGACGCGAAAGTGCTTGACGCACTCATTCGCGGCATGTATCCGAATCCAGGGACGTATACCTTCTTCCGCGGAAAGCGTGTGAAGATCCATCGCGCCAAGGTCAGCGAGGGGGAAAGTAAAGAGGCGCCGGGGACCATCATTTCTACGAAGGACGGCCTTACCATCGCCTGCGGAAAGGGAGCGCTTACGATCTCCTCCCTGCAGCCGGAAAACCATAAGAGAATGGCTGCCGGTGACTTTGTGAATGGATATCAGGTGAAAGTCAATGACACATTCGACTGCTAAACCCGTGCCGTCTGCGCGCCGCCTCGCTTATCAGGCGCTCTATGACGTGCTTGAAAAAGACGCCTACAGCAATATCGTGCTCCAGCGGATCCTCGCGGAGTACCCGCTCAAGGCCGAAGAGGCGCACCTTCTGACGGAGCTCGTCTATGGCGTCCTTCGGAAATACAATCACCTCCTCTGGATCATCGGGAAGCTTTCGACACAGAAGGTGAAAAAACTGCATCCATCCGTGCGGATCCTTCTCGCGATTTCCCTCTACCAGCTGCTCTTTTTGACGCGCATCCCCGCGTCGGCGGCGGTGAATGAGTCTGTCAAGATCGCCAAGAAAGTGACTCATCCGGGCAATGTCCGCTTCGTGAACGGCGTCCTTCGGAATTTCCTTCGTAAAAAAGACAGCTTCCAGCTCCCTTCGAGGGAAGAAGATGCGCTCCTCCATGATGCACTCTCCTACAACCAGCCGCGCTGGCTCATCGAAGACTGGCAGAATGCATGGGGCGTGGAAAAAGCAGATGCGGTCTTCTCTGCTTTCAATGAAATCCCGTCGATGACCATCCGTGTGAATCCTTTGAAGCAGCCGGTGGCTGACTTCGAGAGACTCCTCTCGGAAAAAGGGATCGAAGCCGCGCCCATCCCCTATCTGCCGGAAGGCTTCACCATCAAGAGCGGCGCGAATCGTTTCTTTGGTGCATTCCTGAAAGAAGGGCTCGCCTATGTGCAGTCAGCTTCTTCCATGGTGCCGGCGAAAGTCCTCTCTCCGAAAGCGGGGGAGACGGTCCTCGACATGTGCGCGGCACCCGGCAGCAAAACCACACAGATGGCGGAAATGATGGGAAATGAGGGCTCGATCGATGCATGGGATCTCTATCCGCACAAGATCGCCCTCATCAAAAAGAATGCGAAGAAGGAAGGCATCACCATCATCCACGCAGGAGTGCGCGATGCGACGAAGCCCATGCCCGCCGTCCATGAGAAATATGATAAAGTCCTTCTCGATGCGCCCTGCTCAGGGCTCGGCGTCCTGTCGCACAAGGTGGAAATCCGCTGGCGCAGAGCCAGAGAAGATCTCGTCGAATTTCCGCCCCTGCAGAAAGCCCTCCTCGAAGAAGCGGCGAAGTACCTGAAAAAAGGCGGCACCCTCGTCTACAGCACCTGCACCCTGAATGAGGCGGAAAATGAAAATATCGTGAGCGAATTTTTAAGAAATCATCCCGAATTTACGCCGATCGATTTCCAGCTGGAAGGCCTTGGCGCATCCGAAAAGGGCATGCTCACCATCTGGCCGGATCAGGCACAGAGCGATGGATTCTTCGTGGCGAAATTGGGAAAGAGTGACTAGTCACCAGTCATCAGTCATCAGTCACTTTTCCCGCTTATGGCGGACATGCCGCGCACCTGTATTTCGCATATCTTATTTCATGAAAGGAGCCTCTATGGCCTGGAATATCTGGGGACACAGTCTCCCCGAAATGGAAACATGGATCACAAGCCATGGCTTCCCGAAATTTAGAGCCAAGCAGCTGCAGGACTACCTGTATCGCCGCTACATTTTTTCTTTTGACGAGATGACCCAGCTGCCGGGGCCGATGCGGGAATGGCTGAAAGAGAATGCCATCCTCGAGAAGCCTGTGATCATGAGCCATATCACATCGAATGACGGCGATACGACCAAGCTCCTCGTGAAACTCTCCGATGGTTCACTCGTCGAGACGGTCTGTATGCACCACGTTTATGGGAATTCCATCTGCGTCTCCACACAGGTGGGCTGCGCGATGGGCTGCATTTTCTGCGCTTCTACCAGAAACGGACTGGAGCGGAATCTCACCGCGGGCGAGATCCTTGCCGAGGTTTACGCCTTCCGAGAACTTTTCGATGCGCCGATCCACTCGATCGTCCTGATGGGGGCGGGCGAACCGCTCACGAACTATGACGAAGTGCTCCGCTTCATTCGTCTCGTGAGCGATCCGGGACTCTTGAATATCAGCGTAAGAAACATCACACTCTCCACCTGCGGTATCGTCCCCATGATCGATCGCCTCGCCGAAGAAGGACTTCCGATCACGCTTGCGATCTCTCTCCATGCGCCGAATGACACGATCCGCAACCGCATCCTGCCATCGAGCCGCCATTTCAAGATCGAAGATGTCGTCTCCGCTGCGCACCGGTACTTCAAGAAGACGGGACGCCGCGTGACCTTCGAGTACATCCTCATCAAGGATGTGAATGCGTCCCGCGAAAATGCGGAAGAACTCTGCCGCCTCGTGGGGAAGATGAACTGCCATTTCAACCTGATCCCGATCAATGGCACTGAGCATATCAAGTTGTATCCGCCGAGCTGGAAGGACGTCAAGATTTTTCAGGAAATCTTGGAAAAACACGGCAAGAGCACGACCGTCCGCAGGCAGATGGGGGATGAAATCCAGGCCGCCTGCGGTCAGCTGAAACGGAGATATCTGGAGAAGAAGTAGCTGGTGACTAGTGACTGGTAGCTAGAGGTTGGTGGCTAGGGATTAGGGGGGAGACTAGAAGACTTCAGACTTTAGACTTCTGACCTCTGACTTCTGTTATAATAAACGACAAAAGCGCCGAGAAATTCACGGATTTCTCGGCGTTTTTTATGTATTTTGGTAGTGTCAAATGCTTTGTGTAAACTCAAGAAAAATCTTATTTACACAAACCATTCTACACTCTCTGTATCTTTCAAGAGAGCCTGATGTCTCCTAGTCCCCCAGTCACTTAAGTCCCCTAATCCCTAGCTACTAATCCCTAGCCACCAGCCACCAGTCATCAGTCACCAGTCACCAGTCACCAGTCACTCACTCCCCGAACATTTTCGACAGTGGGTTATTCGTGAAGACATCGGCTTCATTGATATAGCGGCGCACCATTTCCACAGACTTGTGACGGGTCTGTTTCATGATGAGGCGCTCTTCGATGCCATGAAGCGCTGCATACGTGGCGAAGCCGTGGCGAAGGCTGTGCGCGCCGTAGAGGGTGGGGTCAAGGCCGATCATTTCGGCATATTTCTTGACGAGGAGGTTCACCGTATTTTCACTGAGATGTGTCGAAGCGACCTTGCCGCTCTTCAGGATCTTCCTGAAAAGCGGCCCTTCGTGGATACCGGCGGCTTTCAGCCAGTCATAGAGTGCACGGACGCCGTCCATTTCTTCCGGCACATTCTTGAGATAGGGGATGCCGACCTGCTGCCCCTCTCCTCGCTGGTCCGTTTTCGAGCGTTTGATGTGAAGGACGATGCCCTGCGGAAATTTTTGGATATCTTCCACGGTCAGAGAGACGATCTCACTTCTGCGGAAAGCGCCCATGAAACCGATGAGGAGGATCGCGCGATCGCGCAGGCCGTGGAGCGTTTTGAGATCCATGCGGGAAATCATCTCCTGAAGCTCCTCAAAATACACCGGCGTTTTCCCTTTTTGCAGCATGCCTTTCTGCCGCGTGAGGCCGATCAGCGCTTCCCGGACGATCCATGCTTTCGCAGGATTTTCCTTCGTGAGGCCGGCCGCATTGAAATTCTCCGACAGCGCGGAAATGCGGCGGCGGATGGTCGCCGTCTTCGCATAGTCCGCGAGGTCATTGATATAGTTCACGATCGTTTCCGGCGTGGTCGGGAACGATTCTTTTTTATGGTATGTGCACCAGTCGCAGAAGTCATTCCAGTCCGACTCATAGGCGTCGATGGTATGCTCCGACTTCGTCTCCGACAGCGCCAGAAGGCTCTTGTCAGAGAGTGTATCGTCATGGGTGCGTTTCGAGAAATCACGGATATAGAAATGGGGGGACATGGGGGCCTTTCTTAGCAAATGAGGAATGAAGGCGGCTACATACGCCACGAATCGGCGGATGTCCGCTTGCGCCTTTCGTTAGTTCATGTCTTTATTTTACCATAGCCTTGGGCATGTAGGAATGAGGGAGTGGAAGCTCAAGTGACTAGTGACTTGTGACTTGAATACTACCTTCGGACATCGCCCCATATATATTCGCGGCGAAGCCGCCACCATAACCTTGAACCTTGAATCTTGAACCCCGAACCTCATAATCATTAAAGTCACCTGAAACAAATCTCGGATTTCATTTGACTTACCATCGTCAAAATGGTAATCTAAACTTAATGTATCAATGGATTGCCATTATTATTTTTATCAGGGGGTCTTTAGAAAAATGGATGTACTTCACTTGTTTCATGCCGGCGGTTTCATGATGTATCCGCTGCTTCTCTGCTCTATCATCGTTGTCACGATCTTCATCGAGCGTTTCCGCTTCTATCACGCGAACCGGTCGAATATCGAAAAGCTCACGAAGGAGATCCCGGATTTCCTGACAGCCAACGATGAGGAAGGGCTGAAAGCGGCGCTGAAGGCCGATGGCGGCATTCCTGCTGGGGTCATTCTGGCCGGCGCCGAGCAGCTCTCCCGCAAAGCGAACCAGACGGCTATTCTCGAAGGCGCGGCTTCTCATGCGGCCGGTGTCCTGAAGTCGTACCTGAACTACCTTGACGTCATCGTCACCCTGTCCCCGCTGATGGGGCTTCTTGGCACCGTCATCGGCATGATCGGCTCCTTCAATGTCCTTTCGGTCGCAGAAGGCCAGCCATTTGCCATCACCGGTGGCGTCGCAGAAGCACTTGTCTGCACCGCATCCGGCCTTTTCGTCGCCATCATCGCTCTCATCGCCTACACCTACCTTTCGCAGCAGGTGTCTAACTTCGTTTCCCAGATGGAAAAACTGGGCTCCCTGTATTTGGCTATCGTAGAGGCGGATCAGAAATGAAACTTGAATCAATGAATGTAGAGAAGAAGCCGAAGATCATGATCATCCCGATGATCGATATCATCTTCTTCCTTCTGGTCTTCTTCATGATGTCCATGCTGACAATGGTGGTGCAGAAATCGATCAATCTGAATCTGCCGCAGACCGCGAGCGCGCAGATCGACCTGCAGAAGACACTGCCGATCAGCGTGACATCCGACGGCACCATCTATGTCGAGCAGGAAAAGATCCCGAAGGACGCCTTCAAGAAGCGCATGGAAATCGAAAAGAACAGAAATCCTGACATTTCCATCGTCCTGCGTGCGGATGAGAAATCCGAGCATGGCGACTTCGTCTTCGTCTTAGACCAGCTGAAATCCGTCGGGATTTCCAAGATCGGCATTGCCACTGCCTCCAAAGGGCAGTCAGACTAAAGGGGTGGTGTGATGCGTACTTTCAAGTACCGATGGTCCTCCGCTTTGGGGACCTCGCTTGCCTGTCACGTCGTCGCATTGGGACTCATCACGGGCTTCATGCTGCTCTTCCCGGCATCTCCTGTGAATAAAGGCCCCATTGAGGTCGACCTCGTCACCATGAGCGGCGGCGGTGGCGGTGGCGGCGGTGGAAACGGGGGAGAAACACCGCAGGAAGAAAAGCTCCCAGAGATCAAAGAAGCAAAAGCTACACCGACAGCTCCGCCTCCCGTCAAGACCGAACCGGATCCCGAAGCAGAAAATGATGTTCACGAAGTCGCGCCAAAACCATCTGAGGACACCGCATCTGCCGCAGATACCTCGTCACCTTCAGGCAGCACTTCAGAGGAGAGCACCTCTTCCGGCACCGGTGGTGGCAGTGGCGGTGGGAACGGCACAGGAAATGGTCCCGGCGATGGCAGCGGGGAAGGCCCGGGATCAGGTTCTGGCTCGGGCGGTGGAAACGGATCTGGTCATGGCAGTGGAAATGGAGACGGCGCCGGTCCCGGAGATGGCGTCACCATGGGACCGCAGCTTTTGAGCAATCCGGCGCCTGCCTATCCGGAATCCTGCCGCAGAGCGAATATTTCCGGCACGACTGTCGTAGGGCTCACCATTTCGAGCAATGGCAGCGTCTCAAGCGCATGGGTCGTTTCCTCTTCCGGAAATGGCACCCTTGACAGCGCCGCCGTCAATGCCGTCTACGGCTGGCAGTTCGTCCCTGCTAAACAGAATGGCGTGGCGATCACCTGTAATTCACAGGTACCGGTCACATTCAACCTGAGATAATGAAAAAGCACATGTGCCGCAAGGCGCATGTGCTTTTTGTTGTGAGGGGTTCTAGGGAAACACTGATTAAATCGTTGTCAGATTTTACTCTTGAATTTTTATGCATAGCAAGGAATAACCTGACGCGAATAGCGAGCTATTTAAGGAAGGCTATGACGAAGCTATGCATAAAAATTCTTGTAGAAGCTGACTCTGCGATTTAATCAGCGTTTCCCTAGATAAGGATATTCCCCGAAGCGTCATCCCGACCGAAGTGGAGGGATCTTTTTTGTTGGCGGTTATTATCGATTGTTTGATAGCGAGAAACGGAAAAGTTTGAAAGCAGGGATGAGTAGCTCGTGACTAGTGACTGGAATGCCAGTCGCGGGCATCGCCATTTTGCATATCGCATTTCTCATTCAAGCGAGGCTTTCCATCGTAATCAAGGGACGACATGCCCCACATGGGCGAAGTTTGAAAGCAGAAATGCGTGGCTAGGGATTAGAAAGTGACTGGTGACTGGGAGACATCAGGCGCTCGTATCGTCATTTCGAGCGAAGCCCTCGATCTTCCTTGCAGACCGATAAACGAAGGATGTGTGAAAGCAGACATATGTAGCACCAAGGCGTCATTTACGTGCAGTGCCTATGTGATACTGACCGGAGTGCAAGAAAGATCCTCGGCTGCGCTTTCGATGATGGCGGCGCGAAGCGCTATCAAAACTTCGCGGCGCTTCTAAATTTTATGCGCCGCACCATCACTCCTCACTCCTAACTGTCGAGTAGAGCTTTCACACGCAATCAAAGGGCAGCACTCTCCACGGGCTACCCTGAACCCTTGACCCCTTATGCCTTCTTCCCATTCCCCAAATATGTTAGAATAAATGAAAACGATAGCCCATTCTATTTCCATGGAGGAAACAATCATGAAAAAAGTCATTTTCGATATAGACGGCGTCCTTTTGAGCGAAGAACGCTACTTCGATGTATCTGCCCTGACCGTATGGGAGATGCTCTACAGCCCTGCTTACATGGGGCTTCCCAGCGAACGCGACGATTTCCATGCGGGTCGCATCACCGAAGGACAGATCGCCGGCTGCCGCAGCGTGGTGTGGGGGAATGACGCTCTGCTTTCTTGGCTGAAAGCGCGCGGCATCAATTCCAACTGGGATATGGTACACGCTGATCTTATCACCATCCTCTGGCTGATGGCAGAAACCTATAAAAAACGTTCCGGCGGAGAAAAAATGTCGTTTACCTTTCACAAGCCGCAAGACTTGAAGAGCGCCGGACAGGAGCTCATGGGACTGCCCATGCCGAAAGCAGAAGACATACTTAATCGCTGGGAGAGCGCCGTCCCCGAAGGCCTTCAGGGCGAAGACGTCTTCCATGCGCTCAAGAGTGCCATGGCGGATGCGATCGATGGCGACCTCTCCTGGGCCGACCTTCGCTCCGATTTCTGGAAGATCCATACCGAAGCCTTTCAGGCATGGTACCTCGGAGACGACACTTTCATTTCCCTCCTGCATCACATGCCCTACAGCGCGGGGAAACCCGGCTTCCTCTCCCGCGAAGTCCCGCTCGCGCCCGCTGCTCACATCCTTTCCCTCTTCCGCACGCTGAAAGAGCGTGGCTATGACATCGCCATCGCGACCGGACGCGCCAGAGAGGAGATGGAGATTCCCTTCAAGCTGTTCCATTGGTACGAGGAATTCGATCCCTACACCATGGCGACGGCTTCTGACGCGGAAGAATCAGCCGGAAGACTAGGCGGTCCCGTCCTCGACAAGCCGAATGCCTTCATCTTTTCCTGTGCGATCTTTGGCAGAAATCCGGACAACTATAAAGCCTATTCTGAAGAAACCATGCAACCGGCCAAGGACGATGAGATCTACGTCTGCGGTGACTCCTACTCCGACGTCATCGGCAGCCGCCGTGCCGGCGCGAAATGCATCGGCATCCTGACCGGCCTCGAAGGCAAGGACGCGATCCCGATGTTTGAAAAAGAAGGCGTCCCGTATGTGGACCGCGTGACGGATGTGCTCGAAAAATTAGATTAAGAGTGACTAGTGACTGGCAGCTGGTGACTAGTGATTAGTCACTACCTGATTTCGTTTACCATTCTCTCACTCATTGTCATTTCGAGCGAAGCGAGAAATCTTTTTCGTCTGCGAGGAAGGTTGAGCGGGATGGCAGACAATGGGAAACCTGACATATCCTCCATGTGCGTGATGGAGGCGGCCTGAACAGTAAAAAACGCGGGAAGAAAGAACTTTGAAGATCTTTCTTCCCGCGTTTTGCTATATGAAATCGGAGCAGCTGTTTCCCCGATGGTAACAGGGGTGAGTGACTTGAATACCGCTTTCGAGTATCGCCCATATATATGCGCGGCACAGCCGCCACCACCATCCCTAATCCCTAGTCACTAGTCACTAGTCACTCATTCCGGACAGCAAAAACATCCGGGGAATGCCTTCTGCCTTTACTCAAATGCAGGCGGGACACGGAATCGGCGCCGGTGTGGTCAAATGCAGCGAAGTGCGGACGTCCTGGCTGTCGTCGGTGCTCGGCCTCGCAGGGAGCAGGGAAGCGTGGAAAGGATGGATTTCCCGGATGTTTTTTTGTTTGTCTTACATGTTCAGCCTTAGACAGGTGGGGGAAAAAGACTGACATTTCCTTGTCCTGTCCGATGAGCCTGAGCGCAAAGCAAGATCTTCCTTTCGTAAGGCAGCTCTCTGTCATATTTCTTAGCGCTAATGAATTCTGGAAATCAGAGAACAGCCGCGAAAAGGTGCACACACGATGCCCTTGGCTTCATATCTGTATTATATATCTTATTGATGAAAATTGCAAGTTAGATCTTATAAGCGACTCACAAGTAATGGGTGATAGCGGGAAACTATCGAGTGACAAGCGCATATATATAGGATCACCTGCCGTTTGCGAGCACTTTTATTCACATGGCGGATTATGTCGTGATAAGGAGATAATGGCAGATCAGTCCGTGAGAGGGCGTTTCTTATTTTTGCTGAGAAAATGAGATGATCGGGGAACCCCATGCTGATAGCCGTCCTTTTATGGGGAATACAACTTATCATATAAAAAATTAGAAACAAGAGATACAAGGTTAATAAAAATAAAATTAGATTAAAAAATATTGGACAAAACAAGCGATTTATGATAGTCTCTTAGAAGGCTATCACTGATAAGGGAATAGGTGATGAGGATTTTCGTCTTTGCCGTGGAAACTCGGACACACTGGCTCTTGATGGAGATCATTTTCTTCCCACTCATTTTGGAAAGAGGAGAATGTTTATGAAAAAGGGAATGTATAAGATGTTGGCTGCGGCCCTCATGCTCACAATTTCGGGGGGGTAGTAGGCAGTGCTGCTGATACTGTACTGGATACAGTGTATGTAAATGCAGATAGAGATCAGGCGGAAGATACCGTCGGTACACTTCCGGGCGGATTCATCAAAGAAGAACCAAGCGTTGGACTGTTAGGGCATCAGGATGTAATGGATGCCCCTTTTGCTGTGTCTGAAGTCAGTCAGAAGACGATCAAAGCTTTCGCTTCTCCGGTCAACGGTGTCAATGAAGCTCTCGCGTTGAACCCTTCTGTCACGATTCAGTCCGGGAGTTTGTATCAGGATATTGCGATTCGTGGATTCAGAACGAATGGTCATAGACAGTACGTAAATGGTATCCCAGGCCTTCTCTGTCAGGAAAATATTCCATACTACTGGGTAGATAGCGTCAGTGTGGTTTCCGGTCCGAATATCGGCGTCCGTGGTACAGGTCTGAGTGAAGCTATCGGTGGTGTCGTTGATTATACCTCCAAGAAAGCAGTAACCAATGCCACCGATTTGAAACTGGCGTATCGTGGCGGCAGTTCTTTTGAAGAAGGCGTTGATTATCAGACGCGTCTTGGCAGCGATAAGAAATGGGGCGTTCGCGTTACTACGAATAACATTCATGGGGATACTGCAATCGATAACGAAAAGCTGGAACAGCAGAATATTTTCGTCAATATCGATCACAAAGCAGAGCGCTCAAAGACAAATTTCCTCTTTGGATATAATCATACCAAACATTATGGTGGTCCGTATGGGGTTAGCTTTGATTTTAAGACGGTAACCGATCTTCCTTCTGCGCCCAAGGGAAGCAACGGATTGAAACCTGATTGGTCTTATAATGCATATGAGAACTATATCATGGCGTTTAACCATGAACAGAAGTTGTCTGAACATGTGACCGGTTTCGTGAATGCTGGGTATCATAAGGAAAACTGGTATGGCTATATTGACGGAAGCCCGAAAGTTTTAAATAATAATGGCGATTACCGAATTAGCATGTACAATTCCCCGCTGTTCCTTGTGAAAACCTACTTAGGAATGGGCATCAAAGGGGATTTCAACATTGGCAAAGTCAAAAATGAATACATGATCGGTGTGGATAAGAGTTGGGAAACCTACGACATTGATGATGGACATCCAACCTATTCTTGGTCGGGACATGGTAACATCTACCAGACCAACAGCTGGGCAAATCCGGGCGATGCACACTGGATTCCAGCTCATTCTGATACCACACAGATGGAAGGCTGGCATGTTGTAGACACTCTGAAGGCACTGGATGATAAGCTGCAGGTGACACTTGGCGTTCACGGTCATAGGGCCACTGTAAATCAGGTAGGAGAAACGTCTCTGAAAAAGTCGGATGCCATTACTCCGACCTATGCGATTTCCTATAAATTTACGCCAGATTTCATGATGTATGCGGATCATACAGAAAGCTTCGGGATGGGAGCGCGCGTTTCGACAGATGCCTCTTATAACTATGTCAATAAAGGAAAAATGCTTGATCCGGCCAAGACGAAGCAGAATGAAGTGGGCTTCAAAGTAAAGACGGGTAAATTCCTGAACACGTTGGCATACTTTGATATCAAACAGGCGAATGCAATCGACGTAAAACTGGCGAATGGCAGACTGCTCCGTGCACTGGATGGGGAACAGGAAAATAAGGGCTTTGAATGGGCTTTCACCGGCAATATCAATGACAGATGGGATCTCATTGGGGGTGCTATGTACATTGATGTGAAGCAGACAAAGACGAAAAATGGAGCTAATGATGGTAAGCCGGTAGACGGCATTCCACACTGGACGGCAAATGTCGGCGCGATTTATCATCCAAACAGCCAATGGTCTATTATTGGACGAGGCAACTATATCGGAACAGCGAAGATCAATGGAAATACGGTCAAAGTACCGTCTTCCTTCGTATTTGATCTGGGTGCGACCTATGATACCACTTTTGGCAAGACACCCGTGACTTTACAGGCGATGCTTTACAATGTAGCAGGAAAAGATTACTGGATTCCAAGCGGAAGCTCCAGCAGCTTGACTGTCGGCGGACCACGTACCTTCGTATTCTCCGCTAATTTCCGTTTCTAATTTCAAAAGGAGAAATCTATGAGCAGAACTATCCGCCGGATGCCTCTGGCGATTCTCACAGTCATTCTCACCGTTCTGCTCCTCTTCTCCTGCCTTCTCGGGCTGAAGCTCGGGTATCTCTCTGTGTCCTTGTCGGGGATCGTATCGATCCTTGCTTCGCATCTTTTGGGAAGTGCGCTTCCTTCGGATATTGCGATGGGCATTGCGGATGCGGTCTGGGATCTTCGGCTCCCGCGCATCCTGCTCGCGCTGGCGGTCGGGATGGGGCTTTCGCTGTCCGGCATGGTGATGCAGGCGATGTTTCGGAATCCGATGTCAGACCCTTACATCATGGGTGTGTCCTCCGGGGCATCGCTGGGGGCGGCTTCTGCTGTTTTCTTCGGCGCGGGGGCGGCTTTCGGGGTGTCTGCGATCGGATGCGGGGCATTTCTCGGTGCCTTGGTGTTGTCACTCATTCTCGCCATCGCGGCAGGCCGCGTGGCGCCGGGTGATTCATCCTATCTCCTGATCTTTGGTGCGGCGCTGGCGGCAGTCTGCGGCGGGATCACCAGTGTGCTGGTGTACATCGGGGCCAATGCGACGGGGATGGATGTGACGCTGTACTGGCTGATGGGCTCTGTTTCCTTCGCCAAACTCCTGCCGACGCTTTCTGTTCTCGCCATCGTGCTTGCTTTCATCATTTTTTTCTCTACACAGACAAGGATCCTGAATCTGATGCTGGAAGGGGAGGAAACTGCTGTCCCGCTGGGGCGGCAGCTCCTCCCTTTTCGGCGTCTTTACCTCGTGATGAATGCGCTCTTGATGGGAAGTCTGGTGACACAGGCGGGACTGATCGGCTTCGTAGGTCTTCTGGTGCCTCATGGCTGCCGGATGGTCATGGGGGCGGATCACAGGAAGCTCCTGCCTGTATCCGTTCTTTCGGGTGGACTAATGACGGTCTGGGCGGATATCTTAGGACGGATACTGATCCACGGTGTGGATATTCCTTTGGGTGTCAGCTTGTCTATGATCGGTGCGCCTGTATTTCTGGGGATGCTTATCCGGCGTTCGTATCATTTTGGAGGAGAAGGGGCATGAATATTTCAGTCAATCATATCTCTGCCGGTTATGGGGGAAAGCAGGTGCTGAAGGATGTGTCGATTTCCTTCGAAAGTGGGCAGCTGACGGGCATCATCGGGCCGAATGGGTGTGGGAAGAGTACGCTTTTGAAGTGCATTTACCGTCTGCTTTCGCCTTGGTCCGGGGATATCCAGATCGGTGATACGGTTTTGAAGGATCTGCCGTACCGGGAAAGTGCGAAGCGCGTCGCGGTACTGGCGCAGCATCACGCAGCCGGTTTCGATTTTGATGTAGAAGAGGTCGTGCTGATGGGGCGCACGCCTTACAAAGGCATTACGGAGGGAAACAATCGCGAGGATCGTGACATCGCGCATCGGGCGATGCAGGAAACGGGCGTGGAAACATTAGCGGAGCAGAGTTTTTCTTTTCTCTCCGGCGGGGAGCAGCAGCGCGTGATGCTCGCGCGGGCTCTCACGCAGGAGACACCTTGTCTCATCCTGGATGAACCGACGAATCATCTGGATATCACCTACCAGCTGCAGATCATGGATCTGGTGAGCTCGCGTCATTTGACGGTGCTTGCGGCTATTCATGACCTGAATATCGCAGCCATGTATTGTGACAAGATCGCAGCGATGAAGCATGGAGAGCTGGTCGCCTTCGGTAGACCTCAGGAGGTCTTGACGGAGGAGCGGATCTGGGAGCTGTATCATGTGAAGACTGAGGTTTTCCCTAGAAAAGATGGAAGACCGGCTGTGATTTTTGAAAGAGGGGCCATCGTATGAAGCCGGTCTATCGTGTGATGCTCATCAGCTTTCTCTGCCTGCTCCTGACGCTTTTATCATTGGGGTTTGGAGAGATTTCCCTTTCACCGGCAGAGACTTGTCACTATCTATATCTGGCGCTGACTTCGCCGGAAGGAAATGGGATGGTCGGGCAGGATGTGGTGCAGTTCATCCGTCTGCCGCATCTTGTGCTTTCTTTTTTTATCGGGGCGGGACTGGCTGTCTGTGGGGCAGTGATGCAGGCGGTGATGAAGAATCCGCTGGCCGATCCGTATCTTTTGGGGATTTCCTCTGGCGCAAGTCTGGGCGCAGTGTTGGCGATCGTTCTCGGTATCGGGATGATTGGGAGTTTTGATGGGATCGGCGCTGCGGCTTTCCTCGGCGCCGGACTCGTTTCCCTTCTGATTCTCCTTATTTCTTCGATCAGTGGCAAAGGAGAGGGATTGACACTGCTTCTGGCAGGTTTTGCACTCAATGCAGCCTGCTCGGCTGCTGTGAGCTTCTTCGTCACCGTGGTGGCGGATACGTCGAAGACGCGGTCTATCCAGTTCTGGATGATGGGGAATATCCGCGCCGACTCCTCGATGGCGATCGGCATTTTGGCGATTCTGGTGACGGCTGGATGTTTCTACTTCTTCTCCCAAAGGCGCATCCTCGACCTGATGTTCATGGGGGATGATCTCTCGCTGACCATGGGGCAAAAACTTTCGACGTATCGAAAAGTGTATATCGCTGTCATGGCGCTTCTTGTCGGAGCAATGGTGTATATGTCGGGCATGATCGGATTCGTCGGGCTCATCATACCGCACGGCGTGCGTCTCCTCGTAGGGAGCAGCCATGGGCGTCTTCTTCCACTGACGGCACTGACCGGAGGAACATTCCTCTGCTGGGCGGATATTTTGGGAAGAAATGCGATCTCCGGACTGGAGCTGCCTGTGGGCGTCATGGCCGCACTGGCAGGCTCGCCCTTTTTCCTGTGGATGCTGATATCCAGAAAGCAGGTGAGAAGATGAAGAAGGCTTGGCTTCTCTCGCTCCTTCTGCCGCTCTGCCTAGCGGGCTGTCAGATGGAAAAGTCTCATCCTGTTGAGGACTATTCGCGCCCCTTTGTGGAGAATATCAAGGTAGAGAACTACTATGAGACGGGGGTGAATCGCGAGTACATGTCAGATGTGCCGCAGCGTGTGATCGTCATCGGTGCGAATGAAACGGAGACGCTGCTGGATCTTGGCGTCGAAAAGGCCATCCTTGCCGCTGATGATGGGCAGAATAGTCAGCGGTATGGCATCAAGGCATCGAATGAAAGGGCTTTCCAGCGGCTGCCCCGCATCGATCGCAGCACGATCCAGGCAGAGCATTTTCTGGAAATGCATCCTGATATGATTATCGCAGAGCAGCAATTCTTCTCGAAGACCCGTCTCGGCAGTACGGACTACTGGAACAGCAAGGGTATCCTCACCATGGTGCCGCTGAATACCACATCGCCGGGTAAGCTGAATCAGGTGGAAACCGTAGAGAAGGAAATGAAATTCATTCGTGATCTGGGGATCATTTTTCACAAAGAGGAAGAAGCAGAGAAAATCGTGAGCGCAACGGAAAACCGGATTCACGATATAGCGAAAACTGTGGAATATCATAAGAAACCGAAAGTCATGATCCTGGATCGGATGAGTATCCTGGCCTCATATGGGCGAAAGAAGATCGCAGGGGATATGGCTGCCTCCATTGGAGGTGTCGTCCCGGATACCACGGCAGTGGTCAGCGATGAGATGATGATGAAGCTAGACCCGGATGTCGTCTTTCTTGTCGTGTATCGCGATGAGGAGAAGGAGCTGGCATGGCTCCGAAATAGGCCGGCTTTCCGGAATCTGAATTTCATAAAAAATAACCGTCTCTATGGCATACCGCTGAAATATGTGTATGGCCCGCAGACGCGTACCATCGATGCGATCGGCTATATGGCAGAGCGCATGTATCCGGGGATATTTGATTTCCCGAAGGAATATGACTTCCATATATAAAAAAGAGCTGGAGAGATCCGGCTCTTTTTTATGGAAATAGGATTAGCCTCTCGGGCGTGCCGCCCCTTGATTGTGTTTGAAAGAAGGGCGCTGGTTCTATAGGTTCAATGGGGAAGGTGCGCGCATAAAAATATGAAAGCGGCGCGAAAAATATAATGAGCGATGCTCTCCATTGGCATTTAGCCACTAGTCACACCCAATCCCTAGCTACTCATCTCTGCTTTCAAACTTGTGGGAGATTCCTCTACCGTATCGTCATCGTGAGCGTAGTCGAGGGATCTTCTGAATCCATGCGTTCATCCTATGATACGGGATAACGGGGACTCTCGTTTTACGGATAACGTACATTGACCTATGAATCGCCTACGAAAAGGATTTCTTGCTTTGCTCGAAATGACGAGGTGAAAACATGGTGAATGCCGGCATTTCCTTCAAAGTGAGACAGCGTGGAGCGAAAGCCGTAAAGGCTGAAAGTGCGGATGTCAAAGCACTTCAGGAGAAAGTAGAAGCTCAGGATAAAGAAATTCAGGAACTGCGTGAAATGGTAGAAAAACTGGCTGCCAAAGCATAAAGCAGTTTCTCTGATGAGTTGTTAGTGGGATGAGCGAAGCCGCTCTGCGAAAGCAGAGCGGCTTTTTGCGTGGCAGCATATTTCTTTGAAGTGAGAGGAGTCGCCGAAGCAAATCGTTTTTCCATCGTTTTTTCCCTTCCCTTTTGTTACAATACAAGTAGAAAGGCGGTGGTGCCATGGGACGACTCAAACAGTGGGAAGAACTCACCTGCACCTTTGATCCCTTTGGAGAAAATCTTCCGATGTACACCTTCCGTCATCGCTGCATTGAAAAAGAAGACCTGGAGACGAATTAAAGAACATACAGAAACGAGGCAGGAATATATGACACTCATGATGGCACTCCAAGAATCTAAAAGAGAAGGACATGCTGAAGGTGTGAAAGAAGGCATTGAAATTGGCGCAGAAAAGAAAGGTCGCAGCGTGATTCTTACTATGCTGAAACATCATATGTCTATTGACAACATCGCGGTCATGACGGACAGTCCGATCCCTTATGTGAAAGAAGTAGGGGCTGTGAAATAATAGCTCCATGAACACAAAAAAGGACTTTCGATTTTTGC
>ERZ1673722.2026-NODE-2026-length-18103-cov-11.395944_pt1 | contig 18103 bp, 23 predicted proteins | sample MGYA00580222_ERZ1673722 | MGnify/ENA primary metagenome ERZ1673722 (study PRJEB41218, sample SAMN15661750) | gut metagenome | host: Homo sapiens | place: Canada: London | collected 2015-08-20/2019-03-30 | study: EMG produced TPA metagenomics assembly of...
TATTATTATACCATCTTTCGCTTTTTGCTGTCCACTTTTTTAGTATAGCACCAAAAAGAAACACTTGATAAGCTTAGACATGGCCTGCTGCAACAGCTCTTTATATAAAAAGCTGTTGCATAAGATAGGCTTGCAATTTTGCCAGTTGACTTTGCATTCTTTCGGTATTCGCTATTTTAGCGTTTAATGCCTCAAACATTTTTGATAAGTATTTTTGCTCCTCCACCGATGGTAAGTACCGACATATTTTCACAAACTGAGAATAATGTACTCGCTGCTTTTCAATAAGCGATCCTGTTGCAATCAGTTTATAGTGAATAAGCAGCGGGTAAGATGTCAGGTATTCCTCCCAAAAACAAATTGTTTCTTCTTTATTTACTGAGAAGATATTATAATACCCTGAAACAGCCGCTGTGTAGCCAAGATGATTTGGAGCGATTGCACCAAGATGTGCATTCATAGGATTATATGCAAACCAACCAGGTTTGATAGCTTTATAGTTATCTCCGTCTTTAGTAACAAGAAACTCGCGGCAATAACGCTCTGTTTTTGGGGTTACTCCATCTTCAACGGTGAGACTAACTAAAGGTGTTGAAGCACTGTTTGCTGTTCTTATTGATTGTTCCGTAAAATAGTCTCCGAAGCATGAAAGTGTTCACTTGGGAAAGCTCGAATGGTCGTTCTTTCTTCCAGAAGAAAATGCCTGTTGAATGACACCTCTTTTATACTTCTTGAGACTATCGATCAACCGAGATTGTGCAGCTATTCTTTCATCAAGGATTCGGAATATTTCTGATACCTTATCCTGCTCAGAAATAGAGGGAATCCGCACCTTAATAGTTTCTATCTGAGGATATTTCAAATTCCATGTATCTGATGTCATGCCCTGAGAGTTTTTTCTAAACACATTGATTAAGTTTGAACTTTTGAAGAGTGCTGCAAAATAGCCATTGTTGATCTCCTGCTTGGACATGAGAACTGTATAAGCAGGACTGACAATACCGTCACACGGAGAAATACCATTTGCACCTTGCCACATCCGCATAGAATTGTAGACCATATCACCCTTGCGAACGATCTTATAGTTGCTTTTATCTTCATTGGAATTGTCCTTGCCTTCAATCTCAGAGCGAGGCATGACACCATCGTTCATTGTGACAGATAGTAATTCCATGTCGGTTGCTCCGCGCTGGCTTCTCTCCGCATAGATGTCACCAATACGGCATTGTTTGTACGGCTCATCAAACCCCAGAAATCTCAGTTTCGGACGATTTTCAAGACCGTTAAAGGAGGCTGGTATAGCTATGGCAAACAAGAAAAACAAGGTTAAATTTGGTTTGCAGAACGTCTACTGGGCGAAAATCAATGAATGGGGCGAAGATACTGACGGCAACAAAACTGTTCCTGCATACGGTCCGTCAAAGCATCTTCCTGGTGCTGTATCGCTGTCTATCGATGCAAATGGCGAGTCCGAGAGTTTTTTTGCGGATAACGGGGTCTACTACGTCATCAACAACAATGCAGGATATACAGGTGACCTTGAAATTGCCCTCATCACCACAGAATTTGCGACTGAAATTTTAGGCGAGATTCTGGATAATAACGGCGTTCTGGTAGAAAAGAATGATACGGAACTTGCACAGTTTGCACTGATGTTTGAATTTTTGGGCGATAAGCACCATATCCGTCATGTGATGTACTGCTGCAGTGCTTCCCGTCCTGCAACGGAATCTGCAACTACTGAAGAAAGCACAGAAGTCAAGACGGAAAATCTGTCGCTGAAGGCGACTCCTTTGCCGACAGGTCTTGTAAAATCCAAAACAACGGAAAGTACAACAGATGCAGTTTACAACAACTGGTTCAAGATGCCGTATAACCCTGATACGACCGTGAAATCTTCCACTAAAACATCATAAGGGGGTATTGCTATGGCAATCAAGAAAATGATTATGATCGATGCTATTGAAGTGCCTTTCAAGGCGAGTGCCGCTGTGCCACGTTTGTATCGTCTGAAGTTCCGCAGAGATATTTACAAGGACTTTTCAGCACTGAAAACCGAAGTCACTGAGGGCGATGAAAACAAAAGTGAGATTGGCATTGAAAGCCTTGAGGTTTTTGAAAATATCGCTTACATCATGGCAAAACACGCAGACCCAGACAATGTTCCTGATAACCCAGATGATTTTCTGGAACAGTTTAATACATTCTCTATTTATGAGATCCTTCCTCAGCTGATCGAGTTGTGGGGGCTTAACACAGCAACACAGATAGAATCTAAAAAAAACATCGCCAGACTGACCGACCGATGACTACTCCACTATTTCTGTTAAGATGCAAACAGCTCGGTCTTTCGATGACCGAGCTGGATCTGTTGACAATTGGTTTGATAAATGATATGTTTACAGAACTGGAAAATGATGATTATCAAGGCTGGAATGAGGTTGCTGGACAGGCTGATTTTGATGCGTTTTGACTTAATAGATGTGTGCTTGTAACCAAGCCAATAACTGTTCAGAAGATATTTCTCCGGCAGCTACACCAAGAATCAACCGTATCAATTCTTCCTCTTCATAATCAACATCAATTCCATTTAACATCAGGAAAGCAAGCATTGCATGCGTTCCGATTCTCTTGTTTCCGTCAACAAATGCGTGATTTTTAATCAAGCTGTATCCTAAATGTGCTGCTTTATCAATGATTGTCGGGATATAGTTCCATTCCTGCAAATGTTTGAAATGGAGCATTCAAAGCCGATTCCAGCAAGCCCTCATCACGGATTTCAGGAGATCCACCTGACTGAGCAATGACATCTTTATGAAGTTCTATAATTTGTTGCTTTGTCAGGCGAATCATTTTGCAAGCTCCTTATATACAGCAGCATTTCTTTTCAGCAATTTTTCTGAAATATCCCGTACTTCTTCGTCAGATGCAGTTTCATCTGTTTCAGCATCATCAAATACCCTTATTTCATAACGTGGCTTATTGTTCTTGAAAATTATCGCTGTACCATACCGGTCAACCGTTCTGGCAACCATAGAAAAATTCTGGTTTGCATCAGTCATGGAAAAAATTGTGTTTGTATCAATGTTCATACGAACATCTCCTTCGTATTTATTATATCATAAAGTTAAGATAAATTCAACCTATTTTTCGAAAAAAGTGAGGTGAACCACAGTGGCAAACAGAATCAAAGGCATCACTGTTGAAATTGGCGGTGATACCACCAAACTTTCCAAGGCTCTGGAAGGTGTCAATAAGAGTATACGAAACACTCAGACACAGCTGAAAGACGTAGAGAAACTTCTGAAACTTGACCCGAAAAATACAGAGTTACTTTCTCAGAAACAGAAATTACTTGCCGACAGCATTTCTGCAACGAAGGAAAAGCTTGCAACGCTGAAAACTGCCGCAGAACAGGCAAATACGGCTCTTGCAAACGGTGAGATCACACAACAGCAATATGATGCCCTACAGCGTGAAATTGTTGAAACAGAGAACGAATTGAAACGCTTGGAAACAGAGGCGAAAAATGCAGGCTCTGCCTTACAGAAAATCGGCGATGCAGGAGAAGTTTTTCAAAATGTCGGCGGTAAAATATCCGGTGCAGGAGAAAAACTTCTGCCAATTACTGCAGGGATCACTGCTCTTGGAACTGCCGCTGTGAAAACCGCCTCCGACTTTGATTCTGCAATGTCGAAAGTTGCCGCTGTTTCCGGTGCAACAGGCGATGATCTACAGGCTTTGCGAGATAAAGCCCGTGAAATGGGCAGTAAAACAAAATTTTCCGCAAGTGAAGCCGCCGAAGCCATGAACTATATGGCGATGGTAGGATGGAAAACAAATGATATGCTGTCGGGTATTGATGGCATTATGAACCTTGCTGTCGCCAGTGGTGAAGACCTTGCGACAACCTCCGATATTGTCACCAATGCACTTACGGCATTCGGTTTAACTGCATCAGACAGCAGTCATTTTGCTGATGTCTTAGCGGCGGCATCAAGTAACGCAAATATCAATGTATCCATGCTTGGTGAATCCTTCAAATACTGTGCTCCGATCGCAGGTGCTTTGGGTTTCTCTTGTGAAGATACCGCTGAAGCTTTAGGCTTAATGGCAAACGCAGGTATCAAGTCCACACAGTCCGGTACTTCCATGCGTTCCATTATGACAGCATTATCCGGTGATGTAAAATTCTGCTCTGCTGCATTTGGAGAAATGGAGATCGCAACCTCCAATTCAGATGGCTCTATGCGTAGCCTTTCTGATATTTTAGCAGATTGCAGAGTTGCATTTGACCAGATGTCGGAATCTGAAAAAGCAAGTGCCGCAGAATCTCTTGTGGGCAAAAATGCCATGTCCGGCTTTCTCGCTCTGATGAATGCTGCTCCTGCGGATATTGATAAGCTGTCTGGTGCAATTGCAAACTGTGGCGGCACATCTTTACAAATGGCGGAAACGATGCAAGATAATCTTGCAGGACAGCTTACCATTTTGAAGTCCCAACTGGAAGAACTGGCGATCTCTTTCGGTGAGATCCTGATGCCTGTCATTCGTGAGATTATCACCAAAATACAGGGATTCGTGGACAAGCTGAACGCTCTTGACCCTGCAACAAAACAAACCATTCTCAAAATCGGACTGATGGCTGCGGCTCTTGGTCCTCTTTTGATTGTAGTGGGAAAAACCATCTCTTCTATCGGAAGTATGATGACTTTCATTTTAAAAATTCCGACCATGATCGCAGGTGCAAAGACAGCCTTTTCTACTCTTGGTGCGGCGATCGGCAGTATTTCCGCTCCTGTCGTTGCGGTTGTTGCGGTAATTGCTATGCTGGTAGCTGCTTTTGTGCATCTCTGGAACACCAACGAGAATTTCAAAAACAGCATTCTTTCCATCTGGGAACAGATAAAGAGTACCTTTGAACGACTGACATCTGGAATTGTTGACAGAGTAAATGCGTTAGGTTTTAATTTTCAAAGTTTCGGCGATATGCTGAAATCTCTGTGGAACGGTTTATGCAATGTGCTTGCTCCTGTATTTGAGGGTGTTTTTCAGCATATTTCGGATATTTTCACCTTTGTGACGGATACCATTCTGAGCGTTCTTGATGTATTCATCGGCTTGTTTTCAGGCAACTGGGAACAGTGCTGGAATGGCATCAAGGGCATTTTTACGGCTATCTGGGATTTTGTCGTCAATCAGTTCAGCAACATTCTCAATACGCTGAGAGGCGTGGCAGATGTATTTCTCGGTTGGTTCGGAACATCATGGAATGTAGTGTGGACAAGCATCAAGGACTTTTTCGTTGGCATCTGGGACAGCATCTGTTCTGCTTTTCAGTCTGTCGCTGACTTTTTCACAAACATCTGGAATGCAATTTCTACATTCTTTACCACAATAGCAACTGCAATCTATACCACAGCAGTTACGATTTTCACTTCTGTCTACGACTTTTTTGCTGGAATTCTGACAAGTATCCACGACTTCTTCGCCACTATTTTCAATGCAATATGGACGGTTATTTCAACTGCCTGCACGACCATTTATGACACAATCTCAAGCATCTGGAATGCTATTTACAATTTTATTTCTCCGCTGTTGGAGGCATTCAAGTATCTGTTTGAAACGATTTTTCAGGCGATTCACATCATTATCGGCAATGTGATGGACTGGATCTCGGAAAAGATACAGACTATCTGGAATGCGATCGTTGCTTTCCTTACACCGTTGCTTGAGGGCATTAAAACGTTCTTTGAAACGGTATGGAATGCCATTTATACCACGATCTCAACGATTTAGTGTGATGAACACGATTCATTCCATCATTTCGAGTGTATGGAATGCGATCAGCGGTACGGTTTCAAGTGTGGTAAACGCTATCCGAAATACTGTATCTTCCGTCTGGAACAGCATTTCTTCCACGATTTCAATAATTACTACCAAAACGACAACAGCCGCACAGTGAATCAGACCAATAATAGTCCGAAAGCACTGTCACGACTGGAGATTTATCGAATGACGAAGAATGTGGTGGAGATGTAAAAAGCATTTTCAAATGTTGAAATCACTTTTAAAGCATTCTCCTCGTTTCTCTATTTATTTGTTTTTCGACCAAGTGATCCACTGATATTTTGCTGTGAGCGGAACGTTACCCTGGAATGGCTTTAACCATTCATCTACATCAATTCCCGGCCACGCATTCACCATAATCCTTCCCGGATTGGTCGGAAGATTTTCTGTTGCAGAATATCTTGCCACGCCATCCACGTACCATGTGATACAATCCGGCTGCCAGTCAAAACCATAGGTATGATATCCCTCAGATGCATCAAATCCCAGATCCAGCATATATTCATGTCCGCCAACACCATCAGTATAGTAGTTCAGCTGTACCTTTGTGGTATCGTATCCCAGAAATTCAAAATCAATCTCATCCCACGGATCATTGTCCGAAGGTCCTGTGTACATGAAGAAACCGGTGTCAACGCCGTCCGCCTTGATCGGCATCATAGAGCATTCGTAGTATCCATATCCGTACTTGTTTCTTGTACGATATTCACCGCTGAGATAGTGATATGTTCTGGAAGGGTCATCTGTGATTGTGATTTCCATAGCATCTGTAAATTTGATATTGGAGGAAGTCCATCCGCAATCAAATACACCGCCATTTGTCCACGGTCCTGATGGGAAAAAGTAGGAACTGATTCCGTTTCGCAGATCTGCTACCATATCTGCATTTTGATCAATATCGGTTTTTCCGCCAGAAACGGTTGTGGTTACTGTCGTTGTTGTTGCCGGCGTATCAGTGACTGCCGATGTTGTTGTCGGCGGAGTCGGATCAAAACTGCTGTCCGACAGTTTCACCAATCGAAGATTTGTGATCTCTGCCGAGAACGGCACTTTCACGCCACTGCCGCCCAGATTAAATCCAACTCGGCACAAATTGTCTGTTGCACTTGTGTATGAAAATGTTCCTTCGTAATGCTGTTTCGTTGTTGTCCACTTTAGCGTATCGCTGAAATATGGGAGATAATCATCATGTCCCTGCATCACATGGAAAGAAGTAGACTGGTCAGAATCTGCCTGATAGTCAAACGAAATTCTGTATTTTGTCCCCTGTTCCAGCGTGATTCCATCATAGAACATCTGTGCATTCCATTCAAAATCACCGCCTGCGTTGACCTGCATTTTTACGCCGTTCGGAATGTAAGACATTTCACCGTCAGCACCAACTGAGGTATCCACCCAACTCGTCCACTTGTCCTCATTGGCACAGATATTTTCTTCACTGATAAGCAGTTGTTTCATCAGACACAAATCAAATACATTAACTTTTCATCAGCCAGAAGGTCGGCTGCTTTCCAATTCGCCAATGTGGTATCCGGTACGGCGAGCAGCCATTTCTGAAATACCACAATATCACCGATGTTAAATATTCCGTCACCGTTCACATCACCCTTAACTGTGGTATCCGGTGTATAGCTTTGTCCCTTCGATGCCGCAACCATGGTTTTCAGCAACTCCGGTTCTGCAACCTTCAGTGTGCGGCGATTGAATATCTTATACTGAGAACCGTTATCCCAGTAAATACATGGAATGCCTTTCGCTGTGCAGCTCTCCACATAATATTTTGCCCAGGAAATGATCTGATCCATATTGCCCTTATCCGCACAGCCAAATTCGCCGACGATCACCGGAACGCCATTTTTCGTAAATTGATTGTAGATGTTGTTGATGTACTGGTCAAGCGTTGTCGAATTCCACGTTGTAACATTCGGATAAGCTTCCGATGTAAACTGGAACGGTTGATAAATATGCGTTTCTACGATCAATCTGTCACTTACAGTATCTTCCGGCAACACAAACCCGCTTGTAATTTCTCGGTTTGCCCCTGCACAATAGGTGTTGCAAATCAGATTTCGCTTTGCATTGTTTCCGCCGGAGGCTCTGACCGTATCCACAAAGATCTGGTTCAAGTCGTTGGAGATCGGAATCGCCTCAGAACTTGGCAGATACCATTGATTGGAACTCTCGTCCAAGATCTCGTTGTAGCCTTCAAAGAGAAGTTTATCCCCATAGTCCACGAAATTTTCGCTGACCTGTTCCCAGATAGCGGTGAACATCTCTTTTTTCTGCTCCAGGTTGGTGCTGTTGGCTTTCAGCCAGCCTTTTTCCCCAGTGTCATGATGGACATTGATGATGCAGTACATTCCGTCATCCAACACATAGTCGACGACTTCTTCTACACGTGCCATCCATCCTGCATCGATCTCATAGGTATTCGGATCCATGTGTTCATACCATGTGACCGGCACACGCACCGTTTCCACACCAGAATCCTTTACCAGATCAATCAGTTCTTTGGTGGCTTTCGGATTTCCCCAGGCTGTTTCAGAAGAAAGGCTTCCAATATTAGAACCCACTGTCGTTCCAGAATAGCTGTCCAGGGAATTTCCAAGGTTCCAGCCGAACCCAAGTTCTGCTGTCGTTTCAGATGCCGTCTTTTCAAAATCTGCACTTGCTGTCTGATTGACAGAAATGAAATTGGTATGCACGGAAAACAAGCAGGTTGTCGCAGTTATGACTGCACAAATTACACATTTTGTCTTTTTCAAGAGCATTTGCAATTCCTCCTTTTATGTTTTAGATGATAATTATCAACTCCTATAAAAAAATTATAACAAATCGAACAATACATTGCAATGACGGATTCTACAGATTTTATGATGTATTATGCAAATTTTGAAAGCGTAAAAAGCAGCATTGTTTCAGGCTCTTTGTTCTGAAACAATGCTGTAAAATTATGATCCTGCTGTTTTCTGTTTTCGATACTGCAATGCAGACACGCCGCATTCTCTTTTGAAGATTCTTGCGAAGTGTTCGTAGTTGTGAAATCCGCATTTTCCGGCAATGTCATGAACGGATAAATTGGTGGTAGATAACAGCATTTTTGCATAGGTGATTCGGCTGTTGAGCAAGTCCTGAATAAATGAAACGCCAAAATACTTTTTATAGAGATGATGAAAAGAAGAACGGCTCATGCTGGTTTCATGGGACACCCAATGAATATCCCGCTGTTCTTCCGGATGGCTGTAAATTTTATTCCGGATCGTCAGCATCATCTCATATCGTGACTGATTTCCGAATGCGTGTTGTTCATACAGATGTTCTGCCAGCTTATTGAGCATGATCTGGAAATAATGTTGAATGGTATCCTGTGCATAAAAATGACGACTGCTGAACTCCTCTGCAATCATTTTAATGCAGTAGCTGTAGAATTCCACGTTTTCCAAAGGAATGGGGGTGCAGTAAGGAATGCGATGTTTCTGGAATGTTTGTTCTTCTTCCTTTTCCCATAAAAAATGAATCCAGTCGTTTTCAAACAGTTCTTTTGGAACAGCTCTGTAATATTGAGGCTCGCCGATGGGATAGATCCATACAAAATTTTTCGGGACAAGGAAATCCTGTCCGTCCAAAGAAAAAATGGCATCTGTTTTTACCAGCAAAAAAAGGAGATCGCCGGTTCCGGTTGGACGCTCTATCTTAAAATCTGAATCGTGCTGATGATGATAGCCGACGTTGTGAATGATCATATGTGCTCCTTTTGGGAAAAATGTCTTACTTTTGTTTTAATAATTATACCATGGCTGTATATGCAAAGTCAATGCAAGGCAGGTGAAATTTTGTTCTACAACAAAACCAGCCGCACAGTGAATCAGACAAACAATAGTCCAAAATCACTGTCACGGCTGGAAATTTATCGACAGACGAGGAATGCGGTGGAGATGTAAAAAGAAACGATTTTTGGTCGCATCTTTTTCCTTTCAGGTTACTATGAATTTTTCTTCTGTACAGGTAGTTGCTTTGTATAACGAATTATTAGTGCAATCACAAATATTGCGATAATCAATTCTGTAATCGGCATCGCAAACCAAATCGCATTTGCCCCTGCGATAATCGGAAGAAGAAAAATCAAAATTCCACTGAGTACAAGACCTCTTGCAACCGAAATAAGAAATGCTGCCGTTGGTTTCACCATTGCCTGAAAATAATAAGTAGAAAAAACATTCAAAGGTAATAATAGAAAAGAGATCCCATAGCTTCGGATAATGCTTGGAGCAATTTCAAGAATTTCTTTTGTAGGAGTCATAAAAATACGAACATACAGCATCGGTGCAATCAAACTAAGAGCCGTCCAATACTGAAAAAAGCAACTGATTCCAACGCATATCGCAATGTCTGCTTGATTCTTCCACCAAGTTTAGTACCCAGATTCATAGAGATAATCGGCTGTGATGCCTGTCCAACACTGTATGCACAACACTGCACAAAAGAACTGATATTGACAATAATGCCATAAACCGCTAAAGCATTTGTTCCAAGATATTTTAATATTTGGCGATTGAAAAGAACGGTCAGAATTCCAACTGCCACATCAATAAAAAACGTTGGGAAACCAGTAATAAAAATTTATTTTATCTTCTGGAAAAATCCATTTGGCTTTACAAAATGCAGTGTGTGACGCTTTGTAAAAAAATGAGTCAGCATGACTGCAAAGGAGAGAACAGAACCAATTGCAGTTGCGAGTCCTGCACCAAAAATGCCCATATCAAATATAAATATAAAAATATAATCTCCTACAATATTGAAAATTCCTCCGGAAAGTACACCTGCTGTAGCAAGTACGGGATTTTGATCATTTCGCAGAAATGCTGCCAGCATCTGATTGAATAAAAAGAATGGTATCGCAAATTTTATTGGAACAATGTAACGTCTTGCAAGCGGCAGAAGGTTTTCCTTTGCACCAAATAGCAACAATATCTGCCGATCAAAAAAGATGAAAAAAATCCATGAAAGAACTGCAAGAAAGATTGCACCAATAACTGCTGTTGTAAAATAAGCGTTTGCCTGCTTTTCATTTTCTTTGAATTTTCCCTTAATATTACTGAAAATAACAGAACCGCCGATTCCCATAAGCAATCCCATGCTATAAAGAATGTTCCATATAGGAGCAACCACTGCAAGAGCTGCTGTACCATCCGGTCCCTGATATTGTCCAACCATAGCAGTGTCAGTGATCGCATAAATTGATGTAATAAGGGCACTTCCAAATGCGGCACCCAGATACTTAAAATAGATTGGTTTGAGTTTCCCACGCAAAAAGTCCATAAAAAAACCTCCTAAAGATAAAAAGGTGCACTCGATTATAGAAACATACATAACCGAGCGCACCCGACATCTTCCTCGACTTATTGATTTTTATGGAGGAGTTTTTCTTTCCCATACATATTTTTTTAATTTTTTTGCAAAACCTATTGACAAATATCTATGTGTTGCATATAATATAGATAGATGTCGATGGGAGGTGAATGTGTTGGAACTGGATGAAAAGAAAACAGCTACCGTTTTCAAAGCGTTTTGCGATGAGAATCGTATTCGTATTCTTAAACTACTGACAACAGGTGAGAAATGCGGCTGCAAGCTGTTGGAGGAAATCAAAGTAACGCAGCCTACTTTATCGCACCATATGAAAATCCTTTGTGATTCCGGTGTGGTTGTTGGGCGTAAAGAGGGCAAATGGATGCATTACTCTATTTCTCCTGAAGGCTCTGCGGTTGCGATGAAATGTCTGCAAGAACTTACGAAAACAACTTTTACAGATGAAAATAAGTCGTGTTGTGAAAAGTAAGGAAGTCGAACGCTTTTCCGCACGGCTTATAAGCTCGCCAATACATCGACACATTTCAATATAACTATATGTGAAAGGAGCTTTTTTATATGGAAGCACTAAAAACAGTATGGGATTTTATTCAAAATGAAGTCCTCGGTATGAGTTGGTTAAATCGACTTATATCCACAATATTGAACGCCTGCGGTTTAGACACCACAGAAAAAATCGGCGGCAGCGTTCAATTCTTCATATATGATACGATTAAAATTATGGTCTTGCTCGGCGTGCTGATTTTAATTATATCGTATATTCAAAGTTACTTTCCACCGGAACGAACTAAAAAAATTCTCGGTCGTTTTCACGGTGTCGGCGCAAATATCATAGCTGCATTGCTTGGTACTGTAACGCCGTTTTGCTCCTGCTCATCTATCCCGTTGTTTATCGGGTTTACAAGTGCAGGTTTACCGCTGGGCGTAACATTTTCATTCCTGATCTCCTCCCCGATGGTCGATCTTGGAAGCCTTGTACTCTTAATGAGTATTTTCGGCTGGAAAGTTGCCGTGTTATATGTCATTCTCGGTCTTGTGATTGCTGTTGCGGGCGGTACTCTGATTGAAAAGCTGCACCTTGATAATCAGGTTGAAGAATACATCCGCAAAGGTAACTCCCTTGATGTTCCGCAAGAGGAGCTTCATTTCAAAGACCGTATGAAATTCGCTTGGAAGCAAGTTGTCGAAACTGCGAAAAAGGTTGCTCCCTATGTTTTGATTGGCGTTGGTATCGGGGCATTTATTCATAACTGGATTCCCGAAGATTTTATCGTCAAAGTGCTTGGTGACAATAATCCTTTTGGTGTTATTTTGGCTACCATTGCAGGCGTACCGATGTATGCTGACATTTTCGGCACAATTCCAATTGCAGAAGCACTGCTTGCAAAAGGCGCATTACTTGGTGTCGTTCTGTCATTTATGATGGGGGTTACTACACTGTCGCTGCCATCTATGATTATGCTCCGCAAGGCTGTAAAACCGAAACTGCTCGGCGTTTTCATTGCTATCTGCACAGCGGGAATTATTATCGTCGGTTATCTGTTCAATGTAATACAACCTTTAATTATATAAAACGGAGGAAAACAAGATGTCTAAAAAATGGTATCCGGTGGTTGATGTGTTGTCCTGTATTGATTGCGGAACTTGTGTAAATAACTGTCCGCACTCGGTATATGACAAATTGAAAACCCCGTCTCCAATCGTTATAAATCCTGATAGATGTGTGAATCATTGCCATCATTGCGGTGATAACTGCCCCGTAGGTGCAATTACTTATGTCGGCAATGATATAGGCTGGATCGCTCCTATCTTCCGTGAAAAAGGCGGTATGCCTGATACTGCACCGAGTTGCGGTTGTAGTTGCGGCTGCGGAGGTAACTGCCAATGAAAAGTAAGCTATGGGTAAAAATCCTCATTCCTATACTGATTGTAGCTGTTATCGGTGGAATTTGGATCGTCAAAAATGTTACTGAAAAATCTGACAGCGATCCAGCAGATTCACAGAATAACGCTGAATTGTCCGACAGCTTAAAAGACGCAGATTTCAGCTTGCGTGAAACAGAAGCGATTGACTTTGAAGCACTTTCAGCGTATGAGCTGCCTATTATTATTGATTACGGTGCTGATTCCTGTATTCCTTGTAAACAGATGGCTCCCGTATTGGAAAAAGCAAATAAAGAGTTTTACGGCAAGGCATTTGTAAAGTTTATCAATGTATGGGACTATCCTGACGCTGCAAATAATGTCCCTGTTCAGGTAATACCGACACAGGTATTATTTAACGCTGACGGAACGCCGTTTGTTCCGAGTGATGAACTTGCGAAAAAGATTCAGTTTGATATGTACTCTCACCGTGATACCGGCGAACACATTTTTACCGTTCATCAAGGAGGCTTGACCGAAGAACAAATGTGGGAGATTCTAAAAGAAATGGGGGTTGAGTAAATGATAGACGGCTGGCTTTCACAAATAGCGGAAGTTATCGGGAATAATATGTGGCTGGCTCCTTTGCTTGCACTTCTTGCCGGTGTTCTTACCTCAGTAACTCCATGTTCGCTATCCAGCGTACCGTTGATTATTGGCTATGTTGGAGGCGTTGGTGAAAAGAATACAAAAAAAGCATTTGCGTATTCGGCGGTGTTCTCTCTTGGGACAGCGGTTACTTTCGTAACGCTCGGCATTGTCGCAACCTCTGCCGGGAAACTGATGGGAACATCATCGCCTGTATGGTATATCATTCTTGGTGTACTTATGGTATTGATGGCTTTGCAGACTTGGGAAGTATTCAGTTTCATCCCCTCAATCAACTTGATTTCCAAAAGCAAAAAGCGTGGATTTATTGGGGCTTTCCTTGCGGGTATTCTCGGTGGTATTTTTTCCTCACCTTGCTCTACACCTGTTCTGATTGCACTGCTTGCTATTGTCGCAGGTGAAGGCAACTTGATATGGGGCATTTTGCTTATGTTGCTCTATTCTATCGGACACAGCACCCTTGTTATGGTTGCAGGTACTTCGATAGGATTTGTTCAGAAGATCAACAACAGCGAAAAATACAAAAAGGCTGCTGTTATCTTAAAAATCGTGATGGGTGCTGCGATTCTGCTCATTGGATTTTATATGTTTTGGCTCGCATTTTGATCTTATTAAAATCATTTTTGGAGGTAACTAATTATGGCACTGTTCAACCTTGGAAAGAAAAAGGAAGAAGAAAAGAAAGCTCCCGCTTGCGCTTGTAGCTGCGGCTGTTCGGCGAGTGAGGCAGAAGAAATCACAAACGACTGCTGCCCCGAGGCAAAGGACGGAATTTGCTGCATTAAGGTCTTGGGCGCAGGTTGTAAATCCTGCCACGAGCAATACGAAAACGCAAAAAAAACGGTAAAAGCGATGGGTTTATCTATGGAAGTGGAATATATCACGGATATGCAAAAGGTAATGGAATACGGCGTAATGAGTGTGCCCGCCCTTGTTGTCAACGAAAAGGTTGTTTCTATGGGTAAGGTTTTGAAATCTTCCGATGTGGAAAAGTTACTGCACAAACTTGGTTTCTAACAGGGGGTGATCCTATGAGCAAAGAGAAAGGCGGTATCAGCGTATTTCAAAGATACCTGACTGTATGGGTTATTCTGTGTATGGCCGCAGGTGTTCTGATCGGAAAGTTCCTGCCCCAAATTCCCGATTTCCTAAACCGTTTTGAGTATGCCAAAGTTTCTATCCCTATGGCAATCTTAATCTGGCTGATGATTTATCCTATGATGATGAAAGTAGACTTTAAGAGTATTAAAAATGTCGGAAAAAATCCGAAGGGGTTATTTGTAACTTGGGTTACAAATTGGCTGATAAAGCCTTTCACAATGTACGGAATTGCCAGCCTGTTTTTCTTTGTAATCTTCAAGGCGTTTATTACGCCTGACCTTGCAACCGAATATCTCGCTGGGGCAGTTTTGCTCGGTGCTGCACCCTGTACTGCTATGGTGTTTGTTTGGAGCAGTCTTACAAAAGGTGATCCGGCTTACACCGTGGTACAGGTTGCAACCAACGATTTAATTATCCTTGTAGCCTTTGTACCGATTGTTAAATTTCTGCTCGGTGTTTCAAATGTTTCCGTACCGTGGAATACTTTGATTTTATCCGTCGTACTGTTTGTAGTTATACCGCTTGCGGGCGGTCTGTTGACACGCTACTTCGTTATAAAGAAAAACAGCAAGGATTATTTCGAGAATACCTTTATTAAGAAATTTGACGGCATAACAACAATCGGGCTTCTGCTGACACTGGTTATGATATTTTCATTTCAGGGAAATGTCATTTTGGAAAATCCGCTGCATATCATTTTGATTGCTGTCCCGCTGATTTTGCAGACTTTCTTGATTTTTGCAATCGCTTATGGGGTTTGTAAATTTTTGAAGTTACCTCATAAAATCGCTGCTCCCGCAGGAATGATTGGAGCTTCAAATTTCTTTGAACTGTCGGTTGCCGTTGCTGTCGCTTTGTTCGGCACAACATCTCCGGCAGCATTGGCTACCACAGTAGGCGTACTAACCGAAGTACCCGTAATGCTGTTCCTTGTAAAAATCGCAAATGGTACGAAAGGCCGGTTCAAAAATGGATAAGAAAAAAGTAGCTTTTATCTGCGTACACAATTCCTGTCGAAGTCAGATTGCGGAAGCACTCGGCAAGCACTTTGCAGCGGATAAATACGATTTCTATTCTGCCGGAACGGAAACTAAACCGCAAATCAATCAAGACGCAGTACGGTTAATGAAACAGTTGTACGATATTGATATGGAGCAAACACAATACAGCAAGACCATCGATCACATCCCGACGCCCGATATTGCGATTTCTATGGGGTGCGATGTCGGCTGTCCGTATATTGGCAAAGATTTTGATGATAATTGGGGCTTACCTGATCCAACGGGACAGAACGATGATGTGTTTATTCAGGTCATCGAACAAATAAAATGCAATATTTCTCTTTTATAATATGATTCATGGAAAGGAGGGAATCCAATGGAAAATTCGGAATGGATAAAATGTCCTATTTGCCGTTCCAAGACCCACAATAAAATCCGCAAAGACACAATCATTAAAAATTTTCCGCTTTACTGCCCGAAGTGCAAACAAGAAACAATTATAAATGTTCAAAATCAGGAAGTAACAGTCATCAAAGAGCCGGACGCATAGACGCAGAGCCGATGAACTTGTGAGCAATCACAGATCATCGGCTCTGTCTTTCATATAGAGGAAAAAGCAGCCTTGCGGCTACTTTTCGGGTGCAGTATCAATTAAGGCCTTATGTAAAACATCATAGCTTGGCTTTTTGCCCTCGTTTTCAATTCGGTATAAGTAACGCTCGGTAATATCTACTCTATTTGCCAACGCTTCTATTGTGATACCGGCATTTTCACGAGCAGCCTTTATGATACATCCAAGTATTTCAGGTTTGTTATGCACTTACAGTCCACCTCCCTACATCATTATACTGATTTATGCCATCTTTATAATGGCACGACAATTCAATTATGAATGGACTGATAGTTCGCAAATATCTGAACTAAATATGGATTACAGCCCTGCCAATAAAAAAAACGAGGTTTGTCAGGGCGGTTTCGTTATGCAATCATCCCTCCAAATCCGAGTTTTTTGGATTGGAGGGATTCTTTATGCGCTGGACTTCTTTCAGCGTTTCGCTGCTGGTTATGAGCAGCGAATATGAACCTATGATTTAATAAATAACCCGCCAAAAAAAGCCCGTTTCCAATATTGGGGCTTTACGGCTTATATGCTGAACTGATATGCCATAAATATAATGAAATAAATGCACTTGCACGGCGAATTTTGTCGCTATGCAGGTGCATTTTTGCGTTTGTAAGTATTTCGGCGTTCTATTTCGTCGGCTGCCGCAGTCCTCCGAATCAATCTGAATCTCAAAAAATTCAGACTGATCGGAGGTAAACGACTATGGACGAGAAGCGTCCAAAACGCAGAAAAGACAAATACAATCCTTACACACTTACCGAAAAAGAGGACAAGCATTTTCTTTCCTTTCAGGACGGACAAGGTGTGTTTCGGGAATTACAGATAACAAAAGAATTGTTCGAGGTGCTGAACCGCTTTGAACTGGACGACCTTTCTATACTCAACGAGTGGGACAGGCATTATGAACATTCGGAGCTTACCGAGGCTTCTCTATATGATCGGGCGGCAATGCTCCCGGAATCGGTGGAGGAAGCTGTTTTTCGGAACTTACGATATGAAGCCCTGCACAAAGCTATTAAGCGACTGCCCGAAACACAAAGGCGGCGGCTCGTACTGTATTACTTTGCGGGGCTTACATACGCACAAATCGCTGAAAAGGAGGGTTGTACTTTTCAGGCCGTTGGGAAATCCATATCGGCGGCTGAAAAAAGATTGAAAAAAATTCTTGAAATAGGTGGTTGAACAATCATCATTAAATGAGGAAACAGGTGGAGAGGTACGAAAAACTCTCTGCCTGTTTTCCTCTTTATGCGGTGAATGGGCGTGTCCTTTGACAACTGAATACCCATTCATCAAACACATTCCTATTGCTATTGTGATGAGCATAAGCCACATTAGCGGCTGCGCCACGATCTGCGGAAAGATAGGCAACGAGATTTCACCGAATTTATTTTTAGTCTTTGGCTTTCCCTTTCTACAAGGAGCGATGAACAGTCGGCTATCAGTATCGGGCGGCTCCCGATATGGCGACGACAGGCAATAGGGACAATGATACTCCTGTTTAGTCACAGTCCGAGCGTTGAAGCGTTTTTTCGTGCGTGATCCGTCGCAGGCAATGAGAGCAGCCGGCAGAGAACCTGCCGGGGGTGAGATTCCCGTGGAGCTGACAAGCCGCCAGCCGTTT
>ERZ1673722.2028-NODE-2028-length-18098-cov-13.579560_pt1 | contig 18098 bp, 19 predicted proteins | sample MGYA00580222_ERZ1673722 | MGnify/ENA primary metagenome ERZ1673722 (study PRJEB41218, sample SAMN15661750) | gut metagenome | host: Homo sapiens | place: Canada: London | collected 2015-08-20/2019-03-30 | study: EMG produced TPA metagenomics assembly of...
TTTTCAGGTTAGCCCATTTTGCCTGCATGGTTTCTGTCTGACCGCTATATGCATTATAAACCGGTATATAGGTAGTGTCAAGAGTTATACGCAAAATTGATTACAGCTCTGGTAGAAATCTATTACAGTGGGCGGCTTAACCGCCCCTTGATTACTTTTCAGCAGGCAGAGCGCAAATGGTCAAGGGCGGCGGTGCTGGTCACGGCGCTGGGCGCTTCGCTCTACCAGACCGCCGACCTCGGCATCGCGCCCTACGATTACCTTTCCCTCGGTCTGCGGGACTACACACCCTGCCCGTACTTCGGGTGCCGCATCTTCACCGATGCGCTCAGCGCTCTATAATTTTATGGTCGTTAATTCCGAATTCCTGCATCGTTGCATGGATACTCAGATGTTCTTTTTTCATGGTTTCTACAACCATTCTCTTGAACTCCGGCGTATATCGTTTGTTTGGTACTCCTTTTGGCATAGCAAAACACCCCACTTGTTAGATAGTATATCATACTGTCTAACAAATGGGGTGCTGTTCATTATATCCAGTTCTATACTTACTGTTCAAAAGGAGTATAGGAAATCCACTGATACTCTGCTGTAATAGGAAGCTTGCTGTCATCAAAAGCCTTAAGCCATTGATCTACGCCAGTACCGCACCATGCATTCATCATAATCTTACTTCTTGTAACTGGAATATTAACTGTGGCAGTATGCACTTTCTCACCATCTACATACCAGTCAATACTGTCTTCTCTCCACTCAAATGCATATGTATGGAAATCTTCTGATGCATCAAATCCAAGATCCACCATTTTCTCATGATTTCCCTTTCCATCTGTAAAATAATTGAACTGAACCTGTGTGGTATCCTTTCCAAGAATCTCTACATCAATTTCATCCCATGGGTTATTATCACTAGGACCTGTATAAGTGAAGAATGACGATACAACACCATCGTTCTTAATGGCTTTCATAGATACTTCATATCTTCCATATCCGTAAAAATCTTTAGAACGAAGCTCAGCTCCTGAATATGGGATGCTATCACCTTTAGGATCTTTATCTATAGTAAGCTGAAGTTTGCCATCTTCATAAGTACAACTGGTTCTTCTCCATGTTACATTAAACATCGATCCATTGGACCAGTCACCTGATGGCTCAAATGAATCAGGACAGCCCTTTGCAAAATCAGCATACATTTTTTTCTCAGTAATTGTCATTGAAGCCTCTGTAGTATCTGTTGTGTCTGTGGCAGTAGCACTGTTTGTGTTTTTACTTCCACATCCTGCGAGCATTGATGCTGTAACAATTGTAACTAATCCTAATGTAAATAATCTCTTTCTCATATTTTTTATCCTTTCAAATTAAAACTTCACGGAAAACCACCGTTTTCCTTTACACCACTGTTGAACGATGCACCATTTTTGGCGGGTCATTCAAGTATTATATCTTGTATTTTCCATAGTCAATCATACTATATATAAATTTCAATAATACAATTTTTGGGTTACAAAATCTATTATATCATTATATTGCTTCTCGGTAAGCCTTAATAATCTTACAACACCTGTTTTAGGTTTGACTTCATCAATTCTTCGGTAATGCTTCTCTGAAGCCTTTCTATTCTGTACTACACGCATAAATACCTCTGGACCAATTCTTATATAACCATCTTTTAAAAGGAATTTTCTAAGCCTCGAATATTCAGTTTTTGTCCCCCACTTATCTGTAGGACTTAGTATTGCTATTAACCTCATTCTGTAATACCCTCCATGCCGCTCAGCACGCCGAGCGCATCGTAAGTATACCGCAAAATCACACCATCCGAGCGTTTTTCGCCTAACAGCTGCCCGTTCACATACTGATACTGCGTTGTCACGCCGCCCGCCGTTTTTTCAAGACGTAAACCGTCAACGTCGTATTTATATGTGTTCTGCTTGCCGTTTTGCGTCAGCGTTGTCAGCTGCCGTCCCGTCCACGTCATCGTCATGCCGTCGCGGTAGGTCAGCGGATTGCCGATCTCATCATACGTGATGCTCTGCCCGTTGTAGGACGTCATCAAGCGTTTCACTTAACGGGTACTAAAGATTTTTTAGAAATGTACGGGGTTAAATTTGATTCTATACCTTCTTTATATTCCAACTATCGATTTTGTAAGAGGAAGAAGTCGGAAGTAAGACAATTTTCTTTTTCTGATTTAAGAAATCACAAATTGCCTCAACATGGCCCCAATAATAACTGAGCATTTTTGTACTAAACCATGGAAAGCAAAAGACTTCTTTATCTTTTGCATATTCAATTGCCGCAATCGCACGAAGAATTTCATTCCCATTCTCACATAGTGGACGATTGAATCGATTTCCAGACAAATTAAAAGCATTTTTAACTTCTTCAATTGATATAATCGATTTACTTTTTGAAAGTATATGGTTAATATACTGTCGAACTGTCACACGCCTTTTTATGAAGCTAGAGTATATTACAGGGTCAATATATCCCACTTTTTGTGAAAATTTGTCAAGTTGATAATTTTCACCATTAAAATTGATTTTTGAATTCGTATCGATTATTATACGGCGATCTTTTCCACAAAAAGCTAGCGCATAGCAAAGTGCCCAACCAACGCTATCTATTTCTCCTTGAAGCATTGTAACTCCATTAAAAAAAGTATCTGTAAATTCACTTACAGTGATTTTACTTATATTAAAGTTTGATTTACAAACAAAATGCCCTCCGAAGTTTTTGATTATCAAATGCATTTCTACTCCTTTATAAATTCTACATCCCATAGCCATTTGATAGTAATTGATAGCAACAGGGAGTATGCTTTTCCTGTGTTTTGGCATAAAGTTGTATGCTTGGCTGCTAATCTCAAAAACAAACCCCAATTCGTGTAACTCTTTTACATACTTCGGAATAAGTGAATCTGGATATTTTTGATAATACTCTGTTTCCTGCTTTTTTACCTTAATTACCAAATCTTCTGAAATACTTTGATTGTTGTTAATTAAACTCTTACTCATATTTTCATTCATTTAATGGGAACAATTCTATTATCCCACTATCTACTAATTTTTGCAACGGACCAGAAGCAGGGCTTTTCTTCCTTTGAGAGCGCTAATAACCTGATCTCCATGTTTGTGTTCTTCTTTAACTTTGTTCGTCCTCATTCCGCTTTGAACGGGCTTACCCCGGCTCAGGTCTCCGGTCTCAGTTTACCCACCCGCAAAAAACGAGATTTTCCTCTCGTCGCTTGACATTTTCCTGTGTTTTGTCCCTCGCTCTTTCATTTTTATTTTACGGCGCCATATTAATTTACAGAACAAATAAATATGTTAATCTATTTGTTCAGCATTTCAATTAATTCATATTTCAGACTTCGGTTCACCAAAATCACGGATAATCCCGCCGTCAATACTGTCATCGCTGCAGGAATGACGACTTCCAAAACGCCCGTGTCCGCTGCGTCTTCCGTCTCCACCGCATTTTCATCGCGCGCCCAAAGGCTGTATTCCGTGCTGAATGTGTGCTCGTTCTGCCCGGTTAAATCGAGCGTCTGCACTTTGTCAAACAGCACTGAACTGCAAACTGTGCCCAAAATCACCGCCACAGCGCTCAAGACCACTACGCCCGAAACAAGCGACACGCGGCACTGACTTTTGCTCATGCCTAAACTTCGCTCAATTGCCGTGCGCTTCTTTTGCTTTACGATGAAGAAATAGAGCAGCAACACCAAAATCGCCAGTGCCGAAAGCAGTCCCGCCGCGAACAAGATGATCGCCGCCGTGCGCAGATTTTCCAGCCCGCCGACGACTTCGCTGTACCCGTTGTCGTCAAAAGTCAGCTGCAAATGCGTGCGCACGCTTTCCGGCACATTTTGCTCATACGCTGTCCTATATTCGTCGATCGTGCCGTTCGGGATTTGAAACGAAGTGGTATACCGGTTCATTGCACCGAACGCGCCTATATTCTCCGCATCGGACGCTGTCACCGAGGCCGTCGGCACAATAAACATGTTCCGCGCGATCTCCCCCGTGCCGTTTTTGCTACCCGCAAGGCGAAACGTATCATATAGCCCGACGATCTCATACGCCTGCTCGAAGAAGACCGAATACGGCTCGCCCGCCGCGTTTAACAGCCCGGGGCTTCGGCCGCCGCGCCACTGCACCTGAAAGCCGAATTCCCACTGCGGGCTCTCTGCCTTGTTCGCAAGGTACAGCGAGAGCGGCACGCGGTCGCCGACCGCAAGCCCTGCGCTGCGCGCAAACTCCGCGCTGACCATGCACACAGCCGCGCCGTCTGCGAACTCCGCGTCTGTAATCTCTCGCCCTGCCGATAAAAACACCGTGTTTTCGTGAAACGACGGCAGCAGATCGAGGCTTTCCGCTGCGAGCACGGGGTAGCTTTGCCACCGCGTGTACAGCGCCTGCGCCCAGTTTCGGACGATCTCCCACGTCTCGGAATCATAAAACTCCGGCGTGACCTCCATAATCGTCGGCAGCGTTACGCCGTCGTTCAGCCGGTTCCCCTCGGCATCCACCTGCGGCGTACCGGTAATGCTCTGCGGCACGAAAAACATGTCGCCCGCGCGAAACGATTGCAAGCTTTCCGCACTTAACGTGGCATACGCGAGATAACGTTTTCCCGCTTCCAAATTCACTGTGTTTTCGGAAAGCATGTCGCAAAGCTTCATCTCGTCGCCGCTGTATATGCCGTACAGCACGCGGTTCACCTGCACGGTTTGGCGGCGATCGGCCCTCCCGCTTTCAAGCGGTGTGAACTCGATGACGCACCTGCTGCCGTTAAACGGCGGTGTGTCCTGCCGCTCCGGCGCGGTGTATTCTTCCGGCAGAAGCGCCGCGTAATACGTGCGCTTTTCGGGCCCGTGCACGTATGCGGCGCCCGGAAAATCGAGCACGCTTTCATCATACACCGTGCCGTATACCGACTCTGTTTCCTCCGTGCCAAGCCACAGGCTGTCTAACGTTTTGGCTTTCACCGGCGCTTCATAGTCCGGCAGCTGCTCCACCGTGCCGAGCGTCACAAACAGCCCCTCCGCCGCGTCAATCTTCGCCTGTGTCTGTGCCCACAAATTTGCCCCCATCACCAAGAGCGCCGTGGCGGCGGCCATCAAAAGGAAGAACAAGCAAGTTTTCATCGGCGTGCGAAGGAGTTGTTTTAAGCTGTTTTTCATGTTATTCCACCCGTGCGCTCAAAAGCTCTATCGGCTCCTGCTTTAGGTTTCGGTTCACCAAAATCACGGATAATCCCGCCGTCAATACTGTCATCGCTGCAGGAATGACGACTTCCAAAACGCCCGTGTCCGCTGCGTCTTCCGTCTCCACCGCATTTTCATCGCGCGCCCAAAGGCTGTATTCCGTGCTGAATGTGTGCTCGTTCTGCCCGGTTAAATCGAGCGTCTGCACTTTGTCAAACAGCACTGAACTGCAAACTGTGCCCAAAATCACCGCCACAGCGCTCAAGACCACTACGCCCGAAACAAGCGACACGCGGCACTGACTTTTGCTCATGCCTAAACTTCGCTCAATTGCCGTGCGCTTCTTTTGCTTTACGATGAAGAAATAGAGCAGCAACACCAAAATCGCCAGTGCCGAAAGCAATCCTGCCGCGAACAGAATGATCGCCACGTACCGCATATTGAGTAAACCGCCGATGATCTGGCTGTAGCCGTTGTCATCAAATGCAATCTCCAAATTCTCCCGAACCTCCGCCGGAACATTTCGGTTATACGCCGCCATATAGTCGTCGATTGTGCCGTTTTGGATTTGGAAGGAGGTCGTCGAGCGCTGCATCGGCCCGCTGTCTACGATATTGTCGGCAAAGTCCGCCTTGACCGAGCTTGCTGGAATGAGGAACAAATTCAGCGCCATTTCGATGGAGCCCGCCGGTTTTCCGTATGTGCCCACGCTGTAATACGTGCCGATGATCTCATACTCCGCCGTCCAAAACGGCGTATAAGCCCGGTTCTGCGCGTTCAAAAGTGAAAACGAGCGCAGGCCACTACCGTCGCCGAACGTCCTATGCGGCGAGTCTTTTTCGTTCACGCCGTAAAGCGGCAGCTCCACTTTATCGCCGATGGAAAGCCCGTTTTTCCGCGCGAATTCTTCGGAAACAAGACATACCGCCGCACCGTTTTCGAGGTCTTCCGCGGAAAACGTCCGCCCCTCCCGCACATACACCGTGCGGTCGTGAAAGCTCGGCAGCAGCGCCGTATCCGTGACCGGCAAAACGGGCGCGGTTGTGTCCCACATGGAAAGCGCCTTTGAAAGCTCCAGCCAATATTGCCCGCGCTCGGTCTCGTAAAAGCCTGCCGTCACTTCGTCAAATGTCCGTGTCTGCCTATCGCTTTCAAGCAAATTTCCGCCTGCGTCGCACTGTGTGGAGCGCTCCGCCGCGATCAGTGCGTATTCAATGGAGCTTTTCGCGTTTTCGTGGTGATTGACGATCACATTTGTATACGCCACATATGTTTTCCCTGCCTCCAGTGGCGCGGGATTTTCCGTCCAGTGGTCGCAAACGTAAATTTCGTATTCGTTGTTCTGATTTTCCGCTTCCGGGTACAAAAATCGCTGCACATACACTTTTATGGGGTGATCCGGCACCGCCGTTTCGGCAGGCGTGAATTCGACCACCGGGTAAAACAGCGCCGTGCCGCCGTCGCGCACCGCAAGCCCCTGCAAATCCGCAAGGTAATACGGGCGTTTTTCAGGCGCTTTCAAATAATTCGCGCCGTCAAAATCCAGAACATCGGCAGAGATCACCGAATCATACACGGGTTCGGCTTCGCTATAATACGCCCCATCGGCGGCATCCCACCCCGTGCGCATCTGCGTGCGGTTCGGCTTTTGCTCTACCGTGCCAAGCGTTGTGAATTGCTTTTCCACAGCATCCATTTGCGCCTGTGTCTGTGCCCACAAATTTGCCCCCAACACCAAGAGCGCCGTGGCGGCGGCCATCAAAAGGAAGAACAACGCGGTCTTCATCGGCGTGCGAAGGAGTTGTTTGAGGCTCTTTAACATTCTACCGCCAGCCTTCCGTCCTGCATTTTGTAGACGACATCCGCCTGCGCCGCGATGCCCGGGTCGTGCGTGACGACAATAACGCAGTAATTTTCGTCTTTCACGAGCTTTTTCAGCAGATCAATGACGACCTTGCCGTTCTCCGTATCGAGGTTTCCCGTCGGCTCATCCGCGAGGATAACTTTCGCGTCGGACGCCAGCGCCCGTGCGATGGCGACGCGCTGCTGCTGACCGCCGGAGAGCATCGCCGGCAGCTTTCTTGGGTCAACGTCTCCAAGGCCGACCGAACTTAAAAGCTCCTTAGCTTTGATTTTTGCCTCTTTCGTCGGCCTTTTTGAAATTTGCATCGGGTACATCACATTTTCGAGTATGTTTAATGTCGGGAACAGGTTGAAAGATTGGTAGATCACCGTCACGTTCTCGCGTCGGTGCCGTTCGCTTCCGATTTCTTTCAGCGTTTTTCCGTTCGCGATGATCTCGCCATCGCTCGGCGTGCCGAGGCCCGCGAGCATGGAAAGCAGCGTCGTTTTGCCGCTGCCGGACTGCCCGATGATGGCATAGAATTTTCCCGCCTCAAACGTGCAGGAGACGTTTTTTAACGCCTGCACCTTCTGGTATTTGCTCTGGTAGGTATAGCTCACATTTTTCGCCGCTAAAACAGCCATATTCACGCCGCCTTTCGTTAATCGATTTTTGTCAAAAGCTCCAGTGCGTCAAAACGCAGGAGCAAAATGAGCGCCAGCAAAACGCCCACGCACGAGGACGCAAGGTACAGCCCGCAGATCGTCAGAATCTGCCCGAGCGCAAGCCCCGCCGTGCAAAGCAATATGGGCACCGCCACCGCGCAGCCGCACACATTTGCGATGAGCATACCGAAAAAGCACGCGCACCCGCTTATAATCTTCGGCCGCCCAAGCGAAAGCGAGATTGCCATGTCCCGCCGCGTGCTGCGCAGCAAAAGAAACGTCACCAGCGTGACAAGCACAATGACGAGCGCGAAAAACGGCGCTAAAAACCACCGCAGCACCTTCAAATTCTGCTCCAACTTCTCTGCCGTCTCAATGAAAAGCTGGTCGTCCACCACAAGCGTGTCGCCGTGGCGCTCATCAAACGCGTTCGGGTCGGGCTTTGCAAAGCCTGCGCCGCGCATGGCATCTTTAAAATCGTTCAGTTTCATCGGGTCGCGCAGCGCACAGCGGAACGAGCTGTAATAAAACCGCAGGTTATTATCCTTAACGACCGTTTGCAGCCACGGCACAGAGACGATCATGCTGCACGGCACCGAGCTGCCCGAGGCGCTGTCCGCGTACACGCCGATGATCTTCACGCCCTGCATGCCGAGGTGCTCGTACCGCAGCGAAAAGCCGTCGTCGTTGTAGCGCGTCACGTAAAACGGCATCGAGAGCATATCGTCCACATTCAAGCCGTACTGCGCCGCGTAGCTTTGGCTCACCACGCACAGCGGCTCCGCGCGCTCCAAAAACGAGAGGTCGTACCCGTTTTCAAACGCGATGCTCTCCTCCGTCACGCCGACGAGCGCCGAAAGCCCGCTCACCGCCGTCACGGACGTGTCCGCGCCCTGCACGTCCTCCGCGCGGTACTGCTCCTGAAAATTCGCGCACGCCGAGGCCGTGTACACCGCGTCTTTGATGTCCGCCTTCATGAGGTTCGCAAAGTGATTTTCGTCGATCTCGAACCCCACGGTGCGCGCACCGCTGCGGCTGACCACCTGCGCCGTCACCGGGATGACCTGCGCCAAATTTTCCTCCGCGCTCTCCGCCGTCTGGATGCTGCCGAGGTAAAACGACATGCAGCACACCAGCAGCGCCGCAATACAAACAGAAAGCGCCGTCCGCCCGCGGCTGCGCAAAACAATGTAGTTCATTTCTTTCAAAATCACCATATATATTTCTCCATATCATAAACAAGATACCGTAATTCCATCACAAACCGCGTTACCTTTAAAGTCAAATGACACTCTGGCCAAACCTTAAATTTCAAAATTTCTCATATGGTTAACTTGCTGTTAATATATCTTATTAACGGAAACAAGTCAATACATTTATCATGAAACGACAAAAAAACGCTTATTTTGGTTGATTTATTGGCGAATTTGATTTTTAGGTTTAGATAAATACCGATAAACATGGAAATTCATTGCTTCATCAAGATAATCGGGAAATGAAGTGATAATAATGATCTTAACATACACGTTTTTTTGCATCAATTCCGCACCGACGTGAATCCCACTTCGCCCCGGCATTTCGACATCCAAAAAAGCAATATCAGGCGTGATCCCCGAATAGATCAGCTCCTTAAAAACTAATGATAATATAGTTATTGTTTCGCTTTCTTAACCGATTTATTTCTTACCAATCTTTCTATCAAAATAAATATAACGCCTAAAAATATACCGAACCCAACAATTACAAGAGTCATCGCTTGCATTCTCCCCGCATATTGAAGTAGTTCTGTTGATTCCCTACTCGATTTTGCCAGTATGTTCAATGCGGAAAAAACCTCCCCAAACTCCCGCATATAATAGGCGGCGTCCGTAATGCGGTATTGCGGCAGGAGAGAGGACGGCAGAGCGATGTGCAGCAGGATAAACGGCACGGCGAGTAGGGCGAGAACACCTAAAACGCCGTGGAAAATGAGCTTTGCGCGGTTCTCTTTCGCTCTGCGCGAGAGAACGAAAGAATAAACCCACAGAATCAAGACGAAAAGCGAGAGGGCAAGCAATGCGGCCAAAAGCGGCAGCTGCGAAAGAAAGCTTTTAACGTCTGAAAGGCTGTAAAAGCTGCCGGCGTTTTCATTTGCGAGTTCCGTCACGGGTAAAATTGTGCTTTTCGCGCGGTCTGCCATAAACGGCTGCGGGGTGTCCGTCACGTTAAACAGCAATGCGTTTTCGGCTTCTGCGGTCGGTGTGAGGGCGCCTGAAAGCTGCGGGATGCCCTCCGGGAATATGGCAAGCCATGTGTCGTCCCGGTTCTCCAGATCGGATTTGATTGAAATTTCGTCGCCGCTGCGCAGGGGCTTTGAAGCGTAACGGACATAGCTTCCGAAAAACTTCAAATCAAGCTGATTTTCGCCCACGGAATAATTATTGATTTCTTCTTCATAAATGCGCGTGCCGGTCTCCCAGCCGGTGCCTTCTCTCGGGCGGTAGAGGTGCATGCCCGTATCGTCGAAGAAAAGGGAGTCGAGCGCGATGTGTGGGGAGGGTTCGCTTTCGTCCGCTTGCGTGAGCACCACTTCCGGGATCATGAGCTGCTCAATGCGCACGGAAAGCATCGTGCAGAAAACGAGGCCCCATAAGATCAAAACAAAAATGCAGAGAACGCGGCGTTTCATATCACTTCACCTCCGCTAAAACGATGCCTTCCACAAGCTCGCGGTTGAAGAAGGTGAAGAGGAACAGCGCGGGCAGCACGACCAGAATGCAGCAGACGAGCTGCACGGAGGTCTCGCTCGGCGGTGTATAGGCGAGCGCCACCGAGATGGGGTACTGCTCGGCTTCTTTCAAAAACGCGATGGGCTGCTCCACCATGTTCCATGCGTCGAGGAAGGAGAGCAGCAAAACGCACACAAGGCCGCTTTTGTTCATCGGCGAGACGACGTAAAACAACATGCGCAGCACGCCGCAGCCGTCCAGCATGGCGGCATCCAGAACGGTGTCCGGCACCGATTTAAAGCTTTGCGTTAAAATAAACGTGCCGAGCGGCACGATGATAGACGGTAAGATCAGCGCTGCGTAGGTATTCAGCAGGTTCATGTAGCCCAGCATGATGAAATCGGGCACGAGCGTGACCTGCACAGGCAGCGTCATGAGGATCATTAAAAGGAAGAAAAGGAAGTTGCGGCCCGGGAACTTATACTTTGCAAACCCGAACCCGGCAAAAACGGAGATGAAAAGCTGCCCCGCGGCGATGCACACGGCCATGCCGATGCTTTTCCAAAAGCGGAAAAGATATTTTGGGGAAGCCAGAAAAACGTCATAATAATACTGGAACGTAACGCCGCCAGGCGACAGAAAACTGCGCACGAACACGTACAAAAACGGCGCAGCGGATAACACCACGACCAAAGCGGCAAACAGCCCGGAGAAAAACCGTTTCACTCGCGGAACGCCTCCTTTCGGCTGACAAACGCATAGAATAAACCAAAGAATACGATAATGACGATCAACAATAAGACCGAAGCCACGGAGAGCTTCTGGTAATTGAGGTTGCTGAAGCAGTTGTTGATGAAATGCTGGAGCATGTAAAGCTCATCCACGGGGTGCTCGCCACCGATAAGAAAGATCTCGCGGAAGCACTTAAATGCGTTGATGACGGAGAAGATCAGGGCGAAAAACACGGAATACCACATTTGCGGCGTGGTGATGTAGCGGAACTTCTGAAACGCCGAAGCGCCGTCGAGATCGGCGGATTCGTACTGCTCCGCGGGGACGGTGACGAGCCCTGCGAGCAGCAGAATAACGCTGTACCCCGTGTTTTTCCAGAGGTACATGAGGATCATGACCCAGAAGGCGTATTTGCCGTTCAGCCACTCGACGATGGGCAGGTTTAACGCGGCAAACAAGCCGTTTACAGCGCCCTTTTCGCCGAAAAGCAGATCGATGAGCAAGACTGTACCGGCGACGGGCATGATATACGGAAACAAAAAGACAGATTTTAATAGCTTATGCTTGCCCGCCTGCTTTTGCATGAGGAGTGCCAAAAGATAGGAGAGCAGCATGATGAGCGGCAGCCCTATGGCTAAAAACTTCATCGTGTTGAAAAACGCCAGACGGAAAAGGTCGTTTTGGAACATCTTCGTATAATGCTCCATGCCGACGAACATGCCGGCGGCGCCGTATCCCTGCGTAAACGAATAGCGCAGCACAATACCGAACGGGATGAGCGTGAACACAAGGCAGCCGATCATCACCGGGGCGATCAGGATATATCCGTGAAAAGCTTTTCTCATAAGGCACCGCCTTTTATTTTATTCCTGCACCCACTGCTCCATGGTCTTGTACCATTCGGCAATGATGGGCGCGAGGTCGGCATTACTATACTTTTCTAATCTTATAAACGAGTTTTGCATAAATTTTGTAAAACGCATTATTCAGAGAGTCTGGTTTGCAGCGCTTCTATCACGCTGTGCGCAGCGGCAGCGCAATCCGGGTTTTCTTCCCACGTCAGGGTCGTGGCGGTATCGTAAATGGTGTAGTCCATCACGGAGTAGAACCGCACAGCGTTGACGCGGCTTTGCACGCTTTCAAGCAGCTCGGGCTGCAGATAGGCGTTTTTGTGCGTCAAGAAACTGTTTTGGTTGCCGAGCATCAAAAGCGTACCGCGCGCATCGTTCACGGTTTCAGTGTCGATTTGCGCTTCGTCGCTGAACAGCAGCTCGAAGAAGCGGAACACCTCATCGGCCTTTGGGCTGTTGCGATTGATGGCTGCGTAGGAGGTAATAAACGCGGTCACGCCGCCTTCGGTGTTCGGGATGGCAAGGGCGTTCACGGTGTCTTTATTCTGTACGTAATACGCCATGCCTTCATCAGTCTGCGCATAGGATCCGCTTTGGATCAGTGCGGTCTCCTCGTCAAAGCTTTCCGACGCAGGCATGGCAAGAAGATCTTCAAACTGCGAGGTGAGGTTTTCCTCGGTGAGAATTGTTTTTTCGGTGGCGTAATCTGCAATACGGGGAATTCCGGCGCCGCACCAAGTGTAGAGATTGTTGCGCACAACTTTCAGAACGGCCGTGTCCTCACAGTTTACAAGCTCGTCCCATGTTTTGGGGGTGAAATCGGGGTCGGCAAGCTGTGCTTTATCGAGGAGAAAAACGCTTGCGTAGTACGTGATAGGCAGCACGACCTGTCCTTCGTCGGTTTTTCCGGTATCGAAAACAGGGGCAAAGTGGTCGTCGGAGCGGAGGTATTCGCTTTCTTTTATATAATCGTCAAGCGGCAGAAAAGCGCCGGCCTGCATGGTGCGCTGCACATCCGGGAACAACGTGGCCGGGTGACCTTCACCATTGAAAGTCATGTTTGAGGTCGGGGAAGAAAGCAGATAGCCGTCCGGCCCGCCGCCGGCCATGATCTCCACGCGCAGGGAGGAGATCTGCGTTTCGCGCTCCTGCGTATCCTCGGAGAGGACGAAAAACTCAACGTTCAAATCGCCGTAGATCTCTTTTGCAAGCCGCGTTATGCCGTTTTCGTGCGTAAATTCCTGCTCATCCGTCACGATCACCGCTTTTTCGCTCGATTTGCTCGCGGTGCTGCCCGTTGAAGCCGAAGCGGAAGACGTGCCCGAAGAAGCCGCGCCGCCGCAGCCGCAGACCGCCTGCATGAGCAGCATGGCAGACAAAAGAATGGCAAATTTGCGTTTCATAGATTTTCCTCCTTTAAATTGGTGAAATATAATTATATGCTTATATATGAACTCACCTTTCAGCTACAAAGGCAAATTCATAGAGGGTTATACAGCGATCACTGTTCTTTTGCCAGACATGATTTCTAAACGTTTAGTTGACTTAATAATAATAGAATTTCAAATTAAGTCAAGCAAAATCACACTAAATGACAAAAGAGCATCATGAAGTAGCATTTATCAATCCGAACACTCTACAAATATCTATTGAATTTTCCTTTAACATCCAGCTCTCGTTTTAAAAAATTTGCAAGGCAAAAGGTCACGCAGCTTTATATTTCAAATTTTGAATTTCCACCCCATAAGCGTGTCAAATGTAAACAAATGCCTTTACCCCGTTTATAAATCGCCGAAAAATGTCGTGTATAAGCAGCGTCTGCAAGCCCGTTTAGGCAGACTGCCGTATTCCTATATTCAGAAAATCGATAAAGCCCTCGCCGTAAGTATCGGGTTATGGGATAAATGCTGAAAACATAAAGACTTTGTTTTTATTTGTTATCCGGTACAAGTAAGCTCCCATATACTTGCACCACGAGGTGGTAATTTGGCGCACAGAGAATTTATCTATATCGGTGAACCGCTTCCAAAATTGAATGAAAAAGAGCATGCCGCTTTCTTTATGAACTTGCAGAAAGGCATTCTTCTCTCCTTAAAACAGCGAAATCTGCTGACACCCGCTCAATACCAAGAGTGTTTAGCCGAACTGGGAAAAAGAGAAAGCAAAAATCAAATCCGTAATACCATAAAACAGAAACATTCCTTGTGAAAGAAAATTTCACCGATTTTTACACGAATAGTTAACTGCCAACAGCATTCTCTAATGTGATCGAGAAAATTAACAACTTCAAGGGGCGGGATTGTGGAAAGCCATCCGAAACAAACTGTAAAAACAAATTTGCACATTCGACAAACCAATTTTCGCTTTCTATAATAATAGGCACAGAAACATTCACTGTAAAAGGGGGATTTATATGAACCGATATGAACGCATGAATCAAGAGCGAAAAATAGTCGATGTGCGAAAACGTGTGGCCGCCTATTGCCGTGTTTCCACCGACCACGAAGATCAGGCAAATTCCTTTGAGAGCCAGCAGCGCTATTTCAGACAGTATATTGAGCGCAACCCCGATTGGGAGCTTTACGAGATTTTCGCCGACGAAGGCATCTCCGGCACCAACACCAAAAAGCGCAGTGAATTCAAGCGCATGATTGCCTGCGCCAAAGAGGGCGATTTCGATTTGATCATCACGAAGGAGATTTCCCGTTTCGCAAGAAATACGCTCGACAGCATTTATTACACGCGTGACCTCAAAAAACACGGCGTCGGCGTGATTTTTATGAATGACAACATCAATACCTTAGACGGCGATGCAGAGCTTCGCTTGGCAATCATGTCTTCCATTGCACAGGAGGAAAGCCGTAAGACGTCCGAACGTGTGAAATGGGGGCAAAAGCGCCAGATGGAACAAGGCGTTGTGTTCGGCAGGAGCATGTTAGGCTACGATGTTAAAGACGGTAAAATGACGGTAAATGAAGGCGGCGCCAAAATCGTGCAGCTTATCTTCCATAAGTTTGCAAATGAAAACAAAGGCACACACGTCATCGCGCGCGAGCTTCGCGAAGCAGGCATCACGCCTATGCGCGTCAAAGAGTGGAGCAACACCGTCATTTTGCGCGTGATCCGCAACGAAAAGTATTGCGGCGATCTCGTGCAAAAGAAAACTTTCACGCCGGATTTTCTCTCTCACGAAAAGAAATATAACCGCGGCGAAGAAGAATTTGTCATCATCAAAGACCACCACGAACCCATCGTTTCCCGAGAGCTTTTTGAGAAAGCCAATCGTATTTTAGATGAAAAATCTCTAACGCAGGAAGGCAAGGCAAAGCACTCTAACCGCTATCCGTTCTCCGGAAAAATCAAGTGCGGCTGCTGCGGCTCCAGCTATGTGGCAAGATATAAAAACCGAAATAACGGAACCCGCTACAAAGCATGGCGATGCTACAAGTCCGCTACACAAGGCAGTCCGCACACCGATAAAGCCGGAAATCCGCTTGGCTGCTCAAATCCAAGCATCCGCAATGAAGATGCCGTTCATATCATGTACCTCGTAACCCGCAGCCTGCAATTAGAGGAAAAGAAAATCACCGCTAATTTGCTTTCGGTCATTCAATCCGTGCTTTCCGTAAACACCGACTATTCGCACATTGAAAAGCTCAAAGAGCAAATTCAATCCGTCGAGGATAAGCGCACGCAGCTGATCGACCTGTGCATATCCGGCGCGATCACCAAGCAGGAATTTATCACGAAACGCGAAGCCTGCGATAAGGAGATTTCCGAACTGCAAGATACGATCAGCGGCATAGACCAGCAGCACCTCCTCGCCGATCAGCAGGAAAGCGTGATGAAAGAAATCACCGCTGCCATTCATGAAATCGTCAGCGGTGTGGAATATGAAGATGCGTTTTATTCACAGATTTTAGAAAGAATGGTCGTCCAAAGCAAGGATACCGTCGATGTTTACCTGAATTTGCTCCCCATTAAGTGGAGTTACGCCGTCGCAAAGGCCTCAAAAGGCGTTTTAGGCCCCAAAAGCGGCATTTCTGAAACAGAGATACCGATATCCGTCAATATCGCCCGAAGCTCCGGGTAGGGCATGGAGTAGCGCTGGCTGAGGTAGCGCAGGGAAGCGCCTAATTCTCCGTGAGGGCCGCCGTATTGGCTTATGATGAGCTTTGCGAGCGCGGGATTCGGGTTTTTGATGCGTACAGGGTACTGCAGCTTCTTCTCATAAATCCACATTACTCGTTCGCCTCCGTTTCCCACGGCCACGGGTCGCTGATCCACGCCCAGCGACTCGTTGAGCGCGAAGTCTCGTTTAAGGGGCCGTACGCTTTTTCGTACTCGGCCGTAAGCTTATCGTATTCCTCGCGGTAAGCAGCAAGCTTTTTCGCCGCCTCTTTGCAATACGGATGCGAATCCAGATACAAATGCAGCTCCCACATCGCGAACTGCACGGCGGAAATGTGCCGCCTTAAACGCTGCTGTTCGTTCACCGCGGCTCACCCCGCCTTCCGTAAAACGGTTTATTCAAAACCGGGAACAGTGTGCCGTCATCGAGCGCGCGCGCCGGCTCGTAGGTTTCGCTCCACTGCTGAAACGGCACGTAGGCCATGCCGGGCACAGGGTCCTCGGGCAGCGGCGTACAGGTGGTGCGGCAGCCGCGCAGCATGGTGTTTTCATCTGCCATGTGCTGTGTCTCCTTTCAAACTATACTTGCAAGACAAGCTCGCAGTTCATAGTATGAAATCAGAGCGCAGCGTGTGCATCATGCGCCGTGGCGCGGACCGGACTTTTCCCCCTTCTTTTCGGAAACACGCTGCCACAAAACGGCGAGCATAAAGCCAAACGCCACCGCAAGCAGCACGATGGCAGCCGTAACAAGACGGTCTGTCTGTACCGCACGGGCGTTTTTCTCCGCTTCCGTCCGGGTCAGATCCGCGTCGCGCGCTTCTCCTGTCACAACGGTTGTTTCGACCGGTGCTTCTTCTACATTGGCTTCGGCAGCTTCACTTTCCGCAGGCTTTTCACTGCTTGCCGCGTCTTTTCCCTTTGCGGCGGACGACGTGCCCGTCTTTCCTGCCACCGCCGTCACGGGTTTTGTCTCACGCGTGACGGCCACGGTGTACACTGCCGTTTCGCCACTTTCGGACGTCACGGTGAATTCAAAATCGACCGTGCTGCCGCCCGCGCCGAGATTTTTGCGGTTCACGCGCACAGCGCAGTCCTCTGCCGGCTGGGCGTCGAAAACGAGTGACGTGACGGAAAACGGCACCGAGAGCGAATATTGGAACATCTCCGGGTCAAAGCTCGGGGAAAGCGTGCCCGTCGGCGGGATGAGCGAAAGCAGTGCCGCGCTGATCTCCGGCTCTTTCACGTAAGTGAATGTCTTTTCCGTCGTCTGCACCGTATCTATCAGTTCATGCCCCACAGCGTTCGCCGCATCGGTCACGGAAAAGCTGACCGTCACCGCATCAAACTCCGCGCCGCGCTCCGTGCGGAACACCAGCGTGAACGGCTCCGTGAGCGCGCCGCCGTCCTTCGCCGTATAAACGAGCGCAAAACGTCCGTCCTGCTGCGAGGTATACACGTGGCGCGATTTCACACTTTCCGGCAACTCGGCCTTCGCATTGGCTATGACTTCCGCGTCAAAATCCGCAAACAGCACGAACGCGCCGATGTCCCCGCGCGCCGGCGTGCAGGTCACGGCGAACGATCCGCCGGGACGCACCTCTTCTGCCTGTGCTGCGAATGCAAACAGCGGCTCCGTCTCTTCTGCCATGGCTGAAACACCCGGTGTAAAAAGAAACAGGAGTCCACACAGAAGAAACCACGCGCCAAAGTCGTGCTTCTTCATAGTGCACCTCCCGCAAATCATTTTTATATTGCTTTCAGTATAGAAACCATCGAGCATACTGTCAATAAGTTGTGAACTTTAATCACTTTTTCTGTCTGCGTTGTAAATAGATGTGCCCCTCAGAAGGTAAAGAAAAGTGAGATAGAAAAGAATCAGGCGTTAGAAAGAATTTCATGGAGGAGATCAAGAGGGCTTTTGCCGCCCAGCGTGCGCATGGGCTTTCTGTTGCT